>Ga0179593_1554187_pt1 | contig 32310 bp, 40 predicted proteins | sample CZODoug2_1_08_16_FD_185931 | JGI IMG/M metagenome (GOLD analysis project Ga0179593, IMG submission 185931) | Vadose zone soil fungal communities from Angelo Coast Range Reserve, California, USA - CZODoug2_1_08_16fungal (PacBio error correction) | ecosystem: Environmental > Terrestrial > Soil >...
TTCAAGAGGGCACAGGAAGGAGGGAGGTAATCTTGGCCGCCCGGGAATCAGTGGTAATCTCAAGAAGCAGAGCAACCCCCGCACCGGAAAGAATCTAAAGAGGAGGCGGAAAATGATGCCAAAAACGTGGGGAAGGGGGCTAGAAGAAACGGTGAATGAAAAAAAAGGGAGTGAATAAGTTTACAATCGGGACTCCGCTTCGACACCAAGCATTATCCTCCTGGAACGGAGCCCGATAAAAAGGGCGCGGACAACTGGAGGTGCTCAAGAGGCAAAAAACAGATCATCACCTTGATGGAGATATTGTGATCTCTTTGGGGGGAGGAGCCCATTACAGATAAAAAAACGGCACGCTTGACCGCCAAGAACACAAAGAGTGGGGCCTGATGTCTAGAAGCAAGGAAGCCTTAAATAGTCTAGGTTACAGTTTCCGGCTGGAGAAAAAAAACTATAACCAAATGGGGGGAAAACCACCGCCGGTGCCCGAAGAAGGCAAGGAGGGAACTCAAGGGGAAAGATAGCGCTCGGACAAAGAACAAGGGGTCGCACGTAAAAGGGAACTCGAAAGGAAAACGGACGAGAAAGACTGCAGGGGGATTTAGGGGGGAAACTATATTGGGTCAGGTGTTGAATTACGTTGCCAGACTTAAAGCTCCCCGGGGGCCAAACAGCCGTAAACCACCAAATTCAGAAGCGCGAAAAACCGGAGTGCATAGCAAGGGCAGCGTGGCAAAGGCGCGCAGAGCCGAAGGGGAAAAATTCTTGCGTGACGGAAAGCAAAAAAAAAGAAAAAAACGGATCAGTAAAAGGCATCGCTTTCAATATCTTGGGGGGAAAAATCAAAGAGGGAGCTCACAAAAAGAGCTGACAGGCCGCACCCAGGGACCAAGCGGTAGGGGGAGCACCGCTGGTCAAGGAATCATAGCGGACAGGCTGCAAGTCAACAAGACATGCTCACAAAGGGTCGGACCTCACACAGATTAGACTGGGCAAACCGAGGGGGGAGACGGTGGAAGGAGTGATTGGCGAAATTTCCACCTGGAGTGCTCCTCGTTCAGATGAGCTTCAACTAAAGGGAGGCGAGAAGAAAAAGAAGAAAAAGAAATAGGAGGAAAAAGGGAGAAGACCGCAGAAAGAAGGGCAGTGCGGCTGGATGGTGCGGAGCGACGGGAAGCTTCTCGCCACAGAGAGCTACTAAAAAGGTACTAGAAAAAAGGGGCAAATGGGGCAAGGTGGACAGCCTTACTCGGGTAAGGGGGAAAACATGTCAGCATCGGGCACGGAAAGGCTAACGAAAATGTGGGGGGCCTGAGATAATCCAGGGAGATTGTTCTAACTGGGGGATCTACAGACTGAAAAGGGAAACCCCGCGGGGGCCATCTGGAAGGGTAACGAATACTAAGGCCGGTTGACAGCCATAACAGTGACTAAGGGTTTCTCACCTGTATTAGGAGTTAAGGTGGGTTTGAGCTGTAATGAAAGTGTAGCAGTCCCCATCTTGGGAGGGGGGAAAAGACACAAGGGGGACACGAGGTTTCGGTTGCCCTTTTGAGGTATTGATTGGAAAGGACTCAGCAATGAATAAAAGCGCTCGACCGCGGGGGGTGAGCGAATCTCTGAAAAACAAGATGTTAAAAATAGGGAGAGAGCCAAATCGGGGGGTCTAAAAGGACACTGAGGGAAGGGGGGGGTAAACCATGAAAAATCCCCTCCAAATCATTGAAAATACTTTTTTAACGGGGAAACAACACAGGGGGAGGGACTGACGAAAAACCTCACTCAAGCAAAAGTGCCCATACCCGTGTGAGGGAAGTCTAGGAGGGGTGGAGGGGACAAATTATAAAAGGACCACCTTGGTGGGTCAGGTAGGATCAAACATGACGAAGACAAGGATTGAGACCCTCAATAGATAGGAGAGGAACAGGCGAATGACGCGAGGGGGGGCCGTCGAAACTGTTTTCCCAAAAATGAGATCATTACTTCTGCAGCAAACCGGGGAACGGGGGGGGCAAAAATTGGCGAACATCTCCTGAAGAAGGAGAATAGGGGGTGGGAAAAAAAAAGAGCGTTCAGAGGGAAACGGAAGGGTCAACCAAAAAGAGAAACCCGCGCAGAGGAGTTTCTGGAGGGCCATCAAAAATGGCCGTGGCATTTCGAAAAAGGAGGATCGGGGGGATCTGAGGAAGCACTCGATGAGCAGGGCAAGGGCCGACAAATCAAGCCTAACACAGGTGCTTGGGAAAAAAAAAAATCCGAGGGGGTGGCGAAGTAGTGGTGAGGCATGAAAAGCTCTTTAGCGTAGCCTACTAGCGGTCGAACGAAGGAATTGAAAGCGAAAGCTGAAGCGAAAAACGCTTGGAGCCCCGAAGGGAAGCCGGGCAGACTGCGTATTGAAACCTATTCTTTAAAAAACATCTATGTGAACTCCGGGGAAGGGTAAAAATTCAGGGGGAGGGGAAAAATGGAAAAACACAGGAACAAAAGAGGCTTTCACATCTGCTCGAGCTGGATCTCATGGTTCGATTCAAGGGGAAGCTCGGGGAAAAAAAAAAGATAAGCCAGGACACATTCGGGGGGTTGCGCCACCGGCTATGGGAATCATTTGTGCCCGAGGTCTTGTATGGCAGGGTAGGGTTTCCAAGAGGGGTACAAAACACGACAGAGAAGTGCAAGATAAGGCAGCTTCTCAGGCCGGCCTCAAATGAGTGGTGAACTGCGACCCGGAGGGAAATATGAGGAAAAGGTTGAAAAGGACTGCAAAGGAGAGGAATCTATTCGGACCGCAACCGGCAAAATAGCTCTCGAGGGAGGAAAGGACCTACAGGTACCGACACCCTCCTGGACAGGAGAATCAAAAATCAGGTGGGTAAGAAGGGAGGGGTCGTGGGGAAAGATGACCGGAGGCCTCGGGGCAATGGCCGACAGAACGAGATCCATCGGAAAAAAGTATCACTTAGGGAAAGAAAGGGGAGGATCGCCCCGGAGGAAAGTTAATAATGAAAACCTCAAGAGCCAAGGGGGGAGGGGAATTTTCTCAAAAAGAATGAAAGGCAGGCTCAAAATGGCAAAGGTGCTTGGGTCCAGAGGGTTCAGGACATCAGGCATTACAACATCATGGACGCAATTTAGCGACTGGGGGACCGACACCCCACAGGGGGGGGGAAAAAATTCTTGGGAGGGTTCCCGCCGAGCGACAGTTCGCTCATTCTCCGGAGGAGCGAAAAAAGTGTACAAAAGTACCACTTGGGGCTTGAACAGAAAGAAGGAAGGCCAAGAGGAAACGGCATTTGGGACAAAAAAAACAACGAAAGATAGAGAAGCAAGAAGGGTGCTGTCGTGAAGAGGAAGGGAAGGGAGATCTGTACAGCTAACTTCAGTGGGCTCTAGAGAGCCACCCCGCCCAACTAGACTGTTCCCGGGAACGTCAGGAGAGGAAATAAAATGATCCAGGGGAAAAAAAGGGGTGTTGGAAAGTTATACCTAGGGAAAGTCTTGATAAATGCAGCAATATGGTAAAACTAAGGTGTTTGGAATTCTGAAAATAGACGGTCAGCGGAAAAGGAAGAATCATCCTAGGGAAAAAAAGGTTGAAGTGGAAAAAAAAAGGAAGGGGAAGGCAGAGAAAAAACGATAGTGCTCGAACGCTGCTATCACCTCAGTCAAACCCGTCTCCAGCGGGAACTTCTCGCGTCGTCGGCCAGAAAAACAAAAAGAGGGGAGAAGAAAACACAAAAAGGGGGGAGGAAAGGATGTCGGATCAAGAAAGGAGCAGACGGGTTCGGCTGTTCTTGGGGGTGTCAGGGAGTCGAAGATCAAGAGGGCCACTAGATGGGAAGACAAGTGGTGGGAAAGAAATCGGGAGAAAAGACGAGATGCCGGGAAGGGGGCCTGAAAATTTTGAACGCATAGGCTCAACGGAAAAACCTTAAGCACCACCCGGACGAAGGGACACGAGCTGAAGGGGGCCTGGATTTTCGCGGGGGGGGAAAAGATGACGTGGGGCAAAGAAGAAAATGACAAGGGGCGTGCTTCCAGACTCTGCAAAGCCCGACTCCTGAACGCAACGGGGTTCGACTGTCGCAGGAGCGGTAGGCATAGCAATAGAGGGGGGGGTTAAAGAAAAGGGGAAACGGAAAATCGGAAGAGGCCGCACCAGGGGTGACGCCCAAGATCTTGCGTTGACATGGGGAGAAACGCCCGTAAAGGAAACACCAATGCAAACGGAGATCGCGGGGAGGGGGGATTGTGATGCGCCATAGGGAAGAGGCTCAAAAAGAAGGCTTCCCAATCCCAATCCCATTGTTACTGTTCTGGGAGGACAAGGATTCTACAAAGGAGGAGTCCGAGGTTTAATGATACGATCACGACAATACTTCACACACGGATCTGGGTGCAAAGGCCAAGTATATTTGGGGGGGAGAATGTAAATTGGAAGGGAAGACTTGCCAATTCCGATAGTGCCCTATCTACTGAGAGAGGTCGAATTCTATCTTCCGGAATAACACCGGCCAAAAAGAGCAGTAGTTCGGGACGGTACGGGCCAGAAAGGGAGGGCAAATTGGGCGTGAGCGGCGGGCTCTGTGTGATGAACCAGAAGCCCAAAGGTGAACGCGCGGGTTGTCAACAACCTCATAGAAGGGATTCCTGGGGGGACCAATCAGGAAAAGGGTGGAAGCGGGGGGGGGAAAAGCCTGTCCAGGGGCTTCGCAGGCCATTTTGCAGGTAGAATCTGGCAGGTCCCTGTTGTACGATAGAAAAGAGAAGGGGGGGGGCGAGGGAGAGGAGGGGAGGAGGGAGAGAAACTAAACAGAACCAACATTGGGCAAGGAAAACGAATTTCGATGGAACAAAAAGTTAGAAGGAGGGGAGAAGGGAAGGGCGGCAACGGGCCGGGTTTATGCGGTAAAATGGGGCTCTCTTGAAATAAGAATTTGCAGAAAGAGGGGAAAAACCGCATAGGGGGAAGGGGGGGGGGGGGTATTTGCACCCGGTTCGTTGTTTAAACTAGTGAATTCGTTCCTCGAACCCTGGGGGGAGGCTCATCTAGAGAGAAAAACAAGGAGGGGTATCATAATAAGATTACTCCATTTCAGAGGGAATGAGGTCGGTACTTTTGCCCTAGAGAGATAATCCTGAAAAGAAGAATTGAAAAGGGGGTGTCCAGAAAGGGGGAGGAACAAGCGCGGGGCTGACAGAGATCTAAAAACAGTTACGGGACACCCCAGCCCGAACGGTAGATGGGGGAAGGGAAATCAGGCCAAGAGTTGCAGCTGGAACTTGGGGAGGTTTGGGGAAAAAAAAATGAAAATCCGAAAGGTTCAGGGACCCATGGGGATCGGGGGGGGAGGGGAGACGGAAGGAAAGGGGGGGGAAGAAGTTATGTAAGGAAAGGAGGTTTGACAAAAGGCAAAGGAAGCGAAGTCGGCAGCACCAACGTTGAAAAAAAAAAAAAAACCAAGAAATAAAAATGAGGGGGGGGAAACAATTCAAAAATCAGGGTCAAAAGAAAAAAAAGAAAGCGACGCCGAAAAAAGGGGGAAGAAGTGTCGGCCGTAGAAGAAGGAGATATGCGTTTTGAGTGGGCTTTTTATAGTAGACGAGAAAAAATGGGTATCGACTTCGATCCAGGGGGCGGACTCCGCAAAGGAGGGTACCTCCACAGAAACCCCCTCCCCAAGGGAGGGAAAAAGTGGGGGGAAAAAAAGCGAGTCTCGTGAAAGAAAAGGAAAAAGACAGAGGAAAGAGGCATTGAGCCGCATGAAGCCGCGCCACCGGGCTTTGACGATGAGAGGGCAGATTTAGAGGGGGGGAAGAGGGCGATGGCGGCCACAGCTATTGCAAAGCGATCCCCCTTGGGAGAGAAGGGGAGTTGAAGGGGGATGGCCACATGAATTAGTGGGGAGGAACCGGGGGGGGCTGTTTAAGGGGAAGAGACGCGCGGCTCGCCCTTGCTTACCACGCAGGCTTATGCGAACTGATAGGATTAGAGAACACGAAGGCCCGGCTCGGGGGGGGGGGGGGGGGGAACACCAAGTCCGGGAAGATTGAAAATTGTTCAGGAAATTTTCCACCCACTCCCATAAAGGTTCCGGGGAACAATCGGCATCTCCCGGAAGAAAGAGGAAGGGTGGTGAAAACGTGGGACAAGGGGAAAGGTATGGAGAGATATGCTTTCAAAAGGTTAGGGCAACTCGCAGTGAAAGTAGCCTAAACAAAGGGGACTGGGTGACGAGCTCTACGCGCTGGAAAAAATGGAAGCTACGAAAGAAGGGGGGAGAAGGTCAGAAGAGGAAGGAGGATCAAAATTAATGGGAGAAAAAAGCTTTGGGTCAACGGCGCTTGCCTTACATATAATCAGAAAATCAGAGAAAGAGCGTCAATGAAATGAGAGATTAGCGGAAAGGAGGGGGGGGGGATAATCCTGTGAGAAGGGGCACCGCGCCATGGCGGGCTTTTCTCTCTTCAAAGCTAATGCAACTGGTGGTGAACTGTGTAAAAAAAAAAGAGGGGAAGGTTTGGAAAGGGGAAAGGGGACATGGTGCAGGGAATCAACAAGGAGGACGCGGGCTGCAATTGATAATAAAAACCAACCCCCGTTTGGAAAAAAGGATTGAATCAGTCCTCCGAGCGGAGAGTATCGAGGGGGGGGAAGGAGAGGTGCGGGGGGGAAAGGGGGGGCGAAGAGTTGTCGAGCAGAAAGGGAAACTGAATAGCTTGAACAGGCCAACCCCCTACATAAAAGTGTTCCTCAATGATTCTTCAACACAAGGAGGATGAAAAGGAGGATCATAGGCACAAAAGGCAAGGGAAATAGGGGCAGAGGAAAAGAGGTGAAAAGGAAAACTTCAGTGGTTAGGAGACCAGAAAAAGTATCTCGCAAGAAAAAGACGAAGACTTCTCCGGAGATGAAGCAACGTTCTCGAAAACGGCAATCAAAAAAGGGGGGTGTGGGGGGGGGGGACAGCCAGTCAGGAAGAAGGGCAAATGAAGAAAAGAAGGGGGGGGGTTTGGGGAGGGGAGGAAAAATGCATCGGGCGCAAAGACGATGCAAAGAGAACCAAGGTACCACTACAGGGGGGGGGGGAACCTTCCTTGTCAAACTAAGAAAAAAGGGAAAAGAACAGTCGGGGGGGAGAGGGGGGGAGAGGGGGGGTGACAAGCGAGTCAAAGCTCCGCCGTGGAGAGAAGACAAGGAGGTCACTAGGCATCGCAGAAAAAACTCGTGGGCATGACGATCCACCTAGAGTGTTACAACACTAACCCAGAAGATGGAAGAACTGGGGCTGATGCAAAGAGAAGGAAAGGAAAATTCTTAAAGGGGGGGTAGGGAGGGATATGTAACAGTCGGGCTCCGCGCTCCTTGGGTCTCAAAAAAAGGTCAGGCACAACGCCCGAGGAAAGGGAAGAAGTAGGCCTAGGGGGGGGAAAGGGGAAAGAAATATGAGTCGAGGGAAGATTTTATCAACGTTTTCACCAACCCAACGCCGTTCAAAAAACTGAGCTGTCCTTATTTCAAAGGATGGGAGATTTGGGGCACGGACGTTGCAAATAAGAAGAATGAGGAGACCGAAAATCTGTGAAAAAAAAAAGAAGCGAAAAACAATATCATGACACGTGTCTATTGGGCAAAAAAAAAAAAATATAGGGGGGTTGCAATACGAGGGGGAAGAAGGAGGGAGATAGAGAGAGGGGGGGAAGTCAAAGCGGGGGACGAAAAGATTTTGCGTCATAGTTGCAAGCCTCCCCTTGAAAAATTAGGTCCAAACTAGAGAGAAGGGTGTGAAAAAAGGAGGGGGGAAAAAAGGGACGAGAGGAACGGAGAAAAAAAAAGGAGAGGAAACGGGGAGGAAACGAGGGACTCAAATCGGACCTGGTGCACGGAGCTTAATGCTGCTTCATAATTCTAAAAGAAAAAAACTCTTATTCGGCCGAATGGTACTTGACCAACAGGGCAAAAACAACTTGAGGGGGACAAGCACAAGAAAGTCGGAGCTGGCAAGCAAGCCTACTTTTTTCTAGGTTTTTCAAGATAAGCCATAAGAGAGTGGTAGATCGACGGAACGGAAATGGAGGGAGGGAAGAAAAAGCCAATAAAAAAGGGGACAATGAACTTGGGGGGGCCTTATGAGCCTACGGAGTGTCACTGGCAGCGAGGGGGAGGGGTGTGTGCAGAGAGAAAAAGGGAGGAACGATGGTGAGGAAGGAGAAAAGGAGAGCCGAAGGGAAGACGGGGCAATATCGCAGGCACGGTGTCCGGGTGATAAAAGTAAAACAGGCTTCTCTTGGGGATAACAGTTTGGAGAGTCTGAGTAAAAAGGGAAGGGGAGGAGGAAATTTGTAAATTAGGAATCCTGGTAGAGGGGCTCTCTCTCTCAAAAAGAAAAGAGGGGGAAAAATAAAAAAAAAAACCCAGGGGCTGGGGCACTTGAAAAGCTACTTAAGGGGGCACATCCCAGCGAAAAGATATTAGGTTCTCCAAAGGTATAGCTTGACACCAAATTGCCGGAGGAGAGCTCCCCCCCAAAAGGCCGGACCTATGGAACAAAAAAAGAGGGGAAGGGGTCTTTAAGGGACAGGTGTGAAGAGGGGGGAGGGCTTTCAGAAGCCAGTAGTCCTCTCGACAAGAGGACCGAGGATTTGTTCTCTGAAAAGAAGTAGGGGGAAGAAAAAGAGAAGATATTTTAGAGAAAAAAAAGATTGAGAGGAAAAGGGGATATGCTTTCCTTTTAATGAAAAAAAAGAAAAGAGGCAATAACTACCCTAAAAAGACTTGTAATATGTGAAAGGCAAGGGGAGGGGAGGGGAAGAAAGCAGGCGGAAGAGAAGAACTTGAAAAAACCCGACCCTAAAAAACCAATGTCAAAGAGAAGGGAGAGAAATGAGGTAAGCTGGCAAAGAGGAGGGGAAGGAAAAAAGGGTTGTAGGGAGAAGGTGGTGGAACTCCTGCAAGGTCTCGACCACAATTTGGCTGGCAGGGAAAAGGAAAGAAAGGGGGAAACATTATTTCCCGGCGAAAAAAGGGGCAAAAATGGGGGCCAATGAGAAAGAAGGGAAGATGAAAGACACCGGCCAAGGGGGGACCAGATTTTCTCCCTGCGAAGAAAGCGCCTTAGTCGGAAAATCGGAAGACATTTTATAGAAGGAAAAACGCAACCACCCGGAGCAAGGAAATCGGAGGGGGAGGGGGGGAATGAGAAAGAAAATCAAAGGATTGGAAGTTTGGGACTTATGTCGCGAAGGGAAAATCGGTGAAGTCATCGATACTCGAGGAAGCGGGAGAAAAAGAACTCAAAAAGGAGAGGAACTCAAAAAAGGGAAGTGCGAGACCTCCAAAATCTCGAGGGGGGAGGGGGAAACTATGTGACTCTTAGAAAGGAAACAAAAAGGGGGACTCACACATGGAAAAAGCCGCAATAAGCTCGAGCAAAAAAAGGAGCTTGGGAACGCTTGTGTACTTAACTTTGCCCTCTGGGGGGGGAGTAAAATGTCGCAAAATCGCAAAAATCGTGACGAGGTGCTGGAAAAGGGGGAAAAAAAAAGGAGGGGGGGATGGAAAGGTAAAGGGGGCTTTAAAAAAGAAAGCAAGAACCCGGGGTCTTCAACAGGTTCAGGAGAGAAGTTGCCCGCTGAACCAAATCGGGAGGAAAGAGAAGAAGAAAAAAAAGAGCTATCGGAAGGAGAGCCAGAGAACAATTGCTGTAACACGGCTCTTGTCGCTTTGGAAAGGGGCAAAAAAAAACTGGGGGGAGATCGTAAATAGGGAACCGAGGGAAGGGGGGAAGAATACGGCAGCAGAGAAAAGAGGGAAGGGCAGAGGACTCGGGAAGGGGGGGTGACCGGACAGGCGACACCGTAATAGATAAGGGCTAAGTTTCACGGGGAGGAAAGCCATATCAGGGAACGAGAGTCCAAAGGAAAAGAGGTTCTTCGAGATAGGAGGGGGTCATATGAGCTCGACTTCAAAAAAAAAATTAAACACAGCCTTATTCAGAAGGGTCTTATCCAGAGAGGACTCGACTGGGGAAGGGGAGGGAAATGCACGGGGATCCGGTGTAATGGAAGAAGATAAAAAAGCGAGGAGCCGCTGAAAGAGAAGAAGGTAAAGACAGAAGAAGGGTGATGTCTCCCCTGCGTGGCTTGAACACCATCTTCTAAAAAAAGAGGGGGGACAAGGTCTGATGCTCCGCATGGCGAGGCCCATGGGGGCATTTTGAGAGGAAGGCAGAGGACGTTGAAGAGGAAAAGGAAAGCAGGGGACGAAAAAAAAAGAGGAAGCAGTGGGAGAAGGGTTGCAGAAAAGACACACCTACCACAACCCAAAACTTTAATGAAGCATTGGAGTTTCCGCCCGAAGGACAGGCTGGCGTATGAAGTAAGGGGGGGGTCTCTTGGAGGGAGGGGAGACACGAAGGAGGAAAGTAAAAAAGGGGGAGGGGGGAAAACAGAGAGAACTGACGTCCATATTACAAGAAAACAGAACCCGGAATGTACTTCAAAAAAAAAAAAGATCATGAACAAAAAGGGCTGTCTTGTAAGCTTGGCAGTGATATGTCAAGCTAAGAAGGTAGAAGGAGTGCCGAAATATAGAAAGAAGAACCAACTCCATAAGGAATAAAAAAGGGCGAAGAGCGTCGGGAATGCCAGAAAAGTCAAAACTTGGGTTTCGGTTGGTAGCCGACTCGGGAGAAGGGTTAAAAAGAATGATTGAAAGAGGGGGGGTGATGACGTAAAATTCAGCGGGACAGACACGAGGAGAAAAAACCAAGAGAGGGGGGTAGCCTTCAGGGGACCGCGAAAAGTCCCCGCAATAGAGGAAGGAGGAGTGCTCCAAAGAGGAAAGGACAAAAGAGCCGAAGGAAGAAGAAGACAGGAGCAGTGGGGGAAGAAGGGATAGACGCGGCCTCACTTGTCTGATTCTGAAAAACTAACACTCTTTGCAAGGAAAACAGCGCCGATTCGGGACGAATGAAAGGAGAAGGGGGAGGAACAGGGAAAGTTTAAAAAAAAGGGGGACGGCATGAGGATCACTGCCGGACGAGTCCTGAAAAAGGGGGAACTGAGACAAAGAAAATATAGTCCAGAGGGGTGCGGAAAGAAAGTGTGACCGGCGCTCTGACAAGAAGGGTAGAAGTCACTGGGAAAAAAGAAACCCTGCGGGCACGGCGATATTAAGTAGAGGTGTCCAAGGCAGGGACGGTGAAAGACGAAAGGAGAGGAAAGACTTCGGCCAAAAAGAATCTACAAGGGATCAACCAGCAACGTTTTAAGACGAGGGGGTGGATCCACTGCCGATCGTCAATAGACTTCAAGATGTGGAAAAAAGGAGAAGAAGCGCGGGAGTAGAAGAAAAAAGGGGGACTCAAGAAGTTGCGTTGCAATAAAAAATTTCAAATAAATTGAAAAGGAAAATGAAACAAAAGGAGAGGTGTGAAGCGGTCAGACTGAGAAGAAGGAGAAACCAATAAGAGAAGGAAGTGTTAAACCACAGTTCTAACTCGAATTCCTTGTGTAAAGCGAGGTGAGGACAATGAGTCGACCAGAGGAAAGAGGAGGGAAGAAGGGTCCGTGTGAAAAAAAAAGAAAAATGGGCCTCACCCTAAAAAAACTCGGACCTACACTTCTTCGGGTCTGGGCGGGGGGGTGCCAAGTGCAGGACTGAGGGAGAGGAAGAATTGTAAAATGGATCAGAGGATCCAAGATCGACCTTCAAACTGAGATCTTAAGAATTCGAAAGGGAAAAAAAAGACAAACGGCCCTGAGAGCTAAATGACCAGAAAAAGAAAATGAAATGGAGGAGAGGCAGGTTGCTGACTTGGGGGGGGGCGTTGATCTAAAAAAAAAGAAAGAGATTTTTTTGGGGCGGTGTCTCGAAAGACTGGGAACAGGATCGGGGAATGGGGCCATGGTCATGGCCCGAAAAAAAACTAACAAGGAAGAGGGCCATAATGTTAGAAGAAGAAAAAACGGTGACGCCGGATAAAGAAAGAAGAAAGAGGACAAAAAAGTACAACCCATGATATGTAGACTTCCTATAAAACAAGGGGGGAATAGGTGGAGCTAAGCGTATACGATTGAAACCAAAACGAAATAACAATAAACTTAATCAACAATCCCAAACTAAATTAGATGGCAAAAAAACAAAAGGGGCCCTTATCCGATCTCATGGCGATGCTACGCATTAGGGGCGAGGAAGCGGAATAGGTCCGCCGACTGCTAAGCTAATTGGAACGATGGGTTTTTGGAAGGGATTGGCACCTGGTAGGGAGTTGAATTAACCAGGAAAGTAGTCAGTAGACGCTCGCGAAGTTTGGAGGAGGGAAGCTAGACTCAAAAACAAAAAAGGAGGAGGATAAATAAGATCCCACGGGGCTTTTAGGGAACCTGAAAGCGCAGAAGAATCTTGGCGTGCAGTGAAGAAAAAAAAAGAAAGCTCACGTGGAAGAAATAAAAGAAAAAAGGAGTTTTGAAAGGGAAAACAACGTGGCGGGGCTGTAACCCAGACGGGAAGACTAAAATAACTTGACTGTTACAGGCATCCCCAGAGGCATAAATACTCGATAGAATGGGAATGTAAATCTGGAAAAGAAAAAAAAAATAAGAGGGAAGAGGAAACCTGGGGGTAGGGTCTAGGGTTCACCATGGGAACGCCTAGGGAGGGGAACCCCCTGCCAGGTAATGAAGCGGGATCATTAACAAGCGAAACGTCGAGGAAGACAGATTATTCCGTTGAACCAAAAAGGGAAAAGGAAGGACCTGAAGGAAGGGAAAGAAAGGAAAAGGTTCACCCTATGGGAGGGCCGATAAGGAATCAGTTTCTTCCCGACTCCAAAAATAAAGAGTTTCAAAAGGGAAGGAGGGGAAAAAAAAAAACGAGAAAAAAGGAACGAGGCAAGAGGAGGGAAGTAAGGGAAAATCCACTGGAGAAAAGGAGGGGCCTGTGTGGGGTTAGTTGCTTTTGTATCGTAGTAGCCTAAGAAGTAAACTGAAAGTGAGGGTGTTATCTAGAACGGGAGCGATAAGGACGGAACGAAAAAATCAGGTCGGAACAAAAATGCGTTGTTCCCTCCGAAAGAAAATGGGGGGAGGGAACGAAGTAGTGACATGCACCAGGACTAGGAAGTAAAGGGAAGGGGCCAGAAGACATATGTTAATAATGCGGGAAATCCTCAATAAGCACGCGCCTTTTCCCAGAGGAAAAGAGGTTTTAAGGGGAATCTGGACGAGGCTGCCTCACAACAGTAAAACGCGGACGAGGGGGGGAATGAGGGGGGAAAGTTTAAAGATGGGGGGGAGGGGGGAAAAGGGGTTAGGGGTCTTGCACAAGAAAGAAGGCGGAAACTTTGGGAGGGAAAAGCCTCCTGCGAGCCGCGAAGGGACCAAAGATGAGGGGAGCGTCGGCCGAGAAAAAGGCAGAAAGAAAAAAGAAAAACCCCTTCGTGTTGGGAAACCAAAAAGGACTCTTTGCTAAGGGGCTTTGGAAAACGGAACGGCAGGCGAGGTTGAAATCTGGAAATAGGGGGACCAAAAAAACACGAGACCATAAGAAATGAAGAGGAACGTCTATCGAAGGGAGAACGGCGTCCTGTTGGGGAGGGAAAGGAGGGAAGAGAGGATAGAGGGACACAATAGGTGGAAGAGGAAACTGATGTAAGAGCAGCGAGGGGTCGTCGTCTATGAAGAGAAAGGCACGAGGGAGAGTAAGAAAAACCAATGGCCTCTAAGCCGAAAGTCTGCCGTGATGGAGCCGAAAGAAGGGAGAAAGAGGGGACAGGGAGGAAAACTAGTTCCTTAGGTGCAGAGGGGGAGGTCAGACTCGAAAGCGCCCGCATCTGAATAAAGGAAAAAAGGGGTTCTTAAGAAGGGGTCCAGGCGCTTTATCGCTTGAGCACGGGGAAAGGATCCGAGACCGATTGAGGGGGAAAAAGGAGAGGATCAGAGGGAAACATGATCTCCAAGGAAATGGGAGTTTTTACGGGGTATCGGGTGTCCTCTTGAACCTTGGTTACGAACACCGGGGGGAAGAGACTGGAAACTTGCGTATGGCGAGATAAAAATTGGGAAACTTTAGTGGAAGAAAAGGGGGGGGGGAGGACAGAGAGCGTACAGTGAGAGAGTCCGACAGTGTTGCGGGGTGCAGCGATCTGCGAGCACGAGGAAAAGGGTTTCTTGAACAGATCGCCGAAAAAATTCAGAAACACGCCTTTGAAAAAAAATGACTCTAGAAAAAAGAGGGAGAAGGAGAGCGAGAATGAAGAAAGGAAAAAGAAGGGGGAGGGGCGGGGGAAGATGGCAGGAACTCAGATGACTTTGACAATTCGAACTTCATTGGAATAGGACATGCTCGAAAGATCCGCCAACACCCCTAAAAGAAATCCTATGAAGCGGTAATTCAAAGAACCCATGCCAGAAGAAACATCGGTGGGTTTGTGTTATCTTCGCACAGGAGAGGAAGAAGGGGGGGGCATCAATTATTGACTCGGGGTTTAAATGTGGGAAGCGTTGCAGCAGAAGGAGATACCAAATACCGGGTGCATTGGAGCCGTCCTTTTCTGCAGAGGAGAGAAAAAGGGACCTCCAAGAGGGAGAGGGAAAGAACGGGAGAACGAGATGAAAGAACCTCAGGGTGAAGACGACCTTAGACTGTAGGGATTCTTACGGGAAAAGAGAAGGAGGGGCCTTGGACTAAGGCGTCCAGAAGGAAACGTAAAGCTTTTAGCCCTCCCCAAAATTGCGAGGAAAAAGGATACAGAAAAGGAGAACGGAAGCGGCCGGGCGGAGGAAGAGGGGGAAATTTGGGTGAAGTCGAAGCCTGCTTACTGAGGAGAGGTGGGGGGTTCAGTGACAAACTAGGTGATGCAGTATTTGGACGTGGTGAAGAAGAGAGAGACAGGTCACTCCGGGGGAGAAGGGAACTGGGGGGGAAAACAACAGCAGGCGATGCACCTTAGAGCTTATTCTCAGATGAGGGTTCGCGTTACGAGCTTGTGAAAGAAGAAAAGGAAAGGCAAGGGAGGGAACAGAAGTAGGGGGGAAAAATCGGCGACAGAGCAGGGGGAGGGGGAAACAACAAAGTGTAGACGGGGCACCTATCGAGATCGGCAGATTTTGATTCGGTGGAAGAAGCTGCGAGAAGAGCAGGATTAGACGAAACATCTGGAAGCCAATCTTGCTTGTGGCATAAAACAAGTGTCAAAGAAATTCTCTGAAAAAAAAACGCACAACCGCTGGATAAAGGGGATATGGAAAAAATTGGGGGGGTATTAAGGCCATGACTAAACACTGAAAAGCTGACAGGAGTAAACACATCTGAGAGATCAGTTTTTGGGTGTCTCTTATTGATGAGGGTATGAACAATCTTTTTATTAAACGGACAAAAGGTAGTACTCTTCCCTCTACTATAGGGGACTCAACACCTAGGGGTCGAACACCAATTAGGGAGCGGGTGGGATTTCGCCGCAAGGGCAATATGGGGGGTGACTGATTTGAAAGTAGCATCTTTCCAAAAGGGGAGACATAAGGGCTGACCAGGGAAGATACCAGTGGACTCACCTCGTGGATGTCTAGCGGAAATAAAAGCCACTCAAACGGGTTAAAAATACTTTAAGGATCGGCTGCTTGCGAACTTGAAAGTGGGGGGTCGTTTCACCAAAAACCAATCTGGGAACCTTGTCGAGCCAAGAAAAATCTCGTAGCGGCCGGGATTTACCCCGACAGCAACTCTGTGTCCCGCAGTGAAAAGATAGCAGGGCCCTTTTTGGAAACAGGGGGCACCAGGAGGGAAAGTCACTTGCTGAGCCCGTGTAGGGAAGTACGAGGAGACCCTGTAGGAGGGGGCCGACATAAGCGAGACGTCGATTGCAAGGAGGATACCAGGCTTGGTCACGGAAAAAGAGAAGGGCAAAAAATTTGAAAAAATAAAGGATATCCGCTACGCCACCGCAGTAGGATGAGGGGAACCGGACAAACGTGATGTGCGATTTGACTGGGGTACTGACCGCCGTGAAGGAAGCAAATATTGACAAAAGAAGCAGGTTAGGGTAGCACGGTGGGGGGGCGGTTTCCAGGAAACGAAAGACAGTAAGCATCAATCTCTGATGTTTGAGGGGGAACAAAAAAACACACTGGGAGGGGAAAGAGATGATAGAACGCTACAGGCGGGGGCGGCAGAATGACTACTGGCACTTTATGGCATGAAAAGACTCCCGCAACTTTCAATCCCTACTAACGAACGGTTGTCTCAGAAAAAAAGGGGAAGTGGGGAATTACAGAGAAAAGAAAGATTCAATAGGAAGGTACGTTCAGACACGCGGGAAAGAATTCCTCTCGCATAGGGAATGTTGATGGGAAAACATGATCTTGCAGCATAAAAGAAGTGGGGAGGTAGGGGAGTTTCAACTCAACCATTGAAAAAAACGCACAGCGATGTACAGGTACCCCCACAAAAAAAAAAAAAAAAAAAAAAAAGATGGTAGGGACGAGGCAGGTAACATGGGCAAGAGGAATAATCTAATCTTAAAAAGGGGTGGTCCACAGAAAGGGACAAGAGAGCTTAAGCGGGCCAGCACCGGGAAAAGGGACAAGGTGGCGAACAATCTCCATTAAAGGAGTTGTCTCTGTAAAACATCTCTGGTCAGAGCTGACTTTTGTCAACAAAGAACAAAGAGGAAATGCTAGAGCCGCATGCACTGCTGGGTGAGGGGGGGCGGAAAGTAGCCGATCAAGGGAGAGAGGCCAGGGAGTTTGGCGTCTCTACGTCTACGAGATCGGTGGTCGATGGAAACGGGAAGAAAAAGAATTATTCCATGTGAAGGCGATACGAGAGATCGTCCCCACATTCGTCACTCGAGCCCCCCTAAGGGTCAAGAATAGGGGGACTGGGACTATCTCGGGGGGGACGGAGGGTCCCGCTGGGCGCCTAAGGCAGGGGAAACCTCAATTAAGAAAGGGGGAGGGCACAAGAAAGCCGGTGGGCCGGGGAAGAGGCGCCTCTATCGGTGGTGGAGCATAGTGCGATGTGCTTACTAAGGGAAAACTCGGTAAGCGCTCTTTTGCGGGAGTACTTGTAAATGAGGGGGGAATGGGGGGGCTTGGGCTGACCAAAAGTAACTCAATGCTCCTGGGTTCTTCAAGACGCAGCTCTGACTGCGCGACGCTGCTGCAACCACGAGACAAGGAAGGAAGATGAGGATCAGAGAGCCGGGACGCTCGTAAAAGAGGGGGGAGAAAAAATTGTCGCGTCTGGGGGGGGAAGAAGTCTACGGGGAAGCGGAAAGGGAATAGATAAAAGGGGGGAAATCTTTCCACCCAAAGAGAAACAGAGATGTGCAAGAGAAGAAGAACTGACTCAGCGGGACGGGGGGCCACGACAGCTGCCTGGTGGGACCGGCGACACGGAGGGAAAGAGAGGGGACTAGAGGGGAGAAAGTGTCAGAAACAGGAAAAACTGGCATCACTCGGGGCTAAACGTAAACAAAGGGATGGTAGGAGATCGTCCGGCGTCCCGCGACTGCAGAAAGAAAACACAATGGTCCCGATAAAACAACCGGACGTCATGCCGCATTCTGATCCGAGGGTTCGAACTCGGGGGGAGGGGTGAAGTCAAACGGCCGGGAGGGGGGAAAGGCAGTTGCAAAGGAGGGAAAGAGACTCTAATACGAAGAGTCATAAGTAGACATCAAGGAGAGGGCATCTGGCAAAAAGGGGGCGGAGGGCTGGGGAAAAGTACGCTGAGACCGCAAAACGCGCCCCGATGCGGGGACCTTGAAACCGGCGAACAGCAGGGAACAAGAGGTCCATGGCAAAGGGGAGGGTTCGGGGGAAATCTAGGGCATCTTCGGGTGCCGAACATTCATTTTCAGTACGGACCGGGGAGTGCTGCAATGGGATTCAAGCGACGCGAGAGAAACAAACACCACGGGGTTGAAAACTGGCTTGAATATTGTAGTGCCAAACGAGGAAGTTCTCGGAATGCGGGAAGTGGCGGGGGGGAGAGGGAGAGAATATTTCAAACGCACTACACTGATTGCTTGTCGGCCGGACGGAAGAAGGCACGACAGAAACCCGGCCGTGGTGACGGCGTGAAATCGCCACGGATTCGTTAGGGAAGAAAGGCACAGGAAAAATCTGCGGGGGATGTATTTGGCCGGGCCGTCGATCTGTAAAATAAGGGAAAAGGGTGGGTAATAGGGGGGCGAAATATGAGGCCCAGGCCCCGCACACAGGGGGAAGCATAAGGAGAAAAACGAAAGTAGATCGGAGGGACATGTCAGAGGGTGGGGGGGAGGGGGGGGTGGGAAGCGCAGTAACCGCTTGGGGGGAGGTGCAGGCCGGTGGGGATGAGGAAAATGAGATTTCAGCGGCAACCGAAGAGGAATCAGAGAGAAAAAGAAACCACTAACAGGGCAGGGGGGGGGAAGCCTTCCTGGTCCTGCGGAGCCTAAAAGGTCCAAAAAAAGGGAGTGCTGACGGGCAACGATCGCGCAAACTCGTCAGCCCCTGCTGGATGTAAAGGCTGGAGCGCGTCTCTCCGCGTGCTCGTAGGAAAATGAAGAGCGACTCCGGCCGTTGACCGCAAAAAAAAAAGATGGCGCACCTGATTTCCGGAATAAACATACTCAGCCTTAAATAGAAGGGGGCGAGCGTAATTCATTTCTCGGAGAAGGGGAACTTGAAGAGAGTCCAGAACCGCGCAAAGGGGGTTTTCCGGCATCGAGGTGAACGACATTCAAGGGGTCCTCTTAAAATGGGACGGATATCGACCTTTCTCCTGGAAGGGAACAAAGAACCAGGGGACCCCGTGGGGCACGGAAAAAAAAAGCTGCCGGATGCATCCCTTATAGAGGGTACGGCGTGGGGGGACACTATGAGTGCAGCATCAGAGACAGGGGAACATGCTTCCCCGAAGAGAAGAAAACCCAAAAGGGGAGATGTGGATCAACTTCCTATCGAAAGATCAGAAGGGTCTGCGGGGAAAAGAAAGCGGCGATCAGGAGGAGTAGCAAAAGAGTGACACAAGAAGATTAGGGAGTCTGTGGGGGGCAGGACCCGCCATTTAAACTCCAATAAAGACCTCATTCCAGTCACCAAAGAATCGATTTGCATAAGGGCCGCAGACTATGCTAACAAAAAAAGAACGAAAGAGGAGGAAAATCCCCTCGAAGAAAGGCCGTGTGTTGCGATGGCGGCTTTATGAATGACACCCTTATTCAGAGAGGGAAACTCTCAAAGAGACTGGCCTCACCGAAGATCACACTACTGAAAGGGCACCTTCAAGTGAAGATTGGGGGGAGTACTAGATTTGCGAGTAGCGCCTTTGCCACCTGGGATATATCCCTTGAATAAGGAGACCTTCAAAAAGACGGGGAATTCATCGAAACACTCAAAAACGGCCAATTGTAAGATGCGGCAGGACGGAAAGAACGAAAGAGGTGCAGAGAGCGCGGTTTTAGGGGTGGTGCATTAAGCTCCAAGGAGGGGGGGGAAAGAAGGGTTGGGGCCAGTCCGCGCAAAAAAAAAAAAAAAAAAAAAAGACCGCTCTCCTCACGGGGGAGCCCGGCGCCCAATCGGGGCAAACTGGGAAAGGTGGGAGTGGCCCGCCACTTCTGATTGGAAAACAGTTGAGAAAAGCGGAAAAATCCCACTTTCTGTTTAATGGAGGAATCATAAAACTGGTAAGTGGGGGGAACCTTAAAGCGATACGTTAGGAGGGAATGGCGAAACCTAACCAGGAGGGCTAAGGTCTACTGTGGCCCGAGGTCACACACCGAAAAACTCGGATCCGGACAAGCCGGGATGATGCGGGAAAACAGTCCAGTTTTGCGCTTAAGAGTTTTCTTTCATGCCCGCCCTTGGAGGGGGAAGAAATATTGGGGAACCGAAGCTTGTTTGGGAATGGGGCCCGTTGAGAGGGCTGTCATGGAAAAAAAGCAGGAGGAAAATTCTTTGCAGCTCCAGCTACCCGCCGGGGAATCATCGAAAAAAACCAACTGGGGGGGTAAGGATGCGCTAGAAATCGGGTCGCGGAAGGGAAGTAAGGGCTTTCGTTTCATGGGAACACCTCTCAGAAAAAGTGCTCCCTACGCTCGTGTCCAGAGGGAGAAAGCAAGTGCAGTTGCTAAAGAAAAGTGCTCAAGGAGACATTGACCAGAATAATACCCCGGGGAACGCAATGAAGATCACGAGAAGAAATGGGATGGGGAAAAAAAGGATTGCCCAAATGTAGTCTTCCCGTCCCAATAATGAGATTTATTTGATGCCCGCCGAACGTCTCGGGGAGGAGCCCCAACTCTACCCGTGATAGAGGAGGATGAAAAAGTCGACTGGGTGAAAGTGGACGCAGATTATCCTTACCAGTCCGTCAGGTGCTCCAGCCAAGAGAAAGGCCGAAGGCGGAACAGAACGTTACCGTTGCCCGATGTGGAAGGCACCCTGCTCCGAATCGAGGATAGCTGGGGACTCCAAAGCAGGGGCTTATGGGCACAACAACCACAAGAAACATAAAAGGAGTTTCAACGGGAAAGTATCCGCAAGCCGGCAGCAGGGGGGCCGGTTTGAGTGGAGGGGGTTAAAAGTCGATATACATTCTTAAGAGAGATTTTCCTCTGAAGGGAAAACGAACTCTCTATCCAGGCTTAGAGATACTCGAGACGTGTCCTCAAAGGCGGCCCTTGGCCGGCCAAAACAAGCTAATTAATGGGTAGGCAGGAGATATTCTCGAGAGGGGAAGGGAACAGGAGTCCTCCTCTCTTGTCCAATCATTTGTGGAAAAGCAATTAGAGGAAGAACCCAAGGGACGGGATTTTAGAAGAGTGAAAAATAGGTCTCGCTCGGGAGTTTCTGCTAGGGGCGCCCAAAAAGGAGGGGGGAAAATCGATCTGACATCAGTGTTGGCCGGAATGGTAAAATTAATTGGGCGGACAATGGGAAGGGGGGGAGGTGCCACTTAACGTCCCGAAGCTGGGCGTCCGCTGTTGCGCCAGAAGAAGGAGGCCGCGGACGCTTGGGGCGTACAAAAAGAGAGGCAAAAAAACTTCGAATCGCCGCGCCCCAGTGCCGGGGAACACGTGCTGGGTGGTTGCGCAAAACGGGATCCTTTTCTCGGAGGGGAACCGAGGAAGCACTGTACAGGGGGGGGGGGGGGGGGGGAGGGGAGGTCAAGGGCATCTGGACACCCCGCGAACAAGTTGCCGAAATCCAAGGCAGCGTCTAGCGTACCGGGCTCGGACTGATTAGGGGGGGTACCTGGACCGACGGAAGGAATTGGCAAAAAGTTAACGAAACTACTAAAAGGCTCGCTGAAACCGCTCATGGTAACGCACCGTTCGGGTTCACGATCAATCCGCACTATGAGCGCGGACTGCGACAAATTTCAAAAACACGGAGAAGGGCGGGAGATCCAGTGGAGGAAGACCAGCAGGAACAATTTGGGGGGGTATGGGGCGTCCAAACAAAGGCCGGAGGGTCAGTGCATTTAGCGGCGAAAAGAGACGCCGCGGAAAGAGAGAATTGGAGGTACCTCAACATATAAGTGCGATACCCCGGCGGAAGGGGAAAAATCGCTTGGGGGGGAACGCAAGACTTACGCCAACGATGGACCTTTCAGAGAGCGAAGGAAGGACCAGGAATGGGGAAAAGATTGTGCTGGGGGGATCTCTTTGCAATCGTCCCGGTGGTGAAGACTGAACCGATGCATTTTTGATAAGTCAAACGGGGAGAATTGGTCTGCAATTTCGGCAAGACGAAGGAGGAGAACACCGAAACCAAAAACTAAAAGGGGGGGGGGGGACGTTCTTGGCAAGAGTTTCCCAAAGACGTTCAGGCCGTGAAGGCTCAACGGTATTAATAGGGTGGCCGGCTAGAGAGTGGAGAAGAAGGAAAGTAAAAAGGGGGGATTATCTGGAACAAAATCTATACTGCCAATAGAAAAACGAAACCGGGCATGGGGGGGCCTCGGCATGAGAACTAAAACACAACAAAAGGAGGGAGTAAAGAGAGATAGGGCAACAATTCGCGGGGGAGGAGGTGTAGAGTGGTCCTTCCGTAGATTTTCAAGAAGGAGGGGGGATGGTTAGGAGGGAGGGCTCGAATATCTCGCCAAGACACCAACGCCACCGGGAAAGGTCGTCCAATGAGCCTAACGGAAGAGGCAGGGGGAACTCCAAAGGAAAAATTTTTCAAAAGGTTTGGTTGGTTGGGTATCTCAAACATTCGCTGGGAATAAAATGGCAGAAAATGATTGCCTCCGTTTGGGAAATTTACTGCAAATTCAGAGGGAAAGCAACGGAAAAAAAGGGAAAGCAGGATACCAATACAAAACCTGGGAAGGGGGGGGGGGGAATTCCTGGTCCAGAGGGGGATCCGATAGAACCCGCCAGAGGGCGCGTACGCGCGGAAAAAAACGTCCAAGCTAAAAGTGCCCGGATCAGAACCTTCTCCGGGTCAAGAAATGATATAGGAAGAGGACGTCCGCAAGATTTCCGTAGTAAAGGGAAAAAAAACAGCCTCAAGCAGGGTGACCCCGCAAACAAAGAAAAAAAAAAAAATTTGCGCCCTGAGTCAGAAAAAACTATCCATTAAAGTTCAAGTTCGGTAGATTACTTGGGGCGATCGCTTCAAGAGGGGCCAGGAGAGATCCCGCCAGAGGGTGTTGCCGGCGACGGTGGCCCGACGAGAGAAAAGTAGGTTCCCGCGGAAATGGGGCCTCATATCTCTCTTTTCGAAGGTGGACCGTCACGTCACAGCCTTCGAGGACGAGGAAAAGGCTTCCGATTGAAAAAAAGGATTTGTCCCGGGGGGGAAACTATGGAACAACCCAATGACAGGCTGCAGGCCCGCCTTCAAAAAAAAAAGGAAGGGAGAAGAACCGGGTGGCTCAACCAAAGACAACGTGTGGTTAAAAAAAAGGTCAGACCGTCGAAGAGAGGGAAAGGAAGGATCGATGTGGTAAAAACAACGGCGAGAGCAATTAGGGGCCGAAAACTGACAGAAACGAAAATCTTCGGGTGGCAACCAAGAAAAAATGGACCAAGCCAGAAGGGAAATCATCAAGGAAAAAAAGGGACGATCGCTTGGGAAATAGCTGGTGAGGCCGGCCCAAACAGAATGATCACCATCTAAAGCTTACCGGCAAAAAGGAGGGGGGAGAAAGCGGACCGTGTTTGTTAGGAGGGAGAGGAATTTGGGAACGGGGAATAATAGGCGACGCAGCGGCATCATGTTAAGGAGAAAAGACGAAAACCGGGCAAGCACCTACTCTTAAGCAAAAAACTTAGGGCGGAACGCGCAAGGAAGAACTGGGGTTATGCCGACTGATTTTCAAATTACCTGCCACATGGATATGCTGACCAAGGGAAAGCCGGTCAAAAAGAGAGGGGACAGAATTCTAAGCGAAAAGGAAAAAAAAAAGGCCAATACTTGGGTCGAGCCGAAACGATTGCACGGGCGGGAGCTCGGTTTCGAAGTTGTTTTTCTGTTAAAAAAATCCAGGGAACGCTGTTGGCTTCGCCACAAGAGAATAACGAGGTCCTGGAGCCAACCAAGAAATGAAAGACTGGGAGGCCCGAACAAAAAGAAAACATGGCCTTTGGAAACAGTTTCGCGGAAATTTCTTCACTGGAGAGGAACTTCGCAACTGTTGTCAGGAATGCACGACATCCCTGGTAGATACCTGTCATCAGAAGGCAAGGAGGGAAACGAACCGAGAAGACCCGAGTCGAACGATCTAAAGGGGCCAGATTTGGGGACAACCATTCGTCTAGAGAGAGGGCGGCCAAGTGTGAAGGAAGCGGGAAAACGTGTGGGGCGCGGATTTCCGTAGTCAAACCCCTGCCGCACCTAAAGGGGGAAAAAGGGAAAAAGGGGGTTAGGGGAGGATTGAAAAGTGGGAAGGGATTGGTCATGCAAAGGTAGTCATTCAGAAGAGCGCAACCTCTTGGGGAGCGCACTGGAAAAAAAACGTAGGAATAAAGATAATAGAATACTCAACAAAGAGGGGAAAAGGCTACGTGCCTAGGGAAGTTTTGCTTTCGTTTCATGAAACAGCAAAGAAAGTCTCAACGTGAAATCCCAACTAAACCGGCGGTTTGTCAAAGGGGAGTCGCAAAGGGTGCGGGCGAAGAAAAGCTTAGCGAGGCTTGAGGTGACCGCATAGAAAAAAGTCTGTGAGAACGCCTACTCTCATAAAGGGGATATTCAAAGTAGATAGGGAAGCTGCCCAGAGTTGGTGGGAGGTAGGTGGGTATGGTCATCACATGCCTCAGAACCAGAGTTAAAGGGTAAGCCCCACTCTACCATGGGATGATCGAAGGAAGGACGGTTCGAAAAGTCGTAAATTACACGAGTATTCGCTAAAAGGGGGGACAAAATGGCACAATGAGAAACTGGAGGGGAGGAAAGAAACACGACGAAAAAGTGTGCAAACCGATTGGAACAATCTCCAGGAAAGAGAGAGGGGCGCGACCAACAGCGCGCAAGCAGGGGGACTGGGGGGGAAAAACCCCACCACAGAGAAACCGACGTCTGAAAAGGAGAATGAAGATTTCGTAAAAAAAAAAAGGAGGCAGCCGGCTCATCGTATTGGGGAAAAAGTTGAGGGGCTTTTTGTTTATAGTCGAGAGAGGAAAGTGATCGATCGTGCGCTAACGGGGAAAACACAGAGGAAAGAGGGGAAGGCGGATACGCGCAAATCAGGCGCTCCACAGCAGGAAAAAGGGCTTAGGCCCCCAAAAAAGGTGTGAGGTAAGGAAAGTAGTGTGGGGTGAGGACATCTCGTCAGGAATTAAAGCACTCCCGAAGAGGGGGTCCGCTAAGTGAAAGCCGGGACAAGCTCACAAACTGCCCTTGTAGCACGCTGGGGAACGCAAATTTCATTTTCGGGGGTGGAACAGGGTCAGGCAATCCTAACCAAGTTGACCATCGATCTAATCGTGGGCCTTAAAAATGAGGGGCTTGGTAGGAACCTGGGAGGGGCTTGACACAGGCCGCAAGAAGTCACTTTGCGTCAAAGGATTGCGGCCTCGAATCGCGGGAGACGCCCTTGAACACATCGTGCAGGAGTGCAAGCTTAGGAGAGGGCAAAGGCGAAGACAAATAACACAATTGAAAACGGGTTAAGCCACAAAAAAAGGTCAAAAAAAGCTTGAAAAGGGTTCGTTTAACATGAACTTAGTAGCGGGCAAAGGTCCATCGGCACAAGCGAAAGAAGAAAGATGCCGAAGTCCGCAGCGGCGCCTTCCGGCGACGGCACCTGTGTAGTGGAGCGAAAAGGAGGGCAAGAGCGCTATGCGGGAAAACGGTTTAAGAACTCACTCTGGCCTCTCGTCGGGCATCGAGGTCTGCAACACCATTTCGGAAAAATCGCGTCGGGGTGAACGCGAATGGGCGAACACAAGTAAAGCACAGCCGAACCGTCTAAGTGAAGGAGCGCAGGGAGGAAAGACCTAAGCAAGCTAAAGAGGGGGGGACTGGGGGGGGCGTTCAAGCGTTCCGGGGAGGGGGGAGAGTTCAGGCCTACGAGAAAGCTCTCAAGCTCCCTTAGATAATCCTTAGTTGTTATGGTGCTGAGAGGGGCCCCGTCGGGGGGGGAAGAGATTGATAACGCCAAATCAGAGCCCCGATGGGGGGCGGGGGGACCGGGGGACTGCTCCCCTAAATAAAAGGAGCAATGCAGGTAGTGTTGGGAGAGATGAATGGAAGGGTCGGTCCGAGAAAGGTGAAGGTCGTAGCACAAAGGGGGAGCAATAAGTGCTGCATTTATCAAGCTACTGGAAGGAAAAGAAACACTAAAAAACAAAAGGTGTGGAAAAAAGGTCTGGCAAAATGGAAAAGGGGACCCAGGAAGGAAATGCTTACTGGGGGAAGGAAGTCTAACGGGGGAATCTCTTTGTCTGGGTGGTGTCGCGATTGTTCGAAGACAAAGGGACCACGATTGGCTTGAAAAAAAGGGGCCTGGACTGGCCAGATTACAGCAGAAAAACCGGCCCATTTGTGCCTCGGCGGATTCAACAACACACTGAGAGGAAAGAAAAAGATCATGGAAGAGTGCAAATTCAAGGTTTCGAGGGGGGGAAGGGGGACAGTCCGGCGATCTGTTAAACAAACGCTAATTCAGGGTAATATTTCTTGATCGAAAGGGATCGCAAAATTCAAGCAAAAACCGAGACTCAGGGGGAAGCCGAAACGTACGCTCGGAACATCCAATGAGAAGGAAAAGTGGGGGGTGTTTAGGTGGGGGAAAAAAGTCGCTTGAGAAAAATTTTGCAAAAAAAAATGATTGCCTAAAGGTTTTTGGGTTGTGGATGGTCTGATGCATCGGGGCAGAGGAAAGACGATGCAAAGATAAAAAGGAAAAAACGTGAGGGGGAGCCTTCCCTGTTCATGAAAATGAGCAAAGTCCCAAAACGCCAAGAGCGACTCTGGTGGGGCTCCAGAGGGGAAGGAATACTCCGGGGCCGGGAGCAGGCCCTTCTCCCCAGATTATAGATTACGGAAAGGCGTACGCTTGTCTAGGCGGGAAATCAAAAGCGAAAACCTAAACGGGCGGGTGACCGAAACCCCAAATATTTCTCAAAATGCTTTAAAAAGTCGAGAAGGGAAAAGGCGAAGGGGAGCTGTAGCGGTGAAGGGGTGGCGAAAAAAAAGAGCCAAATCGTGAAAAAATGACGAAGCGAAGCGAAGGGGGGGGAAGACAGAGAGGTTCCGAAAGGAAAGAGGGGTAGTTCGAAAATTGTGCCAACTATCCACCTCCGTGGTCCCGTCAGGAACAAAGGGAAGCCGGAGAGAGGAGGCGCTGAGAAAAGGCAAAGGATTACGAAAGATAGGCGCGTGGGTGGACTATTACTTCCCTCAATGAAAAAGGAAATGAAGCCCCGACGAGGTGGGGAAAACAAGAACACTCGCAAGAGCCGGTGGGAGGGGACAAACAACAACGTGGGTTTCGACTGGGCTCGACGGCCGATCGAGATCGTGAGGTAAGTGACAGCGGTGGAGACACGAAAGCGGCTAGCAGCGAGGGTTAGCCAAAGGTGTCCCAAAAGAAAGAGGAGTTCAAAGGGCAATCCAAAGAAATGGAAAGCCAAGGGGGGAAGCATGAAGGCACACGATTCGAGGGTTTTGCAATAGTCTGGGAACGCAATCGAAGGGGGAAAAAACAAAAAAGAAATGAACGGCGGGGCCCAGCGTCCAAAGGCGGCCGTTTTGTCGGCGACGCTAAGGGATTGCGATTTCAAGGGAATGAGGCACCAGCTGGGAGGAGGCATCTGGGGGTGGGGGTTGGTGTTTTGTCCTTCCCAGACGAATCCTAAAGTCGAAGGGTCGGGGGACCAGCAAAAGATCGGAGGCGGGGGCGGCTAAGCAATTGCCTAAGGGGAGATGATTGCGAGGAAGAAGACTTGGGACCAACCGGAAAGAGAGGTCGGCAAGGTCAAAGGGAAACTTCAAAGCTCGTACATAAGTTCTAGCGAAAATAAAAAGCCACCTCAACAGGCAAAAATAGTGATGCCGGGGGGTGGACGGCACGTGTCCTGAGAGCGAGGATTGAGCGGCGCAACGGGTTAGACGGGGGGGCGGTGGGACCAAGGAAGATCCAAGTACGGAGAGGGTTTGAGGGGACCACGCTAAAAAGGGGGCCTAGTCTGGCAGGAGCCAATCTGTTGCAACAGGTGTATATACGAAAGGAGTATTGCATTTTTTTGGGAAAGGCACCGTAGTACAGGGGGTCCACCTGAGAGAAGATAGGGAACTGGTTTGAAAGGAAATTCTAAAGAAAGGGGTAGGGTGGATACCGGGGTAAACACGGACGTTCGGAGGGGCATGGACACCTCGAATACCGTGGGCAGATGCAAAAAAAAGTCACCTGGGGGGGAAAAAGTTTCCCAAAGACAGTCTTCACGCGAAGATGTACGGTAGAAGCGTATGTGAAATAAGGTTTACGCTGACGCGGTCTTAGGAACAATACCCAAGTGCTTGAAGAAACCGGGACCGAGAGGGGGTGGGTAGGGGTGAAAGTGGTTAGAGGGGGAGGTTAAGAAAAACGAGAAGGTATCGGCTGACCATCGGGAACTAACAGCTTGGCGCAGATATCTCAACAACGGGGTGAGAAAAGAGATAAGAAAGCTAAAAGCGGGAGAGAAGCGGAATGAGGCCTACTGGTTAAGGCACATGACAAAACCCCGCAAACGGCAAGTCCCACCAGAAAAAAAGCGTCATGTTGTCCGCCGAGTTGACGGCCGCACGGGCTGGGATGACAGAAGACCGCTGAAAACAACAAATAATTCGGACCGCGGACGCGGCGGGAAGGAAAGGCTCTAGATAGAAGGGGAAGAAAAAGTCTGGAAGGAAAAAAAAGCGGGGTGTCATCTTCCAAAAATGGGGTGGGGTCGAGGTAAGTTCAAGACCCTCAAAGTCTCAGATGACTTGGGGCACCCCGAGGACATTTTCTGAGAGGCATTACAGGGCAAAGTCGAGAAAGTGGAGAAGAAGTAATGAATTCGAAACGTTTTCAAAAAAGAAATGGCAAATGATAGCCATAGGGGGGCACACGTACACATGTGGACACTATGGGGCGCAAAAAAATCAGTCAAATCGGAGATGAATGATGTGGAGAGAAGAACAAGGAGAGGGGGAAAGAAGTGATGAGAAGGGGGAAAACACACCACAGAGAAACGGGAGAGCACATTTCAAAATTCTGAAGAGAGCACGGCATCAGTAGGAAACGTTTGAGTGGGGTTTTAAGCTGGGCAAAAAGAAGTGCTTACTAGTAGGTTTGAAGGTCGAGAGGAACGTAATCCCTCTCTTTGCCAAGGGGTCAGGGGAGGATAGACAATGGATCGTAAAACAGCCACAAGTCGGCCCTTGAGAAGCCCACAAAAGAGCAGAAGTATTGTTAGGTCAGGTATTGGTTACAGAGAGCGGTTTAAGGGTAAAAAGGGTGGCCTCCTCTCTTCCAACAGAAGGAAGGGAAAAGCGGAAGTAAAAAGAGAAAAAACAGCCTCTGTACCCGCTGGAGAACGTCCACGGGGGCGTCATTGACATGTGAAGATGGCGGCCCTCACCAATATGGCAAGAGAGAAATGTGGAAGGGAAGGAGGGGGAAACTGGGAAGGAAAAGGGAGGCTTGAAACATGAAAAAAAGGAAGGGGCGGACACCGCTGTTTGTAACACGCGCCCCGCCTCTTCGTTAAATCGGGGAATTCTAGGAAGACTAGGTCGTCCAGTCGAGACACAGATAAAAATTTTGAGTTGGGGGGGGAGAAAGGCTTGTCCGGTGCGGGGGCACGAGAGAAAGCAGCCTGGTGGGTTTGGTGGTGGGGGGGTGGTGGGGGGGGGGTGGGTTGTAATTGAGGTGAAAAGTAATCAGTGCACCAGCTACCAGATAGAAGACATGCAAAAGCAGACCGGTCATCTGACGAGAAAGGGTGGTACCGTGGGACAGGAACACCCGGGTGGGGGAAAGAGCAATGGGGCTGGCACCATTTGACAGCTGCAGAACTTGTTGGCTCTTCAAGCGATTGGGTCCCATTCGGGTGCGGCCGATATAGGGCGAAAAATAGAGAGGGAGACACCAATGGGAGCTAAAGCAAGAAAGGCCAGACTTTCAGGCGCGCATGTAAGCCGAAGAAGGGACTAAATATGGGTCGGGGGAAAAAAAGATGGTGCAAGGGAGGGGGTCTCGGGGCAAATTTCAGACGACTAGAGCTAAGAACGCTCACAGCTATCCTTGTGACCGCTAAGGGCGGAATCAGGGAAAAAGGAGGAGCTTAAGAGACTGAGCCACCAGGCCAGCGTCCGCGCGAATGCGGACCTTGCTAACGAACCTCAGGACATGAAGGCTAACAAGCATAGGTACGTGGGAGAACGAGGGGCATAGGGGTCGGTTACGATGAACCGTGCATTTTCAGTAAAACAACAACGGAGGCAATCATTATGCAAATTTAGGAAAGCCTGGCGATTAACACCAGAAAAACTTGGGAAACAGGGAGGGGGGAAGAAGGGGGGAACGCCTAGCGACGTTCGGCTTGAATTAATACCGGGGAAGGGTCAGGGGGGGCGGGGTTGTCAAGGAGAGATATTTCAGCACGCACCACTGGGTGGAAAGAGTTGGAAAGATCGCCGGGGGACAGCAAAAATTACAACACAGAACCCGGCCTTTGGGGCCTCAGAAAGATCTGGAAAAAAAAAAACAAAAAAGAAGAGGAGGAAAGATGCGGCACAAATGACGGTTTCTGTGTAAAAATCCTTCCGAAGTTAAGGAGAACTGGAAGTGGTAGAGGGGCGTGCTCGAAATAGCTCGCAAGAGAACCCAGCCACCGAAGGACGAAGAGAAATTAAAAGGGGAAAGAACGCGAAGGAAGACAGGGGGCCAAAGAAGGGAAAGAAAAAAAAACGTTGGTGTTTTCTTCGGGGATCGTCGCAGGAGCTGGAATAAATGTGCCGCAATGATTGCTAAGGGGGGGATTAAAGGGGAAAGGATCGGTGAAACGGCACCGACGATCCTCAGATAAGAAAAACTAACCTTTGGGAGGGGGACCTTCCCTGGACTGCGGAGCCGAGAAAATGTCCCCAAAAGACTGGGAAGACGGGGGTCTTTTGAGTCAGCAGGGATAACTCCGACGGGGCCGAAAACTCGAACTGGAGGAAAAAGGATAAGGCGGCTTCCCACCATGGTACGCGTCGCAATGAACAAACCCCCCCGTAAAGGGTGGGGTAACGCAAACAATGGAGCACCTTTATTTCGTATACACAGGCGCCGGAAAAAAGGCAGACGTCGGAGGTACGGTAAACGGGGGGGGGGGTTCACAGAAAAACGGACAGAGGGGCAGGACTAGCGGGGCCAGAAAACCAAATGGTGTTGCCCGGCTACAGCGGGGCCTAGACGAGAAGGAAAGAGGTTGAGAAAATTGGGAACACCAATAACTACTCAGGAAACTCATTTGTCCAAGCATCAAAGGTCACCAAGGACGCCCGTAATGCCTTAAGGGGAGGGGAAAAAAAAAGAGGGAAGTTGTTGTCGCATCAGGGGGGGGGGGGAGAGTGGGGTGGCACGGACGGGTGAGCCATAAACTCAATTAAAGCCAGGCTGGGAAGATCGGTTTTGTCAAGAAGCGACAAGGAAGGGGGGAGGAAAAAAAAGGGGACAAGGGGGAGACGGGCGCCGCCGGCCGATAGGGGAGTCGGCATACAAGGTTCGATTGGTCGAAAGCAGGCGAGAGAAAAGGGATTAGGACCAACAGCTTGCGAAAAGAAGGCTGGGGTCTTGAAGGGGAAATCCCAGACAAGTACCAAAGCCAAGAAGGGAACCTCATGAAAGCCACCTATTCAATAGGTTATTGGAGGATAGAGGGTTGAGGCCGAATCGCACATAGCACAAAATACTAAGAAGGAGACGGCGAAAACGGGGGGGAAAAAGCGGCAGGTGGGTGCTCGTCAGGGACTTGCGAAAGAGGAGGAATGAGACAAAGGGTCTATCATGTTACTTCGCGATCAGGGGCCTCACACATAACTGCAGGGGGGCAAAAGAGGCGAGCGCGGGCTGCCGGAAGGTAGTTTAGGAAAAATGGTGGTGCAGATTATCAGCTTGCTGGATCAGAGAGGTCTTCCCGTTCAGATCGGGTCAAAAAAAGAATGATCTCAGGAAGGGGAAAAAAGCGGCGAAAAAGAAAGAAAGACGCAAAAGGACGTATTCCGGGTGTAAAGAAAGGACTGAACCGAAACGCGAAATTGGAAAGTGAGGGGGGAGAAGGGGGGGGGGTTCAGATGGGGGGCAGGGGGGGACAGCTAGGCGTGAAGCACCAAGACTTTTTGGCGGGATAGAAAGTCAAAATCGCACTTTCCTGGAGGACATGGTCGAAAATACGGGGAAACTGTGTCAGGGGGGAGGGACGAAGGCATGGAGGAGAAAGGGGGGAATTGTTGGGGGGAACAGTTTCGTCGCCGTGAACTCTTCTTAACACTTTACTACGTAAACCTTTTTATAAATTACCGACTCACGGGGAGGTGGCTACTGTACATCGAAGGGAGGAGGGGGCAAGTGAGAAAAACGAACTCTACGAAAAAACGGAAATGGCAGCTGACGATCTACTGGGGAGGAAGGATTTCAGGAAAATCGTATCGCGAGAGGAAGGTCGGCCAAGCCGGGTAGGAAGGCGGTCACCAAGGTAGGTGAAAAAAAGGAAAGGGATTGACTGTCAGCCCAAGCAAGTTCTGCCGCACCAAACCGAATCTGGTGGAGGGGGGTGCAAAAAACGGGAGGGAGGTTGGACATGAAACGAAGCACAGGGTATGTAGGGGAAAGACAGAGACCTCTTTGGGGAGCGC
>Ga0179593_1610903_pt1 | contig 32309 bp, 37 predicted proteins | sample CZODoug2_1_08_16_FD_185931 | JGI IMG/M metagenome (GOLD analysis project Ga0179593, IMG submission 185931) | Vadose zone soil fungal communities from Angelo Coast Range Reserve, California, USA - CZODoug2_1_08_16fungal (PacBio error correction) | ecosystem: Environmental > Terrestrial > Soil >...
AAAAAGGGCTGAACGAGGCAAACTTGAATTGGGTAGGGGAGTCCCGCGCGGGAAAAACAGTTGAGGGGGGGGACAGCTACGTTGATTGGCCGCAGCTTGGGGGGGGGAGTAAAGAGGGGAATTTTCTGGGGGCAAACATGGCATGAAGATCAAGTCCTTCCCCGACTCCCTCTTTATCTCGGGAAAAGGTGTGGGGGCGGGGAACTCCATCTCAAGGGCGCAAAAAAAAAAAAAAAATAAAATGTAATGACCACAAAGAGTCCCGGGAAGAGTCGCTTGTGAAGAAGCAGATTATTCTTCGTTACGTGAGAAGGGGTCATTTGTCTCTGAGACGTCACTCCGCAAGGAAGGAAAGAAACAGAAGGGAGGGAACGTGAAATTTGTGATCGCAAAGGAAAGACCATCGATGCGATGGAAACGGGCCAGGGAAGCGGGTAATGCTTGGCCAGCTACGGAATAGCCACCATCTGCACGGCAACAAGAATAAAGTTGCAACATGGAGAAGAAAAGGGGGGCAGAAATCGAGGACGCAAAGGATGGGGTCGGGGGGCAATACAGTCAGGTATCTGCCTGGGGGGTTGGAATGGGAGGGAGGGGGCGGGGGGTGTGGCTATTCTCAGTAGAGCGAACTCTTTCCGCGGAATTGGCGCAGTAAAGTGTCTTCGCCAAGAGGGGCCATAGGCGCTCCCACACCTGCGTTTTGCCAAAAAGTTGTGGGGGGGAAGGAAACAAAAGCCCGGTCAACACGTTGGAGATGGAAGTCGGGGGAGGGCATTTTTCAGGGTGAATCAAAACAGGAAAGAAAAGGAGTAATATGGGGGTGTGCATACTGCTCGGGGGGGGAGGGAAAACTTTCAAATGCGTGCGCCTGAGGGGGGGGAGACGCACGAGGGCGATGGTTTGTTTGCGCGACTAAGGGGGATCGAAGGAAGAAAAAACATCGTAAGGGAGACCCCCGGGGGGGTAATCTCGTGGAAAGTTGATAGAAGGGGGAGGGCAAAAAAAAAAAAAAACGCTAATAGCGGAAAGGGGTGGGGCCTCCTTCCCGTTTCAGGGGGAGGTGGGGGGGGGGTGCTTAGAAGAATGTCTACTCTTTCTTGCGTATTTTTTGGGGGGGGAGCGGCAGGTCATTAAAAACAAAAACCATTCATTGGGGACAACGTGATGGAGAATCATAAAGAAACATAGCCGGCAGTAGCCTCCTGGTTTACAAACAGAGGATAAGAAAAAAGGAAGACATTACTGAAAAAAAAAAAGGGCGGATGAAAAGAAAGATAAGGAAGCGCGAGAGGTGGGTCAAAACTTCTTGTGTGCGGAAACACCTTAACTTCGGAGGAACCAGTAAGAAAAGCGGGGGGAAATCAGAGTGTTGCGGACAAGGGGGGAATGGGTGGGTGGAGGCGCAGGAAAATGAACGAAGCCCGCAAACTGACTCTTCCACCATAGAAGAAACGCGTAAGCCATTGAGGGCCCCTCGAAGCCCCCTCCATCAAAAAAAAATTAGAACGGGAGGAGGCCCAAGTCGGCTTCCGATCTCGGGTAGCGGGTGGTGAGACTAACCCTTTAGGAGTAACTCTTACACGCATTTAAAAAAGGGTGGGGGTTATATGTTCTGGAAGATCCTGGAGGTAAGAGAAAACAAGGAGGAGACTAAAGAAAAGCGGCATTCTCCGAAAAATTCGAGCGCACGCAGAACGGGGGGGGGAAGAAACGCCAGACGGAAAGACACAAACCGTTATCAGTGGTCGCTACTTGTAAAACTAAAGAAAAAAGGTCCATACACATAACCAAATGTTGACGCGCGATTGGAAAAAGGACACCAAGAAAGCAACGGAGGCCTGTGAGAAATAAAACTTGAACTTGAACTGGGAAGGAGGAGAAGGAGAGAGAGGTTTAGCCGGCAACTAGGATAGCTAACCCCTCACTACCGGAAATTCAAAAGAAAGAATAGAAGGGTGTCTTGCGAGGGAGGAGGAAAATGAAAAGGGATGGCATGTCACACGATTGCGTTGGGCAGCTTAACTAAGGGAAGCTGGGAAACAAGGAAGAGGGACGATTCCGTCCGCCTGAAGCATTAATCGCAGGAGAGGACAAGGACGGGAGCTGTGAAAGAGGGGAAGGCGAGGCAAGGGGGATGTTGGCAGAGGACAGCTTTCTTGTAAATGTGGGGGAGGCTCTCAAAAAGCGTGACCCGCTCAAAGAAGAAAATTACCGACAGCTAAAGAATATCTGAGGCAAAGACTTCCTCAGAAGAAGAAAGCTCATGGGAAAAAAGGGAAAGGGGAGTAATTGAGAAAGTTCACCGCTTCCCCACCCGGGGCACGGGGAAAAAGAGATTCATTCACGGGGCATACAATACTGATCCATGAATCACGCGGGTCATCAGTACGACCACAAACGCCTGGAAAAAGGACATGTTGAGAGGAACTTTGGGGTGTTGGACCCATAAAAGAGCTCATGTAAAATTCAATGCGAGCGCCGGGGAGTTTTTGGGTTAGAAGGGATTCTCTCGAAGGGGGAATTGGAGTACGCCCTGAGTGGTAATCATTATCGATATTTAATCGCGTGTAGAAAACCAGAAGGGACCTCAGGGGCACCGCTCACTCAAACGATGACTTGTACGCGTACGACATGGGAAGAGGGGGGGGGAATGGGGAACGCGGTAAAATTGATGCTTAAAAGGCTGATCATTCATGGGGGGGAAAAAGAAAAGACCAGGTGAAACTGAAAGGGAACACACTTAGGTCCGGCGCACTCCTCCTGCCTGTATTAAGAAATAACTAAAAGAGAAGGTCCTTGAACCGCTTCTTTTTTCAATCACCAGGAGATGGGACTTTAGGAAGGAGGGAACACTGGGGGGAGGTGAACCCCGAGTGATGTTTCCGGCCATCGAATTGGTGGGGGGGGGAGGGTGGAGGGCACGACCAAAAAGGGCGGAAAAAACCGCACTGCATTGCGATTTTCTGGCACCAAGAGGTTCGTCTGGAAAGAAAAAAGAATTGGGGGGGGGAATATAAGAGAAAACAAAACGGAGGAGGATTGAAGAGAATGTCATTTAATGGGCCAATGTGGAGGGGGTAGACAAAAAAAGAGAATGGGGAAATGCCCTACACCTCCATGCCTTGCAGGTAGAAGTGTTGGAAAGGAAATAAAGAACCGGACCAGCCGGAACTGCTATTCCTGAAACCAGGAAAAGCTGGGGAAGAGAAGCTGTGAGGAAGAACTCTCCAATCGCCCTGGCTTGAAAAAAACTACGCAGGTTTGGGGGGGTCGATGGGATATAAAAGGCGGGCGTGACCATAAGGTTCCAATGAGTGCGGGGACAGCGCTCCACCTGGGCGTCGTACAGAAAGGAAGCCTTGGGGCTTAAAGGGTCCTCTACGGTACGGTATTCCAGGGGAGTTTCATTGAGGGAAAAAGATTACCGGGTTGGTGGGACGATAAATCTGATCAAGCTTAAAAAAGGGCGAAAATGACCTGCGTCTAGCGCCGGATAGTGAAAAGGCGGAGCGCGCAAAATTGAAATTAGCAGGGGGGGAACAAAAGCTGAATTGTCAGAAGGGGCCGGTACTTGGGAATAATTGTGTGTGAATGGAAGGGAACCCAGCGTTGGGGGGACACATCTCCGTCTTGTATTGCCAGCACAAGGAATGATCTTAATCCAAGTTGGATGCCCAGTGGTGTAATGCAGTGAACACACAAACAAAAAAGAGGAAATAAGTCCTTCATGTACCTTCAAAAGGAGATTGGACAGAGGGGGGGTCACTTTGCCGGAGAGTTCCTGCTTTACTCTTTCTGGCAATTTGAGAGCAAAAACAAGTCCCTGATCGGGGGAAGACTCCACAGAGTCGACGAGAAGATGCTGAAGAATCTCCAATAGAACGGGGGGTAAAAGAAAAGGGCAGCATCCATGCGATGGCTTGGCCGTACACGGAGGGAATGATTGGACAGTCCAAAGCCGACGGAATAGAAGTGGTCCTCTTCCCGTGAAATCCTGCATAGAAGGTAAAATAGCGAATAGTGGAAAGAAGCAAAAGTGACAAATCCGAGGACGCCAGGGTTCTTGTGTTCGGCAAACAGTCAGTTATCGTGCTTGAGGTGGAATGTTCACGGAGTTCTGTGTGGAGAGGGAGTCCAGGAGGCTCCCGAATTGGCGCTTATTGAAGTCAAGGACCAGGAGTGTGAAAGGCGGGTGCGGGTTTGGGTATCTTGGTGGCACCCCGTGGACAGGCGCACGCGCAGGAACAAGGGGGGGGGGAAGGGAAGTGCCGTCGGCCTGGCAATTTTCAGGTTTGGGGGGAGAGGAGGAGCGCAATAAAAGGTATTGGGGGGGTATATGGGTGGGGCATAGCAGAGCGCTCTGGGCAGAGAAAGGGAATTCTTGCTCGGATGGTCTGGAAGGAGCGGAACTTAGAAAGCGCCGACGTAGAGACGCTCCATGAGTCAGGGGTGCAACATAAAAAGGGAAACCGGAGGAGACATTTTTTACCAGCGTGTAAGATTTCTAGAAAGGGGGATCAGAACACCTACAGTCGGAAGAAAGGGAAAAGTCCCTTTAGTCGCTTTTTGGAAGGAAGTAGGGGAAGGGAAGGGCGGGTTCGTGCGGATAAGGGGGAAGCGTGGTGAGCGGGGGAGGCGAGTCAGGGTGGACGAGACAAAAGACCAACCCATTTCATTTTTAAGCCGAACCTTTAGCGGGATCATGGGTATAAGGGAAGGGGAAAGACACTCCTGGTTTAGCAAACAACGTAACAAAAGAGCGCGGAAGGAGACAACAAACAGGAGGAGGAGAGAGAAGATCGATACTCTGGCTCGTTGCTTAGGAGGGGGGACTACAAAAGTAGTCTTCGCCCTTTCTGGTGAGAGAAACTCGAAGAAAGGGTACTAACAATTATGTGTCTCAATGAATGTCCTCCGCGAAAATGGGACACTCTCACGAATACGGACGTACCCGGGCCATTCACACCTACCAGCATCAATCACACAGGAAAAAGGAAAGGGAGGGGGTGCCCACACTTCGTTCTTGTATCCGGAAGAGGGGTGTCGAGACCCTTGAGAAAAGTACATCGAAACTCTGGTACCACAGGCTCGTTGGACTACGATGTCCTCGAGATCCGGCGTCCGACCGGAAAGGAGAGGGATAGAAGTGTGAGATAAAACTCAACAAAAGTTACAGGGGTCCTCGACCCCATCGCCGCGTCAAATGGCACAAAGGAACCATCAACTTATCGTGGCGCTTGCGGAGGTCCAAGGAAAAGGGGAAGCTCCCCGATCGGCCAAGCACGAAACACGAGAGGAGATTTCCAAGTGGAATGAAACCACACACCTTGGCAACGATCGGGGGCAGGGAGGGAGTCCTTGAAAAGGAAAGAGAGCCAAAAGGCCGACAAGGTCCGGGTCACTAGAAGCTGACCCTAATTACGGAAGGAACACCCTGCCTGCGACCTGGACGGGTATTTCAACCCCCAAGAAAAGGGGATTCCTCTATGAAGTGCTCATGGGAGAGAACAGGTGGGGGGTGGAGAGCATAATTTTTAAGGGAAGCCCAGAAGTAGAGAAGGCAGAGAGGGGGCATTAGTAACTGTAAGGCCATCTCATCGAGGTATGATGCAATGTAAGAGAGGAATGCGGGAGAAGAGGGGGTTCGTCAGGCTTCGAACTAGTTTGAGTTACACGGGGGGGGAAGATCGGCATAGCCAAAACTACATTCGGGGTAAAGAAGAAAAAACGAGGAGGGCCGAACTAGTTGAAACCGGGAAACTAACAGGTACATTTACATGGGGATAATTTCGCGGGAGATTGAGACTGAGGACAAAACTGTGTCACTATAAAGAAGGGAGTGAGGGGGGGGGAAGATTCATTCACCTGTACACATACTTATCATAGAAGCTCGGGGGGGGCATCAAGTTAAAACCACCCATCAGAGGGGGGTCAACTGCCAGCGGGGGGGGGGAAAACAAGGACAGTACACTTTGTTCCCCCTCGACTACTCTTAAGAATTAGAGGGTGGCTAAAGCCTGGATGTTGTGTATCCTTAGTCGAAGAAGGGGGGAATTTGAAGGGTCAAAAAATGGGAGGGCTAAGCAGATCGAGGGGATCGCGTTACCACCCCCGTTCTCACTGCGGTTGCCCGCGAAAAAAAAGAGAGGACGGACTACCGAACGAGAGGGAGGGAAAAGAGAAGGCGTAAAGGGCCGCGTTGTATAAGAAATTGCGTTAGCGTCTGTCCTACAGCCAGTGGAAGAGGGGAGGAGAGAAGTTGAAACAGGGATGGGATCGCGAAAAAGACCGGAAGTTATTCAAACCACTCTACCTTAAATAGGACCCAAAGCGTCGTTTGGAATGGGCGCTGGGGGGAAGACGTGGAACTTCCAAGTTCACTATTTCTGTTGGAACCCGGAGGGCCTGGTGAAGGAAGCAAGAGGGATGGGTGGGGGAGATCTTGGGCGAAAATTTTCTGGGAGGAAAAAGAAGGGAAACGGAAGAGTTTAGGGCCTGGCAAGGAATTATTCGTCTGTACATAACGCCAGTGGCCCATCTCAAATACTCTCAAAGAAGGAGGAAAAAGAGAGAGAGGAAAGTGAAAAAGATTTTCCAAAGAGTGTTGAGGTTACCAGTACGAAATAAAAGGGAAAATAACAACAAAGAAAAACGGGTGCCGGTGGAAGAAAATTTGGTCGGGGGCCAGCAAAGAAAAAGGAGCATCCAATAAAGGGAGGGGAACAAAAGGGCGGGGTGTCACCAAAGAAGGAGGGGGGGGGGTGTAAGGCAGGAACGCGCAAGCCCAGGAGGAAAAGAGCTTGGGGGGGTCCGTCGATTCGGAAGTGTGTATTCTTTGAAGAAGACCGTCGGTCGGGGGAACCGGATCCTTCAATGTGCCAAAGAAAAGGAGCAAATGCCCAAGTGGTAAAAGGAAAAGAAAGGAGAAAGCCTTTTAGAAGGAGCGGGGACGAGATGCACCTGAGACAGGAATAACCGGGGGGGTACCAGTCCATCGGAGGGGCTTGAGCGGAAGAGGTTGCAGAAGGGGAGGGGAGATAATCATTCAAGAAAAAGGAGAAAAAGAGGGGGAGACAGGGGGAAAGGAGGGGAAAGCCGGCCTATAAAAAAAAAATGTACCGTCTCATCTCAGACGAGATCGAGGTGTTCCAGGAATGGCCGAAGTGTCGAGGGGGGGGAAGTACTAACCCCTCCTTTAGGCAACAAAGAAGAAAAAAGGCCACAGGGTGAAAAAGGAATCCGTTGACCTTGACCCAATCTGATCCAAGTGCCCCGGGTTGTTAAGTCGTGTGGAATCAAAGAGGAAAAAAAACACGCAAAATAGCCCTTATTGTAGGACCGGCAACTGAGGGGGGGGGGGGCGCGGGTCCAAGGCCCAGATATTTCTTCTTGGGACGCTCGGGTGTCAGGAGGGGTCGAAAAAACCCGTCAAGCAATGAATAGTGATAGAATAGACACATCAGGAGAGCCTGCGGGGGAAAGCTCCAATCTCACAGGGGTTGTATGCATCTAAAAGGGGGTTCAGCATCCAGAACGGGAAGGGGAAAAGATGGGGAGAAATGGAGGTTCAAAGAAAGGAAGGCCTTTGAAAAGATTCAAAAATTGCAAACAGGGGAGAAGGAAGGGGAAACAGGTCGTGACAGAGCGGGCACCTTTCATCGAGGAAACCCTTGACTTGGGGGGGACAATACATCAGGCAGGGGCGGGGAATGGAAAAGGTAAAGCTTTTCGGGTTAAACGATTCAGAAAAAAAAAAAGAAGAGGGCCGCGGAATTGGCGCTTAAAATTTCAGTTAAATTTTGAAAAAAAAAAAAAACTCGAGAAAAGGACAGGGGTGGGAAGGCGTGAACGACAAGTGGGAAAGGGGGGGCGATTCAAAGTGGGGGGGGATGTCGGGGGAAGGAGGCCTACAGGTTACAGGTGAATCCGTCAGGAAATCAAGGGGGGAGTATATTTGGTGCATCTAGAAAGAGGCTAAAAAAAGGGGGCGAAACAGGGGGGGGTCATTAGTTGGCCCTCGGGAAGGGAGGCAAAGGAAAGCGGGCACGCGAAACGCGGTGGTCGGGACTCTCCAATAGAAGAGAAACCAGAAAAAGGGAAGGCACCAGGGGGGGGACACTATTCTGTGGAAGGTTTACAGGGAGCGAAAAACGCTCCCGGATCGAATCGAATGGGGGGGGGGGACAGACTGGCCCGGGAAGTGGAAAGGGTGATGGAGTAGGAAGGGGGGTAAATTTCTACGCGGGGCAAAGGGGTTAGAGTGTGGGGGAGGGGGAGAACTGCGGAAGCAGGTGATTACGACAACTGAAACAGGTTTCGTTACCAAGGGGAGAGAAGGATACTAAAAAGACTCAGGACGAGAACTGGGGAAAAAAACAGAAAAAGAAAAAAGAAGACTAGAGACATCTCCTCTCAAAACAACAAATTAGAGGAGGGGGGGGAGATCTGGAAAAAGAAAATTAGAGCTTATCACTTTCTTTTATGCAAAAAAAAAAATGCGCATCCAGAGGAGAGAATGAGCCGGACATAAGTTTTAATGAAAAATGAAAGGGGGGGGGGGGCCGAGGAACAGAAGAGGCCGCCAGGGAAATAGGACACTCAAGTCCACAGAAAAAAAGCGTAGAAAAAAAACTCTCCAGCAAGAAAGCACACATCAAGGAGAATGGAAGGTAGGGCACAAACTTCGATAAGAAAGAGGGGGGGAGAGAACAGGAAAGCCTTAAAAAAGGGGGGGCCATTGGGGGAGGTTCCTAGGATGGGGTGGGGAGGGGGAAAAGGAGAAGAGGAAGCGTCCGCTAACACCGGGGGGCGGCGTTCATCCTCGGATTGAAGGAAAAAAGAATCAGGAAAAAAAGAATGAAGAAAAGGGAAAGGTTGAATAGAAAAAAATACTAGTCTGTCGGGCACCAAAGTCCTGCCCATACCTTCTGTGAAAAGTGGGGGTATGAAAATTGAATAAATACAAGACTGGCAACAAGAAAAAGGTGGACGAGTCGATTACTGGGGTGAAAGAAAAAACCTTGGCAAAAAGGGAGCGACGTGAAAGAGGAAATTAACAGGAAAATGAAAAAGCCAGAGAGGCACTCTAGAAGAGCGAACACCAAAAGCTACAAAGAATTCAAGAAAAGTATAAAAGGGGACCAGGGTCCTCGATGAAAAACTGCCAGGAAAAAAGGCGGGGAAAAAGGAAAAGGGGAAATTTGGTTGCACGGAGGCCAGGCTATTCCAGAACTGGAACGCAAGGAAAGAGAAGGGGAAATGGAAAGGACAAAAAAAGGCAAGTTGTCGGGAAGAAAACCGGTGGAAGATTGGGAGAAGAGCAAGCTAAGAGAGGGAAGATGGTGGAAAAAAAAAAAAAAAAAAAAAAGGTTGGGCCCGATCAGGGGGGGGCGGGGCGTGACAGATCGGAAGGGCCGAGAAAAAGAAATAGAGGACAGTGACAAGAAAAGTTCCCGGGACTATGCAGGTCAGGGGAGAAGGAGATGGAGGCAGGTAAAGGTGGGGGAAAAGGTGCAAACACACGGGGCCCGAGAAGGTATTCGTTGAAAAAGAAGAGTCAAGGGGGGGAGCAAAAGAGAATGGAAAGAACAGGTCATCGGGTAATAACCAAGCCTGGACAAATAAAGGGAAAGCTGTGAAGTACGGAGGGGTTTCAAGCAAAAGATTTAAAAGGAAAAGGCTCGATCGCCAAGGAAAGTTGGTCAAAAATAAAAGGAGGAACGACGCAGGAATTTTTTCTGGCGTCCCTGAGTGGTAGCAGGATAAATTTGAGGGAGAAAAAAAACCCGGGAAAGGTGTTTGAAAAAAAGGACAGGAAAGAGACTGAAAAAAAGGAAAAGATAAAAAAAGCTCGAATTTGCCGCGTAAATGGGGGGTAAAAGGGCGTTCGCATGAGCGTCCGAAAGAAGGAAGCGGCGACACGAATTGAAGGGGGGGGCTCCGGCGCACGCAAAGGCAGGTTAAACGGAAAAGAAAACATCGACGGACCAAAGGGGCGGACTTTTTTTCAAACCCTGGTCGCTTGGAGGGGGTAAAGGTAAAGAGGCTGGGGTGGAAAAAAAGGGGGAGGTTTCCGTGCGCTCGAGTTTATTGGGAGAAAAGAGGAGTCCACGACCACTTTCTGAACGTCAACGGCATGGCGGGTGTGGGGGCCTGGCAAAGATTATTCGGAAGGGGAAAAAAGCTTTCGGAGAATGGAAGAGAGAAAAAAAAAAGGGAGGGAGGAGGAATAGAAGGAGAGAAACAAGGTGAGAATGGGCAACCAGGGGACCAGGAATAAATCCTGGGCCCAAAAAAAACACGGCCCTACACCGATGACCTTGAAAAAGGGAGGGGGCGGGAAGAAGCAAGAAAAAAGAGCGATGAAAAAAGTACAGAACGCTGGGTCAAAAGGGAGAAGGGAGAAAAGGAACAAACTCTACCATTGAAAAACTACGACATGGGGGGAAAGGTCTTCGTAGTGGACAAATGAAATATGCCGGCTGGCAGAGACCATCCATCAGTGGGAAAAAAAGAGGCCTGCAGCGGACGAAGCGAAAGGTTAAGTATCCCTTTTGCGTAAAGACTCGGCATCCGGGAGCATGAGGGTGTAGAAGGGAGTGGGCTTTAAGTGAACAGCGTGGCAAAGGGGGGGGAAAGGCGATAAATCTTGACATTCTAGAAAACTAAGGAGGAGAAAAAACTGGGAGGAGGAGAAAGAGAGAAACAAAATGATAAGCCGAAAGACTTAATTGGGGAGAGCGGAAAAACACATGTGAGTACTTTTCCAACAAGGCCTGTTTAAGTTGTAGAGTCAGTGAAAATACTGAAAGAGGGGGGTTCCATCTCACCTGAAGGGGGAAAGCAGGGAATGAATCTTCCTTCCCTACTTCCTCTTGGTCAAGAAACGGGTGGTGGAAAAAGAAAGACCCCATCTCAACCCGAAATAGATCATGTAATGGACAGAGAAAAAGAGGGAGGCGGAGGGAATTTGCCGCAGATAAAGTACTTTCGAGTCGGTCAAGGGGGAAGTAAGAAGGACCCGAAGTATCGTGGGGGGAAAACATCGTCGAAACGAATAGGGAAACTTAGATCGCCCGTTTGTAAAAAATCGAAAATTTCAAAATCAAGAGGAAAAGGGGGGAGAGGGTCCAGTAAGTGGATTATGCTTTCCCAGCAAAAAGGGAATAGCCTGTGCCTAACCGTGCAACCAGGTAGGCATAGAGGGTAAAAGCAATTCAGGACAGAGCATGTAGTCCTTTTCAAGGATCCCTGGTTGGGGTCGGCAATACATCAGGTAATACTTGCAATTGGGGGCTGGGGGGGGGGAAATGTGAACGGGGAAGTTAGGGGGGGAGGGGGATAGGAAGAGAGTGCCCGCGAACACTGGGACTAATTGGGGTAAGTTCAAGAGTGAAATGTGCCCTGGAATACACCTTCGTTTGCAAAGGGGGGGAAGTGGGTTTAAAAGTGGAAATCGCCGAGGGTCACACTTGGGTTAGTTGGCAGCTCAGACGCGGGGTTGGGAGGGAAATAAGTAGCCCATAGGGGTAGGGGTGTGCAGATTCGTCCGGCGCTGGGGGGAGAGACGTTGTAAATGTGCGCTCGGGATTTTCTGTCAAGTTTCGAAGGAAAAAAGGGGAGGGAGGGCCGACGGGTTGTTCAGAAGAGAACCAGGATCATGAGAAGGGGAAAGAAATCGTAATTAACAAAAAAAAAAGGGACGGTGTAAGGGAGTGAGAGCAAGGGTGCGAAACGCTCAAAGAGGGGTCAATCGGGAGGTGGGCCCTCCTTAAACTTTTCATTAGTCTGTGTGAGATGGGGGGAGGGAATGGCAGCGGGGAGGAGAAAATTACATTGGTAATAGTTGTTAACGGGATCCGGAAAGGGGGCGGGGAAGAAAAAAAAAGGAATGGGAAAGGGACACTTGGATTGGATCGGGAGATCGAATACAGGCACGGGCGCCGAACCGCAGGTAGGAAAGAAAGAGAAAGATCAGGGGAAGAGGATAAAAAGAGGAATCCAACAAACGGAGGAAGGAGAGAAAGAAAGATTAAGCGCTTATCTTGATATCCTTTCTGGGTGGATACCAAGGAAGGAGGCGGGGCCGTGGACACGGGTAGAAGGGAAAGCAAAGGGTCGAAAAATGAGGGGGTCGTCCATTCAAATCTGCCGCCGAAAGAGGTCCAAAAGAAAAGTAAAAGACGTACAGCCAAGGACATCAAAAAAGAAAACAAGTACTGACGAAAAGGGCCGATGGGGAGGAGTTTTCCAGCTCACCCGGCGAATACTCTTACACGAAGAAGGGGAAATCGCCACCATTTGGGGAGGGAAGGGTACGATGGAAAGTAGAGACCTGGAGAGAAACAGGAAGAAAAACGCGCGCGGGGCAGCAAAAGAAAAAGAAAAATAGGGCACGCAATTTAACAAGCCTCGCCTCCCACTCCGCTTCTAGGATCCACACCCATATAAAAGAAGGGGGGGGGCGCTGAAGGAAAAACTGAAAGAAAAAGGGAAAAAAAGCACCACGTGTTGAATCAGGGAGGGTAGGTAGTCAACTGGTTGACACAAAAAAAACACCCGGCACGCAGGGAGCGCAAAGGGCACATCCTGGAACTTATGAAATAAGCCGCAAAAAAACATAGTCCGGGAAGAGATAAAAAACCGAGAAGAAAGAACATTAAGCCAGCACCCTGACTGGGTATTAAAGAAGGGGGGCCTACGCCGTTTGCTCGAAGCATTGCAGGTTGCTCTTTAAAATCTGTGATTAAGGGGGGGAAAAAAAGAAAAAGGAAAAGGAGATTCAAGAAATGGAAAGCCTTAAGGAGTCAGAGAACGGAGGCCATCGCATGAGCGAAGGAACAACGAGTTGGAGAAGTGCAGCAGTTCTTCGTCGACTATGTTTGAGGGAAGGAGGAAGGGGGGGAGGAGGGTGACCTACCGGCGGAGAAGGGGACGCGCAAGAAAGAAATCTGCGCCAAGAAAGCTAACTCTTTTCCCGGGTGACTAAAAGGGGACAGTTCTACATGGGGATATGGCGAGGGGGAAAAGGGGGGAAAAAGCTTCCGCAACCCTGCACAAAGATACAAGGGGGGGAAGCGCACCTGTTTTGGAGACAGACTGATCATTAAAAGAAAGCGGTCATCATTTACTAAACAACAAGAGACCGATGCAAGTAGACCTTTTAAAGTGCGGAGGGGGGGACCCGCCGAACTCCTTTAAACGGAAAGTCTGTCTAGAGGGCCGGGATTTGGGAGGGGAAGGGAGCGACGGGAGGTTTTACAGCCATTTCAAGAACGAAGATTTTAAAGGGGTCCCCCACCCGTAGACATGTTTGCCCGCTTACACGCAAAGCTATGACTGAAAAAAAAAGGGGAACGGCAGGGGGAAGCTACCGATTTGGGAAGAGGGAGATGGAAGGGCGTGACGAAGGTGGAACTACGAACGCGTGGGGTAGGAGGAGAGGGGGGTGCTCAAGGGAAAACTTGGAGCCTCTCTCCGCCCGCCGGCATTGTATAATACAACTAGAATAATGAGACGGGAAAAAAAGGGAGGAGTTTAAAAGGAAATTGGAAGCTTGCAGGCTCCCAGGGGCGGAAAGATCTGATGTTGGAACCCATCTTTATGGGTCCGGAATGAGCGGTTGGGGATGGGACCAAATTTAGGAGCGGGAAGACCCCGGGGAGAAAAAACGGAAGGGTGGGTATTGGCCGAAACACAGGATTATTATACTTTACAAGAAAACAAACCGTGGCCCATCAAAGACATGACGGAAAAAAAAAACAAAAGGGTAGATACAGGTGAGATGGTAAAAAAGCGGGGGGGGGTCCAGGATAATCCTGGTGCAGGCCACTACACCGGAATTCGTGCCGTTGTGAAACAAGGTGTGCAAGGGGGGAGGAGCAAGGACCATCAAGAACTTCCTATGACGTAACGCAGTTTAAATCGTGAAGGGAACGAAAAAGCAAACTCGGACCTGAAAAAAGCCAGGGTTGGGCCTTAGCGTTTCGAAAGGTCTTAGGGAAAAAAAGGGCGGGAGTGCGCATGACCTAAGGTTGTGTGTAAAGGAAACCGGTGCGCAGCCGCTTCCACTGGGTCGTCATAATGCAGACCGCTACGGGAATGGAAAAAAACGGAAAAAGCCTGGCTCCTCGCTAGGAGGGGGGGGGGCCACAGTCCATCTGGGGAAGTTATCGGGCAAACAAGGGCAGACCGGGGAAGCTAGGAAAAAGGCGATAGAAAAGAGAAGAAGGGAACGAAATAGCGGACTCGGAGAAAGGGAAGATGCAAATGAACGGGGCTCTCTCAACTTTGAATGTAATGGGAAAGGGAGAGGGAAAAAAAAAGTTCAGTATTGGGAAACCCTTTAAGTTTCCAGGACTTTTTGGTTAGGTGAACAAAAAAGGGCTCCGCCAGTGGGAAGGGCCACAGGTGAAGGAAATCCTGACCCCGAAAAGAGGTATCCTCGTTCCCCGGGGTGGAAGCGGGGGTGAAAGACCACCATAAAAAAGCTCAAAGAAGGAGAGCCGGCCAGAGGGAAAAAAGGGCGCGGGGGAGTTAAGAATATTCCGGTTCGGGGAGGGAGTCGGGGAAGTGTCTCTGCCGGAACACGCCCTCCCTGATCATAACTCCACGGAAAAAATAAGCTTGCGAAAAGAGATAAGCCCGGGGAAGAAAAATGGAAAAAAAGGGGGCTTGTCAAAGTTCCTCAGGAAGGGGAAACTTTCCAGCGAAAGGAGGTTGCTCGACAGTTCCACCCATATGGAAAGAGAGGTAAGAGGGAACAATTAATTGACAGGAAGAAAAGCTAAAACAGAGGGGGGGGGAAATAAAGGGAGGGGGGTGTCTGCACAAAGGGAGGTGATGCAGGGCTTGGAATTTTCCGATTCTTTTTCTCTATTGGAGGGGTCCCCCGGGGCGGGATAGGGGGGGAAGGGTGGTCCCAGGAAGGTGCCAGATGCGCTCCAGTCGTTGAAAAGGGGGGGCTTGGTACACAAAAAAGGGAAATCTCCCCAAGCGCGGTAAACCACGGGGGGGGGGGTATTGGAAGTGAGGGGATGGGGGGGAAGGGTGAAAGCACATAAGGTATGGGGGTTGGGGTTGTGAATACGCGGCCAGAGTTTTCTATGACCAATTTTTAAATCTTTCTCTTCTGGAGAACTGACGCGGCTCACGAAGAGGGGGGTTATACGGATCCAGGGCGGAGGAAAGTAGGGAAAAGAGTAAAGTGTTGACCCTATGATGGCATTTCCAGGCAAGGTTGGCGCCGAACACCTAGCTCAAAGAGTAAGTAAAGACATGAAAGGGAAGTACGGAAAAGGGTGTGGAGGTTCTGGTGAGGTAAGGGGGCTAACGCTGGATAGGGAGAGTGTACGTTGGGAATTTCGCATAGTCAGGTGGAATGACGACAACCCAGAAGGCAGTACCACGGGGACGGCTCGAGATACAGGCACGGGCGCACAAAATCGGGGCAAAACGAAAGGATGCAGTGAAGGAGGGGTCCGGTCGCTCAAAACAAAAAGGAGTCCAGTAAATATATATAAGGTCCATCGCGACACTTTGGAGTATACTGGTTAAAGGGATGGGCGGCGCGCCGTTTCACCTGTAAAGAAAGTTGGAAAAATGGGGGGGGTTTTGTCGTCATTCCACTGACTCTGCAGCACGGAGAACGGGAAACTCGAAACAAGGAGAAAAGGGAACGAAAAGAAAAGCCCCTCAACACGAGTGGGGGGGAGGGATGAACGGGCCTCGACCGGGATCGGTCTTCTCTCACACTTGCTAGTAATAGGGAACGCATGGGGGGGAAGGGGGGGCTCGAATGGGCTGGACAAGGGAGCGTCCGTCTACCGGCGAGATTGCATAACCGCGGACAGAAAAACAACATCATTTACAACTGGGGCATCGCCCCATCTCCGGGAGTGCTATTTTCATACAAAAAGGAACTCCCCTATTATCGAGGAGGAAAACTGAAAACGAAACGAGGAAAATCCTCAAAAAAGAGGAAGAATTTCAAAGGGTTTTACAAAAAAGATCCCCACCAAGGGGTCAACGAGGGGCAAAGAAAAAGGAAATTAAAACCGAGGAGGATTAATTTGGGAAGGCCATATGATCTGAAAAGGATAATAACTCCCCCAGAGCTACCTTCCCCTTAAAACCTCACAAGAGGGGGGAAAAAAGAAAGACTGGAGGGGGAAAAAGAAAACCAAGAAAGGGGTCCTCAGATAAACAGGGAGACTGGAAAGAATGCGTGGGCCTTACCTCTACTGCAGACTGTTTTTCACGGGCAGCGACCGTCATGCTATGAAAGGAGGGAAGGGGAAGGAATCGCAGGGACAAGGGGGGAAAGAAAGTGAGAGTGCCCTTGGCGAGAACGGGCGAGGGGAAAAAAGAATTGGAGAATGGATTCTATCACGATCAGGGGGCTTCTTTTCGCTCAGAGACAATGTGAACAGAAGCGGAATAAGAATATAAGTGGGGAAAAGGGGACCCAAGGAAGGTGAAACAGGAAAAAGGGCTAGCGCGGTTGAAAATTTTTCAAACGCTTCCCAACCAAAAGGGGGAAGGAGTTAAGGGGATGTCAGTAAAATGTGGCCAAAAAAATCAGGCGGAAAAGACTCTGTGTCAGAGGAAGAAAACTCCTCGGAAAATTAACTTAAAACTGTTGAAAAAGGGGGAAAAAAGATTTTTTTAACAAAGGAAACATGGAAATAAGTCGTCAAATCGCTGAGGAGCAGTTAGGGGGGGAGAGACCCGCTCGACACGCAGGGGGGGGAGTCGCCCTGAGTTCTGGTATAAACATTATCGAAAGATTGGATCGGACTTGCCGGGACTAAGGTGTGCCCGCTGAGAACACGCAGCACGGACCGACCAGAGCGAGGGAGCAGAGCAGATTGTTGCACGAGGGGGTATCCTTAAACATTCTTTGCATTCTGTCAAGGGAAAAAGTTTGAAGAGAAGAATGGGAACGGGGGGGGGGAAGGAGAACGGAAAGAAGGGGGCATTCTTAAAACGAAAACGAACTAAAGAAAATTCGGGGGAAAAAGAACGTGTTCACGCCCTTGTGAAGCTTGGGAGAAGGGGAACTTCCCGAGGGGGAAACCCAAGGGGGGGGAAAAAGGGTGAAAAACATAGTTCCGCTTTTCTGGGGAAAAAAAAGGAGGCAAAAGGGGAAAAAGGCATGGCGGGGGGGCCTTTCCGCACTGATTATGAGGACTGAATACCACAAGCCCATCTCACTAAAAAAAAACAACGAATGGAAAGAGAGGGAGAAGGGGCCGGGGGGGCCAAGCATTGGGGAGGAAGGGGACAGAAATAAAGAGGTGCAAGGCCCCTAAAAAAGAATTAAACTTTCACGGTGTCAAAGTTGTGTACACCCAGGGACAAAGCGCAAAAGGGAAAAGAAAATGAAGGGTGATAGGGAAGGGAAAGCAATAGACGGGGGATTTTTGTCCTTCGATTCGTGGTGGGAGTGGTATTCTTTGAAAGAATGCCTGCGGGCCGGGAAAAACGGATAAAGGGAAGGGGGGGGTCAAAAAAAAAAAAAGTCACAAGGGAAAAGCGAAATAAAAACGCATTTGTATCCATTTCAGGGGAGAGCGCGAAGGAAAGGTACGCCAGGAAAACGATTCTTTATCGAAACACGTGCAACCGGGGGGGGGTAACGAAAAAAGAAAGAAAAGGAGTTCAAAAAGACCTGCGTAAAAGCCGACTGGAACAAAATGACGAAGAAGACGTGAATTGGGAATGAAAAAAAGGAAGGGGGAAAAAAGAGGGGAAAACCGTACTTGCCCGTCAAAGGGTCGTACGAAGAACGAAGTGAAAGCATGAGCCGTCTTTTGTGGGCCACATTTGATGGATCTTCCTCCAAATCCCTCTGGGGACGTAGGGGGGGCGCGTGGGAAAAATCAAAAATTATGTGGAGACAGAGTCCCGGAACGGAAGGGAAGTAAAGGGGAGAAGAAGAGTATTCCAACGAGTCGGTCCATTTTTCGTCTGCCGATCGTCAACGGCACGAAATGATCGGGGGAGGAGTCACGACGAAAGAAGATTCACGACCAAAAGAGGGGTACAGAAGGCAAGCCAGCGATTTGCAGGAAGGCTCCTGAGGAGGATTTCCACGACGTGGAGACTGGTCCTCTCCCGGCAACCCTTAATGGGGGGAGAGGGGGGAAAAAAAAAAAAGAAATTCGAGACAGGAGCCTTGGTCATCAGGGGAGTCGCAGAAGAAAGGGGTATTACGTGAAAAAAAGGGGGCTTTGTAATGGAACTAGCTTTCACCCGGGGGGGTTAGCTTGAACAGGAAGGAAAAACGGGAAGTTGGAGAGGGGAAAAATTCAATTGAAAATTTGGCCCACCGCTCCGACGTTGAAAAGCCTTGGGGTGAAAAGAAATCGCCGCGCTGAAAAACGGTTTGTTGAGTGAGGAAGTCTGGCGCTGTCAAGGTTCAGGGGGGAGAACAAAAAGAAAGAAGGGGGGCAAAGGGATATTGGTGTACATAAACGGAAGGGCGAGGGAAACAGTGGGAAAAATTAAAATGCTCTGTATTTTCTGTTGCGGGAGGAACTGAAAAGGCAAAGAACGGAAAAGCACAGCACCAGGATCTCGACGAAAAGAAAAGGGAAAACACCCATTGTGAAACTATTCGTTTAATAACTAGCAATGGGGGGGGAGAGGGCATAAAAAAGGAAAGAGGAGGGAAGCCGGAAGAAAAGTACGGACTGTGGGGGAGGGGGAGAGGGGCTAAAGGTCTGCGTCAGGAGTGGAATAGTTTGTACTTTCTCTGGCGGGGGAAAGGTGAATTAAGAAAGGAAAGGTGCAGTAAGAACAGTATGGAAGCGGGAAGGGGAGACACGGGGGGAGAACGACCTCCTGGGACCAGAATTCTCTCACACTAGAGTGCGTCTGGAGTAAGAAAGACAACACAACGGGGGGATGTGGAAAAAAAAGGGGTTGGGTGAAGTAGCCAGGTTGGGAAGGGCTCACACGGAGGCCCAGGAAGGTATATAATGCTCTCCGCACGTGGTCTGAAAAGGGTGGGGTTCCCTGTAACAAAGAGACCGGAAAGGAAAAGGGAAAGAGGGGAAAAAAAAAAATACGCACGACAGTACATTCAATCTCTCACAAGAAAGCCAAGTACGTACGGAGGGGAGGACACCATGTAGATCCGATCCGTAGGTTTTCTTCTCTCACCCGGTCTTAAGGGGTCCAAATGGGGATAAGGTCCTTAGATGTTATAGGTAGGAGAAACTGGAGCGTGGACGAGAGAAGAGGGCAGAAGGTGCCTCGAAAAACAAACGAGTCGCACTCGCATTGAACAAAAGAGGATCGACCAAAATCGCACACGTCTTCCTATTCACCACCCTGACGAAAGAAAGGCGAAAAAGCAGGGCAGGAAGGGACCGGAGCAGGGAGCCCGGAAAAAGAAATCAAAACACGTTTTTAAGCGAGCTATTTCAACGGGGGGAAACAAGATAAAGGCAACAAAAAAAAAAAGAAAGATGAAGGGAAAAGGCGGAATAAGCGAATCAGGCGGACAGAGTTCGCGGGCAAGTAATATCTAACACTCGAGCTACCAGGGAACAACAAAAATGCAAGCGTAAAGTATTGGGGGGAAAAGCCGGGAAAAAAAGAAGTCCTCGAGGAAAAGGCGATGACTGTCACGAATTTCGTTGCAAGAGGAGGAGTGGGGGGAAGGGGAAAGAGGGAAAAGAAAAGGGTACTTCGCTTAAAAACATTAAATCGCAGGGATTACAGGACAAGGCCGGGAGGGACAAAGGTGGCGATAACAAAAAATGGGGGGGGATATCACAGCTTTCGTCGACGATGTGAGGAACGAGAATGCGGAGAGGACAGAGACAAAGGGACCACCGCTTAATATATATCTGACAAAGTTGAAACAAAAAAAGGGGGAATGGACCTCAGGAGGGAGAAGGGGCAGAGGGTAAAGGAAAACCCCCACCCGTTTAAACGAGTACAAGGTAGCGGATAAGGAAAGTCAAAAAGGGAAGAAAGAAAGGAGAGAAATCACGCGGTTCCTCAGTTAACGAAAGGAAGGCTGCAAGAAAAAAAGGGTACTGGAGGGGACAGCGCGGATATTTAAATTAAAAGTCTCGAGCCGGGAAGGGGGGGCCGGTCACGAATCAGGAATTGGGGGGTGAGTCGCCCTTAGTTAAAGCATGATCGAGATGTGGGAATCGCTTTAGAACCGAAACCGAGGACTTTTACAAAGACACGCACCAAATCCACAAAGGAGAGGTACTCGCATGAGCCGATTAGCAGCTATTTTTTTTCCGAGAAATTTGGGGGGGGACTTTAAAAGGAGAAGTGTGCGAGAAGTGTAAGACAGTTGGGGAGGAGGGAGAAGGAGGCAAGCCCGCGGCAGGTATTCCACTAATAAAAGCGACCTAATCGAACAGTACCCAACCTCCGTTTTTGGCGGCTGGAAAGGGAAAGTAAAAAAAAAAGAAAGGGTGGAAACAAGATTCCTGTGGCCGAGGGGGGGGTGAAAAGGCACCGGAGGCACAACCAACTTTTCTTCAAAAGCACGGCATGGCGGGTAGTGGTTCACCAGAGTGGACCAGAAACGCCTTGGGGAAAAGGGCCTGCGCAGGTCAAAAAACGGAGGAAAAGAAAAAGAGGAGATGCGGGAAAAAGGGGAAGTGGTAGGGTCCGAAAGAATAACCTGGTGCCCCCACTACACCCTGCCATTCCGTGACCGGGGTCAGAAAAGGGGAAGACAGAGGAGAAAAAATGGACGATAAGGGACGTCGGTTGCCAATAAATTCTTGGGAAGAAGGAGGCGAAGGAGGAACGAAGACGTTGGGGGTGTTGTCCTTCTACGTTCTATTGGTAGGAAAGTGAAGGGAAAAAGGGGAAAACTGGGGGAAACGGATTCGGCAGTTGTCCAATTCAACGTGGAAGAGAAGGCCAATGGAGTAGGAAAGAAGGAGAAGGCTTTTAATATCCATTTGCTGAAAATTCAAAGGAGAATCACTCGAATGGGGGGCTACCAGAAAACCCAGGAGAGGAGGGATCTGTCAAACATCGACCTGGTGGGGTTGTTAAGCTAAAAAAACATGCGACCTAAAAAAAAAGGCCGGGGGAGGCCCGGGAACAATAAAAATTGGCGCATCGGGGATAAGAGGGAAATAGGAGGACGGGAAAACTTCCTTACTTTTCAAGCGTGCGGGTCTCTGAGGGGATGAAAGGAGGGAATTTGGGGAGTCGGGGATTGGCAGGAGCGCCTTCCCCGAACCTCTTTATCCTCTTTCCCCGGGTGTTGTTAAAGGGAAAACCATCTCAAAACAGAAGAAGATGCATGTAAAACCACCACAGATTAAAAAGAAACCACAGTGCCAAAGAGGGGAGAAGTGTCGAAGAAAGGAGATTCCGGGGAGGCCCCCTTATCTGAACTCCACATCCTTAAGAAGAAGCTGAGGAAAGCGTTGAAAAAGAAAAAAAAAATAAGAAGAGGAATTGTGGCGTCCACTCAATCAGGGAGAAGGGCAGCGAAAAGGGATAGAATGTTGCATATTCCCGCACCATTAATTGCCAGAGTTACTAGCAAACGAGTTCGTGACAAAGCAAACCCCGAAAAAAAATGGAAAAGGAACGAAAGCTGGGGGTCAAGAAGAGGGTACTTAAACTGGAAAGTGGAAGGGGGGAGGGGGGGCGGAGGGTGTGAAGGAGTAGGAAAGTATGCCCCGCGAACTAGGCCGCGGTAATTGGCGTTTCATTTCAGAGGCGCAAAAGTAAAAAGGGGGGGGGATGGGTCCACCGGGAATCGCCGAAGCTTAAAGTGAAGTCGGGCTCGGTCCATTTTCAGGGAATCCCTCTTCAGCTCCAAAGATAAGGGGAGTATAGGAAAAATAGCCGACGCACGGGTGGAGGGACATGAATGGTGCGCTCGATGGGAAAAAAAACTGAGTCGGAAAGGGCAAGCGCGAAGGTGTTCGGGACGCTCAAAGAGACGTGAGGGGGGGGGAGGGGGGGAAAACTTGGAACTATTCAGGTAATAGTTACTAGCAAGGGAAAAAACGATAGTAGCGGGAAAAGAAGTTTAAAACTCATTCCCGTTCATACTGGGACTGTGTGAGGAGGGGAGGAATGGAAGAAAGTAAGGAAGTGTGAGTTGTAAGTTCGCGCAGTGAATAAAAAAATTCATGGGGGGGGTCGTACGCAAAAAATGATGGAGACGGGAAAATTAAAACGAAACATGGGGCCGGTACCTAAGGAATGGGAAAAGAAAAAAGGAGATCAGGAAGGAGCGCTTTAATAATCACTCTCTCAAAAAACAACAAAGGGAGGGGGGAGATATCGGGAAAAAAAGGGGAAGGGTAGGGAAGTTAATGTGGGGAGAACCATGATGCGTAAAGAAAAAGAAGGAAGGATCCGCGCCAAAGACTGTAAAAATGAATGTTGGTTTCATTCACGACTCGAAAGTACAAGGGAAGAAAAAAAACGCGGTAGGCAGTACCTAGAAAAAAAAAAAAAATCCATAAAGAAAGTCAGGAAACGGATTTCCCACCTCGGCAAGATCCGTGAGAGTTTTCAAGGAAAACGCTCAGAAAAAAGACACAAGGAAAAAGGGTGGGGGAACGTTCCTACGAGGTAAGGGACGTCGAATAAGAAGAAAAAAACACGGGGAATTTCAGTAAAGGGGCCACAGAAAATCCGGCGAAAAGGGCAACTGGAAGAAAAGCAAAAAGTCAGTCCAACATATACATCCAATAAGGAGCTCTGGGGATAAAAATTAAGAAATCTCCCGAGCCAAGCACTCACTCCCCGTGTTGGATCTCGGGGAGGAAGGGGTAAAAAAAAAGAACACCAAAAAGGGGGGAACAGGGAAAAACGTCTTTAAAAGACTTAAATTGTAAAAAGGAAAAGGGAAAAAACTGCCAGAGGTATCTATGAGAATATTACACCGGGGGCTACCTTAACAATTAAAAAAAAGACAAAAGTATGACCTGAAAGGGGAAGGAGGGAGAAAGCTAAGAGCGAAAATGGGCTGATCTACCTCATGTGGGGAAATCAGAGGATGACTCGCTGGAAGGGAAAGGAGTAACTTGACAGGCGGCTCTCTCATCGCTGGATTGGCCATTGGAGGAAGAAAACAGGTGCGGTTCAAAAAAGGATCGTCACGATGGTGTACCTGAAACGATCAGGGCGGCGGGAGGACCAAAAAAGAAGATAGAAAAAAGGCAAATTACCCGCTCACGTTCCGTACTCTGTCCTTTCAAAAGGGTACATTAGGGAAAGGGGGGAGGGGTTGAGGGGGGAACCGCGTCCCAAACACCCGGGGGAAAAGAAGAGGGAGTAGGGGGAAAGTACAGCATGAAGTTTCAATACAAAGACAGCTGTAGACAGTTAAGAACCAACAAAGAGGAAAAAAAAGTAACGGCCCAAGGTTGACAATTTACGGAACTTGTTTTTAAAGATGTAAAAGAAGAAAGCGCCGGTCCAGGGAGAACGAACTAGGTGAGGAGGAAGAGTATCAGGATCTAAAAGGGTACCATCTGACAGCAGGGGGGGGGGAATAAGCAAACACTCCGATGACTGGTAAAAAGGGCAGAGAGGAGCAAGAGGGGGGACGTAAAGGGGGGGGAAAGTTTCGCATTGGGCTCGAGTAAAGGAGTTAAATCGCCCTTGGAGGAAGTGGTAACAAGGGGGGTCTCCTGCTCACTCCCCGGCATTTATTCCACGAAATAAAGAACAGATCCGGGCTTAGGGGGAAGAAAAAGGCCGAGGGTAAAAGTCTTTCTTCTGAATGGAACCCCAAGGGGGAGGAAGCGCAGGTGGTTGGTATTCTGGGGTCTTTCCACGACCACTTTTGGAGTGCAACCTTCCACTAAATGTGCGGGGGAAGCCGAAGAAGGGTATTAAAGTGGACAGAACCAAGCCTTGAAAAAAAAATGCAAGAAAAACAACAACAACGGGGGAGGAAAATATATATATGCAAGAAGATTGGTCCAAAGGGTGTGGTTATGATACGAAAAGGGCAAACCAATAAAAAACCTTGAAAGGGAAAAGGGGGGAGTGCAAAAGGGAGACCAATAGGCCGTGAAAAGGCGGGTTTCCAAACCGATAGAAGCGGGAAGACAAAAAAATCTACACGCGTGAAAAAACGACGCGTTTTGGGGAAGGAATGTGGAGTGGAGAATGAGGGCCGGGGAATGGCGCCGGATCCATCTTTGTTCCATTGCAGTGCGCAAGCGCGTCGGGAAAAAAAAAAAAAGCACTGGGAAAAGAACCTTGGAAAAAAGGAAAAATCCTGCTACCGACGGAGGAAGGGAGGTCATCGGGCTTTATGCGTCACACAGCGGGGGGGGGGGGAACCCGGGTGTGGGGTTGAAAAGAAAAAAAAGAAATAAGGGCTCCTGACATTCCTGAGGGGGAAACAAAGGAAGAGAGAAGGGAATTGGGGGGGTTAGACGCGGAAAACATTTCCGAGTGTCAACAGATTGCCTGTTACGGTTGCAGAGGGGGGGAACTGAAAACGAGAGGTCAATGCTCCGTCAGGGGGGGGTATTGGCAAGGTGAATTAATCTGCCACTTAAAGTCCCGTCAGAGTCAAGTGGTGGAAGCGTGCTCCATCTCAAAAGAACAAAACCCTGGTCATGTAATGGGCCGAGAGGAATCGAGAATTGCGTGGGTCTTCTGTAACACGCTGTGCGGGAGGGGAAAAGAAGAAAGAGCGAAAGGAACGCCCTGATCGTGGAGACTCCACCTCGTTACTAGAAGATGGCTGAACTTCAGCGCAACGGTTGAAGGGATAGGAAGGGGGCAGCATAAAAAGAAGATGAAGGGGTCAATCCTGCGAGTTAATGCTTCGCGAGAATACCCTGGGAAGAAAATAATTAAGGAAGAGGGGGGGGGATAGAAACGCAATTCTTGACAGAGCAAACCTTTCATCTATTACGTCCCTTTCCAGGAATACAGCAAAAAAGGGAAGGGGGGGGCCAGGGTCTTGAATATTTAAGGGGACGGACCAGGGGGGGTCTCATGGAGGATGGTCAAAGGAAATGGGGGGTCCCCTCTGCGCTCCCGGTTTGCCAAGGGTTGGGGGTGATGAGGGGGGCAATTTGAAAAAGATTCAACAAGGGTTGGTAGGTGAGGGCCGTCTGGCGAGGGAAATTAATGAGAAACGATAAGAGTTAAGGAGATATTGTTTTGCAATAGCATACGCTTCAGCGGGGGGCGTTGGTACGGCATCTCTGAGCAAGCCGAGGCAAGCGACCGACGGTGAAAAGGAAAAAGATCCAGGAAAGAAACATCGTAGTAACTCGACAACATGTTTACCCTAGGCGTGTTATAGTTAAAAAGCAGGGGGGGGGAGGGGAAAAACGAAACCAAAAAAGGAGGTGGGAATAAAATCATTACTGTGCTGTGTGAGGAGGAACAGACGGCAGTGTCGTGCTATTATGTTGGGAGTTTCGGTGGTCGCAGCGGAAAAACAGGGAAGGGGGCAGACAAATGTTTTAAACAAAAAAGAAAACGGGGTGGAAGGCAATTCAAAAATCCTTCCACGGGAAGGCCGACGAAATCCAAGCAACAGGGGTAAAAGATCAGAAGGGAACATAAACTCCAAAACAACGGAGGTAGTATGAAGAGAAAGAAAATAAACTTGTAGGGGGAGGTATCCTTTCTGGGTGCTACCCAGACGTAGGGGCGGCCCGGGGAAGAAAGTGAAAAAAAATGGTAACTAATTTGGACGTCAAAAAACTGGCAAACGGAGAAACGTACAAGAAGTCCACATCCTACCACGACCGCGGTAAAAAGGGTCACTCCAGCAACCAGAACGAAAAAAGGCGAGTAAGAAAGGCCAAAGAAAAGTCCGATCAAGAGCAGTTTCTGACGCTAACAGAAAAAGGACACGCAGGCGAAAAAAGGGGGGAGACGTGGGAGTACGATGTTCCTTGACGTCTAGACCGGAGCTTCCTCTAATCCCTTCAGAGGCATCAGCTGGAGGGCCGCGAGAAAGAGGAAACTCAAGGAACGAAGCGCCCCATCAGCAGAAAGGCAAGAAACAAGAATGAAATCAAGGGGTCGCTTACGGGAACACCCTAATTACATCTCAGAGCCAATCAACTCAGACCCAGTGAAAGGAAGGGAAACAAAAAACTCTATCTCTGAAATCCAGGGGGGGGGGGGGGGGGGGGGGGGGGGGGGGGGGGGGGGGGGTTTGGGGGGGGGGGGGGGGGGGGGGGGGGGGGGGGGGGGGGGGGGGGGGGGGGGGGGGGGGGGGGGTGAAATTAAACAGGGAATCTCCACTCCCATAGGTCGCTTGAAGCTTAGAAATAAAACCTGAGTAAAAAACCCATGCAATTATAAAAAAGGTGGGAAAATGTCAATCATGAAAGGTGTTCTCTTCACAAATGAGTGATGGGAGAGGGGGCTTCTTGAAGGTAAAGGGACCGACTTTCAAGCATTAAAAAGCAATGAGTGAACTTGACAATGACGAGTAGGAGGGGGAAGGACCTTGGTAAAATTCAAAGAAACTGCGATTTTTGGAAGTCATACATCTTCAGTCGTCGAGGAGGGGGGGGAAAAAGGGGAGGCTGGTCTCTGCAAGATACAATACCTCCAGCTTAAGAAGAAAGATTCGGTCAAGGCCAAGAAAAAAACGGAAAATTACAGAGGGATAAAGGGAGGGTGGGGATAGGATTTCACGACTAGACCATACATAGAAAGGGAAAAGGGGAAGAAGATTCAGGAAACCTTTTCAATACTACTTAGCGGGAAAAATACCGAGTCATCAGTTAAAAATGGGGACAAGTGAGGCTGGTGAAATAATGAACTTTGTTTGGAAAGGAGACATGGGATGGCGGGGAGCATCATTTTTGTTCATCGCAAAAATGTGGGGGACAGATTTAAGAGTAGGCGTACCACACTATCAAGGGGAAGCTAAAAGAACATATTAAGGTTTCCCTGGACAGCTTAGGAGGGGGTAGCATCTCGGAGGAGCGAATAAGCGTAGGGGAGACCGAGACCAGGTGGAACCTTCACGGAAAGGAACAGTAAGAAGAACACAGAAGAAGGGGGATGAAAAAAGAACCAGGAACGGAGGGACGCATGAGGTTAAAAAAACAGGTCGTTTGGTTCCACGCCGGGCGCTGGTGTCGCGTTCTCGAAAAAAAAGGAAGATCTGATGGAAAAAACAAGGAACTGGTGAAGAAGGGGGGGCAGGGGTTTGGATGTCCTGTACTTCTGAGTCTAACGACCAAAGGGGAAGAAAAAAAACGGAGGGTAGTGGGGGGAAAGGGCATTTATAACGGACGACAAGCACCACGAGGAACCATCCTGAAAAAGAGATAGAGAAAAACAACAACGGGGTGGGGGGGAAAAGATATAGATCATTGATTGTGCCACATTCTTGGACCAGGAAGAAAAAAAAATGGGGGGGGAAGGACCTACACCGCCATGACACCGGCCGTTTTGAAAGGGTAAACCAGAACTCAAAGGGAACCTCCAATACCTGCGGGGCTTACGCAGGACCGTTGAAAAAAAGGAGGGAAAAGAAAAGACCCATGTGAAAAAGACGGGGAGTAGAAATTCTTTCGGTGTAGGCGGGGGGGGGGAAGAACGCATGGGGGTGTCTAATCCTGGAAAATTCCGTGAGGGAGGCGATCGAGGTCAAAAGGGGGACGAAGAAAAAAAAGCCTTTGGAATTACAATTTGGAAGCTCAAACTTGCGACTGAAGGGGACGCTCAGAGGGGAAACGGTCACAGGGAGGGGAGGTTTCTTTATGTCTGGCTCGTTTTGGTTTCCCAGACCGAGTGTGGAAGGCTATAATGGAAGGAGGTCAGGAAATCAGGAAGAAAGTCCTGAGGCCGTGGGGGAAGGCCTATGAACAAAATTGGGGGGGGGGGGGGGCTCTCTCATACGGGGGGTAAATGATAAGAGGAAAAAAGAAAGGGGAACTTTGCAGGACATGTCCGCGGAGTGGGTTGAGTGACCCGCTTGATGGGGAGAGGGTGTATTCAAGAAAGTAATCTTCGTAAAATCCTTTCCCACTCCTCTGTATCCTTGCACCCGGGTGGGGGAAGGTGGAAAAAAAAAAACAGGAGTCAAAAAGGACCATCGAAAGAAGGTTAAACCTGCAGTCAACGGGGGGCGCAGGGGGGGCAAGAAAGTATAAAACTTACGCTGTCCGTCAATGGTCTCTGCCGAGCTGTCAGGAAAAAAAAATCGTGAAAAAGAAATACACTACGAAAACTGCGGAAAGGAGAAGGAGAAAGCATCATCCGCGGATGCGAAGGAAGGAAGGCGAAATGAAAGTCAAGGGGGACGGGAACCTGGGCCTCTCGTCAAACAGTGGACAAGTAGAGGGGGAAACGAAATTACGTGACAGGGAGGAAAAAAAAAAATAAGAGGCCCATCTGGGGGGAATAATTGAAAGGGACGTGTCCTTGTCTTGGGGAATTGTGTAGGAAGAAAAAAAAAAGTGGAAGACGGAGCAGGGACCGCGAACTCTGTCCGCGTGGCGCTATTTCAGGGAATTTGACCAGGGGGGGAACTAGAGATCCCGGAAAGTGGAAAAAGGGTGTGGGGGGGTCCACCCAGTGTGACATCAAAAGCCCGACGCTTCAACAACTTGGGGTAAAAAAAAGGGAAACGAGGGGGGTAGTGTAATCCTCACTCCACTAATGTCTTGGCGTATAGGGTGTGAAGAGAAAACGCGGGCGGGGAGAAAGGACCATTGGGGAAGGGCGCTCGATTTAAGGCGGCAAACAGAAAAAAGGTGAAAAGAACGGAGGAGATCTCGACTTAATCCTGAAGGAAAAGGAAATGGTGGAAAGAAAGGGGAATAGCAAGAAAAAAAAACCGGGAAGAGGGGCCCTCCTTCACAGGACTGCTGTGATGGAGTGGGCAGGGGGAGGCTACGCAAGGTCGTGCTTATGACGGGGAAGATTGTACGTGAAACCGGCGGGAGGAAAGGGATAAAAATGAGGTTGACGTTATGAGGCGAGAGGCTCTGAAGGAAAAGAATCCTGTATTCAAAACAGAAAGATAATAAAAGGATTGAAGAGAAGAAGGAGCAAAAAAAAAAGAAAGGAGGAGGGGATATCGTAAACGGAGAGTTCTTATAAATTAAGGGAAAGAGCGGGGGGAACGGAAGTTATATAATTCGCTCACACGTTGTAGAAATGAATGGGCAGCTGAAAAGGCGAACGTACACCTTGAAACACTCATAAACAAAGGGGAAGGAAACCAACCCAGGAAACCTCCATAAAAAAGGGAAAGTACGGAAAAGTAATTATGTCCCACCTTCGTCTTCCGAGGAAAATGGAGGAGGGGGGGAAAAGGAAAAGGAGAAGAGAGAAAAATAGGTCAAAAAATTTTGGGGCTCGGGTCCGGTCTGGAGGAGGGAAACTGGAGCGTCAGGGAAAACACCGTCGGAGCTTGGGGGGGCGCCGGGGGGGAAAAAAAGAAGAGATAAAACGGGTCCGAAAGAAAGGAATGAGAAGGAAAAAAAGAGACGCAAAACAACCTTAGTCGTGGCACGAGGGGCGGATCACCGGAAAAGAACGAAAAGACTCACCACCAACGAGGAGAGGGGGGCGGGATTTGAATGGGTGGCACCAAATCCCCACACAATTGGAAGGGGGCATGCGCCGATAAGAGTGCAAAGGAGCGACCATTCCGCCAAGTGAGGTCACTACGAGAAAGCCAACCGGAAACATGAAAAAGAAAATGCGGGGAAAAGGGACTGTTATTTCCGTACCCCGGGTCATCGATTAAAAGCTCATTGCTCCGAATTGCGTGAAAAAAGATCTACTAGAGGGGAAAAAAACGTCAGGGGATGATATCAATCGCGGAAAGAGGACATTCTCAGAGGAGGACCAACTGGAGGGGAGGCCCTGGTTTGTGATACACCGTTCGATTTGTGGAGGTTCAGCAGGGAGATGAGGTAAAAAAAAAAAAGGTTCACCAAGAAAAGAAAAGGAAAGGCGTGACGAGAAAGGAAGGACGCGACATAATAAAGAAAAGAAACCAAGGAAAAAACGTTCCCGTACTCACAGGTCCATTACATGGAAAAGGGCGAGTGAGGAGGGGGGGATGGAAAAGAAACAAAAGGAGGACAGGGCCGGGAAAAAGGGGGGGGAAAAAAGAAAAAAAGAAAATCCGCGTCATCAGTTAACAACAGGTAACGGGGGGAAGGGAAGGAAACTTTGTGTGGTAAAAAGGGCAGTAAAGAGGGCCTGCAGGTTGTTCCTAGGCCCCGCGACTCGACCAGGAAGGAGGAGCCCTGAGGAAAAGAAAAAGATTTTTTGTTAAAAAAATCGCGTAAACGAACACGCTGTTGAAGAAAACGGAAGGGGGAAAAGGGGAGCCTGAGCCAAAAGGTAGAAAGCTCTAATTTTGAAGGGGGGCGGGAAAGTCTGGAAGAAACGACCGGGCGGACTGCGCACGTAGTTGGTAAAAAACAGACTGATGTGAGCAGGAGACCGCCAGGGGGAATTTAAGGAAAAAAAAGAGAAGAAGCATTGAACAAACCTGCCTTGGCAAGTTCGGTAAACCGGGGGGGGAAAAGGGTCAAGGGGCATCGGAAGGGGGGGGGGGTGGTCCGGTTCGCTTCTGGAAAAAACCAACTTTTCTGCAAACCGTGTTCATGCGGAGGCCAAAAAAGGGGAGGGGAACTCCTTTGGGGCCCAAGCACCTGCCTAGACTTACCAAAACAAAGAGGAAAAAAAGAGGAGATTCATTGAGGGCCAAAGGCGGGGACTTGTCCTTACGAATAATCCTGGGAAGGCAAAACAGGGGGTTTGGGAAAAATTGCATGTCAAGAAACAAGAAAAATAATCCAATGAAAATTCCGTAACCAGAACGCTGTTTCAGCAGAGACGAAGACCCGGGAAGAAAAAAAAAAAAGGAGGGAAAACGACGAGTGTGGTTCGTGATGGTATTCTTGAATACGGAAGAAAAAGGATCAAAGGAGTGGAAAATTCAAGAAAGTCGTTCCACCTGTCGTCCGTACAATGAGGAACGCTTTAAGGAGGAAATGTCGCTGAAAGAGAAAGAGGCACGACCTAAAAAACGAAAAAAGCGGACGGGCCCCGTCATAAGATTGCTAGCGGGAAACAGAGGGGGAAAAGGGGGGTGGTAACGCGATAAATCGGACTCATGCTAGAACTCAGGAAAAAATTCCTGGCGTACAAAAAAAAAGGAAACAAGGCAGACTGGTGAATGTTAAAATGAGTCAACTAGGAAAAGTTCCGGAAAAACAGGGACGGGAGACCGCGGCTGTGTGTGGTGAACTTCGGCAAAAGGAGGGGACAAAACCGCTTGTATTGTTGGGCACACAGTGAATAATCTTACCAAGAAGGGCCTCCCGTGGGGGGTGGGGGGGGGGAATCAGGGGGAAAAGCCCATCTCAACCGCGCCAAGCCCTAATTGTGGAAACATGGAAAAAGGACAGATCGCGTCACTTTGGAACGAAGATATTCTTCTTGAAAAGGGTGACGCGGGGGAGCGGAAAGGGACCGAAAGATCTGATAGAACTCAACAGGGAGACTAAAAGCTGCTGAATTCTCCAATCGAGTATGAATAAAGGAAAAGAGTGGGTGGTCCAGTTCGGCACTCTTAATGCTGGCCAAAAAGCTCGAAAAAAATAAGGGCGTAATGTAAGGCAACGCAATTCTAAGAGCAATGAGCCTTTTCATCGCGGAGATTTCTTGGGGGAGGATAAGGAGGTACAGGAAAAGGAGGGGGAAGGTTCAGGGGTCGTGTTTCGCGTTCAGTATGCCGCACTCAGTGGAAAATTATTTAAAGAAGGGAAAGAGGGGACCAAAAAAAAGCAGGGGCTCCCGCTTTTCAAGGGTTGGGTGATCTTGGGGGGGGAAAAAAGGGAAAGAGCGCAAGAAACGGAGTGAGGGGGGGGGTATTAAAGGGAATCACGTCAGAGGGGGCGTAGGGGGGGTGGGGGAAAGCCTCGGGAAGGGGCGATTACCCAGGTGTGAACTTCTTTCTCTCAGGATTTTCCATCCATGAAAAAAGGAAAAACTAAGGAGAGCAAAGGACTCAAACAAAGGAAAAGAAAGAGTAAGAGGGAGAAAAAGGGGGGGGGAAATATGGAGTTCCTAGCAAATGGACAAAAACTGAGAAAAGATCGGAAGCAAAAGGGAAAATTCCAAAATTGCTGTGTGGGGGGGGGGGGGGGGATGGTGATCTGGAATGGGAGGGTCGTATGGGTGGAAGATTTTAAAAGTCTGCCTTTCTTGCAGATTCTTTGCAGGACCAACCATTAGAAAACCCGTGAAAGGACGCACTCACTCTACACCAGAAAGATAGGGGAAAACAAACAGAAAGGATAAAAAAAGATAAGCTCTTG
>Ga0179593_1393852_pt1 | contig 32287 bp, 33 predicted proteins | sample CZODoug2_1_08_16_FD_185931 | JGI IMG/M metagenome (GOLD analysis project Ga0179593, IMG submission 185931) | Vadose zone soil fungal communities from Angelo Coast Range Reserve, California, USA - CZODoug2_1_08_16fungal (PacBio error correction) | ecosystem: Environmental > Terrestrial > Soil >...
GCGTCGTGCGCTCGTAGGGAAACTGTCGAAGAACAAAAAGGCAGTGCGAGGTCGATCAGGACAAAAATAGACTGGTCAGTGGCGGCCATCCATTCTCATACAGACACGACCAGATAATAGACGAGTGAACGACAGAAATACCAGGAACGCCCGGAGGGGGATGGGTGACTGCAAACCGCTAGATGACTGGAAGAAGGAGACGTCAAGGTGGAGAACAAAAAACTGGGTTGCAAGTCTTGGAAAAGAGGAGCCCTCAACCTTCAGGGGCACCGCGGAAAAACGGTAGGGATATGGACAAAAAACCACGGGGCGAAAGGAGGGGTGCAAAGGGCTTGTGCATGTAGTAAAGGGATATTACAAGAGGAAAAGGGGCTGACGAAAGCCGCGACAGTTTCAACAGGGGAAAAAGGAAGGTACGAACACCTGCGGGGCAAGACTGGAAGGGACATTACCAAAACCGACGGCCAGCGGCTGACATCGAAGTCGAATGAAAAACGGAAGTGGCAATCTACCGCGTCGCTACACAGGGGAAAACTGCGACATACTTGGTCTGACCATGACATAAAAGAAAGTAACCAGAATAGGGGGGGGGTAAAATCGCTAAAGTAACGAAAATACAGTTCGGAGGCGGGAGGGCAGAGAAGACACTAAAAAAAAAAACGAATCCATGACAGGATGAAACGACGTAAGACAAAACTACACGGTCACGAAATACGGGGGAGAATCGCAAGCTAACTTGCGGGAGGGGAAAAATCTGCGAAGGGAAAAAACAGTGCAAACATGTACAGGAAATCTGGAAACGTCAATCTGGGGGAGATTTGAGACGGAAACGTGAGGGGGGGGAGGCGGATAGGAACGGGCACCGGAAGAAGAACGGAAAATAATTGGGGGGGAATCAACTACAGCTCCTAGGAAACGCTTGGTCACTTCGCGGCAATGGATTTGAAAGGAGGTCGGGTGTGGAAGAAGGGAAATACGCACGGTGGAAAAAAAGTGTAAAAAAAAAAGGACACAAAAGGCCTCGGCTACAAACTGCGACAGCTGCGAGGAAGAGAGAAGAAGACTGTTAAGGATGTTATCACTTAAAAAAAAGCGTTTCAAAACAAGTGATGAACCACAAAGAGTCGGAAAGGGAAGAAAAAGCAAACAAAAATGGGGAGGGGATGGGGAGAAAGTGAGTGAGCGTCGGGAAACAACTGCGCCGAAAACCCGGGAGGGATTGGGTGTCAAAAGCAACGAAGATAAAGGAAAGAATCAGGAAAGGAAAAGGCGCATAAAGAGGGGAACAGATACCGCCAAAATGCAAAGTACCGAGACCCTATAGAGCACACAGGAGCTAACAAAAGAGAAGAAAGGGGAAAGGAAGCACACACCAGCGGAATGCTTAATCGAGGGGTTGGAGGGGAGACCCACACTAAACATCAGTCTACAAGAAAGCCATAAAAGTAGAAAGAGAGGAAAAAGAAAAAAAGGAAACAGAGAAAAAGAAAGACAAAAAAAAGGAAAACGGAGCGGGGTGGGGTGTAAAGGAAAAAAAGAGCTAACGTTGGCAAAGCCACTACCTGTGACAAACCCGAAGAGATACCACCGACACAGAAGGAAATACTAAGCCTCAAAAAGGAGGTCATGAAAGGGGGGGGACAGAGGATGGAAAAACGACGCAAAGGGACCATCTTAACGAAGAGTTAAAGATAGTACCGGTTCGCACCACGCAGAACATACGTTTACAAGAAAGCCAACCGTACCAGGCAGAGAAAAAAAAAAAATTAATCAAAGGAAAGAGAAACAAATCACAAATACAGACAAAAAGGAATGAGCAACAGCCGGTCTGTAGGGCCAGCGACCATATCAGTCGAAGGGGAGGAAACAATCCGGCAGGAAAAACGACCACCAAAAAAAATAGGGAGGGAGAGGGGCGCTAGAACGAAAGAGGTTGTCCGGTGCTAGACAGGAAAAAAGGGACCACGAAAGCCGGATGCTAGTTAGGCCCGACGCTAAAATCACAAGCGCACCCAAAGAGTGGCGGATGGGATATTAAAGAAACGCCGGAGAGGCATTGGGGGTGACGCGAGCACCGGGGGATAACGTCGTCAAAAAGGCGGGACTCGAACTGGTCATCCCATCTGGGAAAATCAGACGGGCAGCAAGACAAGGACCCAAACCGCACCGTTCAGCAGCCGCGTAGAGTAGTAGAAAAATCGGGGAAAAGATGAAATCAGGAAGCTAAGAAGAAAAAGCTAAAAAGACCAGTGCCAGCGCGGGACCAACAAAGGTGGGGAGAGCGTGCTATGCACGCAAGCACAGTTGGGATGAACAAATGGCAGTTATGCCTAGGGCAAAAAACTGAAAAGAAAAAAATCGGGGGGAAGAGGGAGGGGGGGGCGGAGACTGTACGGAGAACTGTTCAGACTTGCATGCGCGGAGGAATTGGGGCTCCGACGAAGAGCAGTCTTGTATGAAAGCAACTTAAAAGCGGTCGGGAGAAATGTAAAGGGGAAAAAACAGCACCGAGGGCCATCGGACGCAAGCCTCAATCGAAAGGGAGACTGGCAGGACATGGACTAAGGCCTGGGATGCGCAAGGACAATAAAAAAAACCAGGAGGAGGGAAGAAAGCAAACGGAGCAAACGGTAAAAGCCGCTGGAAATACTGCAAGGCGAGAACGACAAAAACAACGGATGGAATGACTGGTGCAAGTGGGGACGGAGTTAAAAAGGGACCGTAAAAAAAGACCGGACTGTGGCAGGTACACAACAAAGTTAGAAGGATTGGCGCGTATAAAGGGGGGAAGCATGAACACTTGCCGACCGTGCCTCAAGTTCATTAACAAATAAAAGGGCGCATAAATGGCCGGGGAGGAGGGGGACGTCACAAGTCATCCACCGAAAGGGGGTATTGGGACGCCGGCAGGGAAAACAAACCACCGCGACAAAAACGAGTGAAAAGAAGAAAAAAAAATAGAGGACCAACGGGTCGAACGACGTGGTAGAAAAAAAATGCAAGGGGCAATGAACCATGGACACTAAAGGGCCACATAGAACCCAGGGAAAGTGGCAAAAACACGGGTCATTTGGCAGAACAGCATGAAGTGATGAAAGAAGGAAATGCAGGACGAGGCAGGGAGAGAGAGGACGCATGTCAGCCCAAGGAGGACGCGGTTAGAAACAATTCGGGGATGTGGCATTATGAAAAAAAGCCGGGGGGAAGATTCGGACCAGCCATCTAGACGCCGGGACAGCCTTCGGCAGGTCCACGGGACAAAGGTTCCATTGAGCATCGGAGAGCACCAGAACACTTGGCTCCGCCCGCGAAAAAAGCGACGCGGGCTGGGGGGTTCCCTGGTGAGGCATTGAGTAGGCTGAAAACAAGAACGCCGGCGTACGAAAACAATGGGGGGCGGATTTGTTTGCACCGGAAAAAAAGCGACTACAAAAAACCAGGTTAGAGGTTGTGGGTTGGAAAAGACCGCGGTGCGGGGCCTGCCGGAGACGTTAAAAGAGAGCCTGGCGCAAAAAAAGGACAGCCAGGGGGGATGCATAGGGAAGATCAGTCAAGAGGGGGGAATGCATGCGGATGGAATGGCGTCGGGCACCAGGGAGTCTCATGGACTAAACCGCTATAACCAACTAGGTCCCAACCTACGAAGTCTCGGTCAGAAGGAGGGAAAACGAGTTGTCAAGAGGTAGAGGACAAGGGAGAAGAAATTACATCACGTCTGCTACGCTAGTTGCACCGGCCGAAAATCAGGCGGACATGGGGTGACTTGAGGTCGCTTTAACGGGGTCGTGAGACTGAACAGGATATAGGAAGTGGAAAAGCCAGACTAGCGGACGATTCAAAACTGTTCGGTAAAAAAACAGAGTATGGTTTGTGGTAAATGTAGCAGCACGGGGACACAGAGGATGGGCGGGTAAAAGGGGCCGGACCAGATAAAAAGGTGATGGAATGAAAAAAAAAACTAGCCGTCATGGGGATGGGGGGGGTCGAACAACCAACTCACTATAGAAGGAACCTTGTGTAAAAAAAAAGGACCGGTTCTGCGAGTCGGTCTTGCGACTCAGAACCTTAGTCACTAATTAATGAGTTTAGGAGCGGCGAGAGCGGTAAGGAGTTCAAAGAGATAGTGAGTGTCATTGAAAGATACGGAGAAAAAAAATAGGGCTTCTGGCGATGATGGTCGTTACCTGTACAACAAAATACGGAGGGGACGAGTCGGGGTCCAAAAAGACCATCCAAGCCTTCAGCTAAAAAAGACATCAAAACTAAGGGGGGGGGGGACGGCAGCAGGATGGGTCAAAAGGGCAGAAGTGGGGGGTGACGATCTAAAAAAATTGCCACCTGTGTTAGAAATGGTGGGGTGTGTGTGACTGGTTCGTGATGCCGCGGTGAGGGGGGTGGGGGGGGGGGCTGTGTTATGTTGTATCGAAGTAAGGTCAGGTAGCAGCCCTTCTAGCACAAGGAAGGCCAAAAGACTGTGAGGGCGGGCAGTCGTTTCAGGTTCCATTGGATCTGGCAATAGAGATACCGGATACGTCTCTAATCACCTTGGTTGAATGCTTTGCAAGGTAGGGAGAGAGGTGGGGGAAATATGCGGCAAAAAAGGGTAATTGAATGTACGTAAAAAGCAATGCCTGGCATTCAATACAAAATCCCACCAAGATCGAAAATTTTGAGGTTTCCACTGTGGTTGGAAGAGGAGACGCAGACAATTTGTTGAAGGGGTGGGAAAATATCTCTGACCTCTCTCTCGGAAGGAGGGGATTCAGACCATCTAATTCTCACCGAGGATAACTGATCGAAAAAACTTGATCCAGAAGATGGAGATCGGGGGGGGAAGAAAGAAATCAGAGTTGGGGGGGGTCTAAAAACAAGGAAACTCACAGAGACAAAAAATTTGACGGTAACGAACGCAAGAACCGTTACCAAAACACTGCCAAAGAGCAAGGAAAGAAGAAGTCGACGAGCGAAAGAACCTGACCCCCAAACCGGCAGGGAAGATGCTTGCATTCGAAAACCATGAGGAACCCTCATTTGAGAGTGGTGTTCAAATAATATCGGGGAAGCAGGGGGGCAAGGATTACCCCCGGTTGGTCCTACGTGGGGAGGTAAGTCGCCTCTTTGCAAAACAAAAAGGTAGCTGAAAAGGTACAACTGAAAACTCAAAAGGGTGCACAATGGTAATTTCCCCAGGGAAGGTGACACGGGTAGGTCGGCAATGAATTCCTACTGAGAGACTCTCCGCAAAACGTGTGGGGTTGTCGGAAACCTCGCTCATGAGGAAAAATGAAGGAAAGCGAGGGGGGCGGGGCGAAAAAGGGGCAACACCACGCACAGGGGAAAAGGGGTGTAGAAAAAACGTGTTAGATTTTGATATCGATGGTATACAGTTGCTAAGTGTTTTTGGACCGAGAGAAAGACGAAAGGCGCCAGTCTTGCTCGTCGCTAGAAGTGCAGACAAAGACAGATGAAGGAAAGTAGAGGAAAAACAACAACGAGAGGAGGGGAAAACAGAGGCAATCGAAAGTCGGCTAGAAAAGAGCGGACAGGCGAGGCTAGCGTTGTAACAAAAAAAAAAAGAAATGTATTCGCAGAAAGGAACTATGAGAAAGGCGCATGAAAGAAGAAGAAATAACGCATACCAGGAAGAAGGATGGGAGTTGAATGCAAAAAAAAGCTACTTGCAATAAGCGGAAAGAAACCAAAACCTCTCAGGGTTGATGCAAGTGGCAGGAGTGAGAGAAATGTATAATGGAAGAGAAGGAGGACCAGACCTTAACTTAGTTAATCAGACAGAGGTTCAAAAAAAACTAAAGAAAAGACTCTGGGAAGTGGTTCAAGGGACGACAGCCGGACAAATTGGCAGGGAACGAAACCTAGGAAAGGGGGAAAACAAAAAGCAGAAAATGAAAAAAACTATAGCTTGTGAACGACCCATGAATCACCACGGCAGTGAAGGTCGCGTACATGCTGTCGAGGAAACCAGTTGTGAAAGAGACGCCAAGACACGTAGAGTAAAAAAGGGTAGGGGAGGGAAAAGACGGCACGGTAGCGCAGAAAGTGACTGTAAAAAACATCTCGACCCAGAAATGAGGCATGGAGACTGGAAGAAGCCATACAATAGAAGGGAAAAAGAATGAAAAAGACGGAAAATCTCAGGAGAAATGATATGAGCAGGCATAAGGAAGCGAACATCTAAAAACAAATGGCGAAGAAAACCATCTTCGCCTCCTTAAAAAACGGAAATGGGGGGACGGAGGTCAGGACGGAGAAAAAAAACTTCTGGACAATCAGGGGAAAGGTCGCGGCAAAAAAACGGGATGGGGTTTATAAGGTTAAGAACTCTAGGACAAACAAATCTGTTGCGTTGGCAACAGAGAGGCATCTAATGAAAGAGCAAAAACCAGGAGCAGGCAAAGGGAGGGGCGAGCAGCAAGGAGTGGCAGGTGGAGGTTCGCGCCGAAACCTTTCGGTTAACAAACACCATCGTCTTGTTGGGACCCGACACTCATTAACGGTCAACATCCGGGGGAAATGGACTCCGAGGGCTGGAATAAAACCCAAAAAAAGCACAAGATTAGCAGAAGAAACAATTACACACACTGAGGGACAACCACCAAAGGAGGGAAAGATAACCAATGTCGAAGGGAAGAGTGTCAGCTGGAGAAACAATAGGGTGCGCAACAACTTTCGGGTCTCCTGGAAATCACGCCAAGAGTGGGCCAAATAGATGGCTGGGTTGTGAAAGAAAAAAAAACAAGGAGAGGGACAAAGGGAGGAAGAAAGAAATGAGTAAAAGCCGAAGAAGGGCTCCAGAAAATGAGGTCAAAACCATAAAAAGAGAGGAGCGCCGAACAGACACAAAACCCAATAGTCAATAACAGGCTTTATACGACAAAAAAAGAGAAGTGGCAGGGAAGACGACAGGGGAGGATCGGAGTCAGGAAGAAACATAACCCAGACGTGACCGACCCGGGTCGAGGTAGGCAAAATACACATCACTGACATCGTTCATGCCAAACGCGTTATGGAGGAAATTCAGTGCTGACAACAAACCCATAAGAGAAAACGCAAGGCGGGAGAAAGAAATAAACCTGAAAAAATAGACGGGGATAGTACAAAAGCAATCGAAAACGAAGATAGAAAGTGGACAGTCAACAAAAAAAACATGCCGCACCTCGGAATTGTTCGCGGCTCAAGTCCAAAGGGATAAAGAGCGAACATCTAAAAAAATCAACTTTCATCGGAGTCCGGGACCGGTGGGAAGCGGTAAACTCGGCGAAAATAAGGGACAGGAGGTGAAAAAAAAAAACAAATAGGGAACGAGAAGAGGCAGCTCGTCGTGGACGAAAGGGCAGGATCGGTACGGGCCGGACCAGGACTCGGAAACCCCTTCTAGAAAGAAAGGACCAACGTGCGGCAGACCGACCAATCCAACGTGGGAAAAAATCGAAAGTGTAGCAGATGTAAAAGCCGTGTGAAAAAGGAAATCAGGGGGCGCGGGAACCGCAGAGACGAGCTGAGACGCCAGATAAAAAAACACGACAAAGGGCAATCGAGGGCCGTCCGGGCAATGAAAAAGAAACCCAACATGAAAGAGAGGGATATAACCAGGTGTTTGCAGGGGTAAAAAGCAGGTAACACATAGGAAACAAACGCCATCGAGGCCAGTAAAAAAAACCGGAACCAAAAGAAAAACGGGCGCGGGAACAAGGGAAGCATGGGTGGAGCGAGCATAAGACACAAAAGAGAGGGAAGAAACACAGGGAGTGTAGAGAAGTCCTCGAATGCGGCAGGACAAAGGGGCAGTCAGAAGAACGGCTAAAATAAAATAAAAGGCCTGGTTCCAATCCCTGCGGAGAGGAGCTTCTTAGGGCCCAGAGTAGATCGCAGAACAGGGGCCGGCGTAGGAAAAGAAACCGCTACAGAAAACAAGGGGTACATGTTGGTCTCAGCCGGGAGGTTGAAGAACGGTCCTTCGGGGTAAACTGACCCACGTAAAAATCTGGGAAAAAAGGAAATGCATGTAGAAACAGAGGGGGAGAAAAAAAAAGGAAAACCGGGCAGAAGGTCGAAGGAAGGTGAGGAAACTGGTAGAGGGTCGTAAATGGCGAGTAGAACTGACAGTGTTGCGGCCGGACCAAGCGGAAACGAAAGCATAGGAAAACTAAAACGAAAACGTATCCGATACACGGAGGGGGGAAATGACAAGTTCCCTCACAAGCCCGATCGGGAAAACAGGCTGAGGTCGGGAGGCAGTCAAAGCGGCGACTGGAAAGAAAGCAAGGGAAGCATAAGGCCCCAAGAGGGCAGAAACAAATGAGAACGTTATCAGTAAGCATGCAAAGAGGCAGCAAGGTTTTTGCCGGTGAGGGCGGGTAAGCCGTCAAAAAACAAGACGTGAGAAAAAAACAAAAAACGGCGGGGGAGAGGCGGAGATACGTGGAGATACACGGGGGTCACTGAAAATAGAATCCGGCCCTTAAAAGAAAAAGGTCATGAATTTGGGAGTGCAAATGAATCCGCACGGGGGACGAAGATGTCATGGAAGCACGCAAAAAAAAAGGCGCAAGAGAAAAGACTTGCCGACCTTGCAAGAATTTGAGGGGCAACCCTAAGATTGCAAAAAATATAGACTGGGGAATGGAAAAAAGGAGGCGAAAATCAAAAGACGATGGCAAAGAGACATGACAGAGAAAAGGAGATCGTTCCAAGAGAGGATCAAGGCCGAAAAAACTCAGCGAAAAGCGAAGAGATCAGACAGCCCAAGAGAGGGAAGAAGCTAGGGGGAGGAGAAAGAAAACACACGACGGCGGAGATGACGAAAAATGAGAAGGGGGGGAAGGTCACAGAAGCGTATGAGAACCAAAGAATGTGCTGGGGGAACAGTGGAAAGGTCATGTCGGAGGGAGGGAAAGGCCTGATGTGGGACGAGATGATCTCATCGATAGGAAGGCAATCAAAAAAAGAAAGGAGTTCTGAAAATCGAGTTTGGGGAGGTGGTCAAGTCGATTCGCCATGGGCATAGAAAACAGGGGAGCGCCGCAAAGTGGAGGGACAGAGAAATCTGGTGGCAAGGTGCCGAGAAGACAATAAGGAGCTCCGTTCAGAAGGGAAAAGGCGACGACTTCGGTTGGCTCCTGGGAGGGGGGCAGGGTGGCGGACAAAACGAAGCAAAACGCGAAAGGGACGGGGACGCGGGAGGGAGGTGGTCAGAAAAAGGGATCCAAACAAAAAAAAAACTTTGTGGGGCGCTTTGCCGGAAAAAGCAGCAACATTAAGAGGCAGGGAAGAGGAAAGAACACAGAAAAAAAAAAAAAAAAAAAAAAAACGAAAAAAAACAAAAAAAAGAAAAAACATAGATAGAGATGGCGTCTGGGACACTTCCGACGTTACCAAATATAAATGACCATATAAAGCAGGAAGGGGGGAGAAGACATTGGACAAAAATGGGCCGTCGGAGCAAAAAATGAAGCTGGATAACTGTGAATAACTTTGAAGATGTCCCTCCATTTTGTAGGTAACCAATAGCCAGAGAGCAAGGGCGACAAGATCCGGTCGAAGGACGGTGCGGACTGGTTATTAGGAGTGAGACACGGGGGGGAGGCTCGTCAACCGGCAAAAGTTGAAAAGCGAACGATTCAAGTATAACAAAAACTAGGGAGGATGGGGGGGTGAGGAACCGATTAAGGAGTGAGATGGAGGGCAAGGACGCGAAAGAGCGAAAGGTGATGGAATGCGAGGGTGTCGAGACATCCGTTGCCGGGTCTTGGCGACATCCGAACCAACAATGCATCAAGGAGCGGTGGGGGGCACAGCAGGCGGAGCGGGCGGGGAGCTATAAATCGGCTCGAAGAGACAGGGGAGTAGTGAGCAGAGATAGAAGGTTTATACGCAAGGAGGATCAATTGGGTCGCCGGCTACAGTAAAGAGGGGAGAACGAATGCGGAGGGAAACAGGACAACTGAAACTGAATAGACGAGAAGGCGGGGCTCAGGGCCGGCAAATAACAGAAACAAGACGGAACCGCTAGACCAACGCGGAAAACGAACTTTGGATCTCAACAGCACTTGGGTGGGGAAAAACGAGGGAGTGGCAAAGGAGAACAGCTGTCAGTCGATTAAGCAAGCCGACAAGAAAGGGAGCACGACTAGGGAAAAAGCATTGGATTAAGGAAAACAACCTGCGGAAGACCGGCAAACTCTGCTCGCGAAAGACCAATATTTGAGAACATATAGGCAAGCGAACAAAAAGAAGAGTGGGGAGAGAGAAGAAAAGGAACAAGACTGGCTTGCAAGAGAGGAGCACTTCTCGAAAAAATAGAACCAAAGTCGAGCCGAAAGAAAAACTAGGGTCAGAAATGAAGGGGAAAAACATGAAGAGACCGGGCTCGAAGGCTCACAGGTGGGGAGGACAACAAAGGAAAAACGTCATTTAAGAAAAAGGCTGACATCTTCAAAAGAAAAATGCGAGAAGATGAGAGGAAAAAGAAAAAGTAGAATTGAACCCGGTGAGCATGATCAATATAGGGGGTTGTAGAAGAAATCAAGAAAACGCTGCGGGGAAAGGTAAACCAGTTCCCAGTTGACATGCCTTCTACACCGCAGAGAAAAGGAAAAGGCAAAGACCCATTAAGAAAAGGCCGGGGAACACAATGTGCACAGGGAATTCAGAAGCGGAAAAGGAGCCGGCTGAAGGTAAACTGCAAAAGGTGTGTGAAAAATGAGGGCAAAAAAAAAAATAAGCTGAAAAGGGGACCGAGGGACGTGGGAGAAAACGTGGCAAGGAGTAAGGGAGGTGAGCCTGGCGCTCGGAACCGGAAAGGAAAAAGATTCCTGCCTCAAGGTGGCAAACATCAAATACAAAAAAGTGTCCGGTGCCATGAAAGGAAAGAAAATTAGAGAAACTCCAGGCCGGCTACAACATCCCCCAGCGTTTGTCGAAAAAATGCACAGAAATCGCAGGGGAGGGGTACAAAAAGAAGCCGCAAGTCTGTGACTGTTCGAGAGTGACGGATTTATTGAGCCAAGAGAGGCATGTATGAAAAAGGAAAAGACGTTTTTTTGAAAAAGAGACTAAATAAAATGGAGAAGGCAATGCTTACTCACAACGGAGATCCCTCGAGAGAAAAAAGAACAACACGGGGAGGAGTATTAAAAGAATAAAACGCGCTAGCTTAGTGCTATCGAGAAGACGAACAGAAAATGGCTAGGCGAGCGGGGGGACAAAAAAAGGACGGGCCGTCAGGGGGTAAAAGACCACCCCGCGCTCAGGTCTTCATACAATATCAAGGACCATTACTTACGATCCTGGTAGGGTATTTTAAACTGAAAAAAAGGAGATGGCAGGAAGGAGCAGGAAGGGCAGCCAAATAAAAAGCTGTAAGACCTGTAAGAATGGTCTCAAAGTAAATTTTCATAGAAGGGGGAATGGAACAAGGGTTACACGCGTGAGGGAATGCCACGGAGAAACACAGTGCCGGCTGTAAAGGCGGCTTGGGGGGAACGGGACCTGACCTAACCGACAAAAAAAAAAAAGGGACAAAAGGTTTCGACCCACGCATTACGAAAAAAAAAAGGCTTAAAAAGAAATGATCACCTCAAAAAGGGAGATCAAAAGCGGCTACTTCGAAGCTGAAGAAGACCGCGCTGCAACTTACCAGAAGAAGGGGCAAGGAGGTGGCGAAAAAGCTGATCGGCTTGACGTGGCGGCAGCGGAAGAGGGGAAAGGGTTGTCCGAGGAAACAAAAAGGGTGGCAAAGCTTCTATAAGAACCAAATCAAAAAAGAGAGAGGAAGTGATATCTCCTGATCCGAAGTCCGATACCTAACGGTCGCCCGGGGACCTGAGACGACGGAAAGAGACTAGAATAGGGAAAATCGGACCAAACCCCTTTAAACATTTCATAAAAGTCGTCTTCGGAATGGAGGCTGGAAACGGGCAAATCGGACAGGCGCTTACGAGGAGCGCCGGGGATGGGGTGATCGAAATCGGAAAGGAAAAAAAAACTGAGAAGGTAAAAAAGAACCTTGGTGCATACTTCAAGAGGACAAGACAAAATTAACGGAAGCGAAGGAGGGGGCATTCAGCAAAAAGGGCGTTAGGGAAAAAAGCAGAAGACTGGACACCTTCACCAACTCTTGAACGGACGCATGAAGGAGGGTCAAAAAAGGGGGGACGCCAGGAGCTAATGGGAAACAGTGAAAAGAATTTGTCTAAAAGAAACTGGAAAAAATCAGTTTTCACGAACACAAAAAGAAACAATTCGGCACAGGTAAAGCAGGCAGAAAAAAATGGCGATGGGGGTGGCTCGCGGGAATATGGCTTATGGGACAACGCAAGCAGGGGGAAAGGAGAGGACGTGGGAAGGAAAAAGAAAAAAAAAAGTAAAAACCACGCGGCCGGCAAATCACACCGGCGAAAGAAAGGAGCAGCGGTAGAAAACAAAGAATAGCCGAGCCTACCGACTGAAAGGAAAAGAGTGAAGATACAACACAAACCCTACTCCAATCCGGCGAAAAAGGCGCAAAAAAAGGCTTAGGCATCAGAAATAGGGGAAGAAGAAAAAAAATCAACCAACGGCTACCGAGCGCCGCAACGTTCCCAGACCGCCAGCCAGAAACGGGCAACAGGAAAAGCAGAAAGTAAAAAAAGTGTTGAAAAAATCGACAGTAGAAAGGGGCAGAAATTCAACAAATGTGAAGACGAACATAAAAAAGAGAGGCGAAGAAAGCAGAAAACAAAAGGAAAGAAAAGGTCAGAGTAAACCGCCCCTTGCGTAAAGTTTTTCCAGTACGCTCAACCTTGTATTTTTTTTCCCTTTTTTAATTTGTTGGGTGGGTTACAACTCCAAAAGATAGAAAAGATGACATTAAAATTAAAAAAGGTGCAACGAAGAAGCCGTCCGGCACCCTTCACGACGAATTCTCGCTTGTCAAATAACAGAGAGGGGGGCCTCCGGGTTTTCGACCGAAGACCACTCGGAATGACTGGAGATACCAAGGGAGCGGAAAAAAAATAAAAGACGAGACGCAAATGTCATCCATAAAAAAAGGAGAAAAATCCATGCACAGAAGCAAAGATTACAGCCAGACCAGACGTCGCCGAAGTAGCCCATGGAGAGAGAGGGAGGTAATCAAAAGAGGAACCGGTGGAAAGCCGGAACACAAACGACAACCATGAATTAATTGGGCGGGAAAGGAAGTGCTTTGTTGTACGGGTGAAACAAAAGGTAACGAGCCACAGAGCGAATAAGGCTCTGGTAGTGCGCCACTGGAAATGTGGAAAACAGCAAAGGGCGATAACAAAAAAATCTTCACATTATCAGCGCGTAGCCGATACGGATGTGGGTGAAGCAAAAAAAACGGCAACGGAACGGTCGTAAACAAATAAGGGGGAGAGAGCTCCCGATATGTGGGGAAGCACCAGAAGCATAGAGAGCAGGACACAGCATCAGTCCCAGCAAGGGAGGAAAATCCATGAAGTCGAAGGACGAGAAAGAAGCCCGAGGAGGAGATCACTACTTAAAAGACCGAGAACCATCAAACTTAGAACCAGGATTAATAATCCAATAAAAAAAGAGGCGGTGGGTGATAAACGGCAATTTCAGGGAATAAAAGAGAAGGAAACAGGGTGGAAACATATAATGGAAGGGTATAGAAGGGCAACTGAAAAGAGGGAGGTAAGAAGTACTATTGAAAACGGAAAGGGTAGTCTGGAAAAAAGGGTCAGCCGGAGAGGGGACTTTATGAGGGTAGCAACTTACACTTCGTCAAGAGCTGCCAGCCGCGACACAACGAAAATCCTCAGGGGTAAAGGATACGGAAACGTAAAGACAAGAACGCAAAGTCTGGGGAGAAAAGAGGAGCGTAAAGTCTGTAAATTAAACTGTGTCACCTGCGCACCTGGTCATAGCACTCTGGAATTAAAAAATAGCTAAAAAAAGGGACGCGATGGCCGATGGGGAAGGAAACCTCAGCCGCGTCCCAATAAATGCGACAATCGAAACAGACGGGGGAAAACGGGAGAGATCTCAAAAAAAAACAAAAATGGGCGGGGAAGGGGAGGAAATATAGATACGGTTAAAAGAGGGGAACGTTTAACAAAAAAGGAAACAAGACCGTGAGCGTTGGACATTTACACAAAGAAGACCGTAAGGGGGAAAAGATCGGTCCTGGCACGAAAAGGTATTCATTCAAGAAGTCTTGCAAAGACTCAAAAAACCACTTAAAAAAAAAACCGAGACGAGCCTGAAACAGATGGCCGCGGGAGGGGCGTCAAAAGGGAAATGAGAAAGAAGGATGGTGGAGAATGGTACAGCAAAGGATGAGGGAAAGGGGTCCGCCCGAACTAACCCGCAAGCCCCAAAAAAAATAAAGAAGCAGAAAGAAAAGTCTAGGTAAGAGTCGAGGAAAAGTACGGGATCACCAGTGAACGGGTAGAAAAAGGAGGGGCAGTAAAAAATGTTCAGTTCGGGGGGCTCAATGGAGTGCGGACGTCACCCACTGGGTCTGAGCTGCCGATGGAACAGGGACAAGCGGCGGAGGGAGGGATCGGTGCGTAGCCGGGAGCATGCATTAAAAAGCTCTCTCGTAAATGGGAAGCCGCCGACGAGAAAAGGGCGGTAACGACCTGGGGGAGGGGGAAGAGGAAAGAGGAAATGAGGGTCCGGGGCATGCTCGGACACCGGATCGAAACCGGCAGGCCTATAGAAACGTGGCAGGGCTCAAGCTCCCAAAATAGGGAAGGGGGGAAAAGCGGGGGAGAAAAAGGACAAGGAGACGCGGCTGAGGGGGGACGCCGTGATGTTGTCTGGGGCGAAAACCAAACCGCGATGCGGCCTTGATGGGGGGGGAAACCGGAGAAAAAAAGGAGAAAATGAAACATGAAGTGGGGGGGGTGGTGTGGCAGCGGATGGGCAGACAGGGAGGCAAAAGCTGTTGACTGAAGAAGAGACCCGAGGTGCTCAAGCAAAAATGGCGTCAGGAAAAAAACTCGGCTGGTGGAAATTACTAGTGCTGACAGGTCGAGAAATGAAGGGGCGAGACCGGTGGAAGAGCAAAGAAATTGGTCCGAGGTCTAGAGCAACCGACGTCGCTCACTCCTGCTGTGAGCGTTTGAAAAAGAGGTCGCCAGGAGAGTGTGTAACAAGTCAGCGAAAACTGGGGCTAGTTTGCCAGGGGGATGGACGGTCCGATCGAGGGACTGGGGACAGGGAGAAGGGAAGGGGGGTGAGCATGTTCAACACAGAGAGGATTGCCGGAACTCGAAGCTAGGCCTGTGGTGTGCCACAAAAGACGCTGTTTTTTTACAGGAGTGATCATCAGAAAAGCTGGAAGGGGGCGGGAAAGCGGAGACGACCAGGGGATGCCTTCTGATCCATTCGTCGTGGGATTGGGTAGAAAAAAAGAGAAGAACTCGATACAGCGGTCCAACGGGTGGGGGGGGGAGCCTTAGACGGAGTCAACGGAGTAGGTGGGAAGAGCAAGAACAGGTGGGGTTGGTGCGAATATGCAGATGTCAGGCAAACGGCGTATCTGTCGCACAGAGCAAAAAGGAAGGGCGCCTGAGAGGCACAGCGGCAATGCACAATGACTGTGCGAGGAGGTTCATGATCGAAGGCCAGAGGCGGCGGGGTAGGACAACATAAGAAATACAAGACGGGCAAAAAAAACCATCAAAAAAGTGAGGGGCCAGAAGGATTGGAGACTCTAAGACAGTGCGGGGGCGGAACGAGACGACATCATATTAAAGCTTTTTACCCTGAACCCTACTGCCTGGAAAGAAATTGAGGGAAAAAAATCTGGCAAAACGCCATGTCTGGAGGTGCCCCGAAGAAGGGAGGGGGAAAGATTGGTGGGGTAAAGGGCGAAACCACAGATGTCGCGCTTAAACCGACGGCCGCTCGCGGAACCCCCAACCAGTGCCGTCAGGGGGACCGTGGGTCTGGAGAGCTACTTAAGAGCGATGAAACTTAGAAAAAAAAAGTAACAGAAGAAAAAAGAACCACAGGTCAGCCAGGGAAAAAGGGATGGAACGCAACGTGTTAAGTCCATAATGGAAAAAATACCGGCTGACAGGTTAAGGACCCGGAGGGTCACCAACGAAAAAGAATGAGAGATAAGGACTTGAATTCTCACAGGAGCGAAAGATACAGGATGACGAGTGGGAGAGGATGATACGGTCTGAGCCAAGTCGCAAACACAGGACGAGTTGGCAGACAGTGAAAAAAGGCACCACTTTAAAAGGGGGTAACGCGACGGGGGGGAAAGGAGAAAAGGACAAATAAGGGGGTAGAAAGGACCTGAAATCAGGACAAAGGGAAATTTGCACAAAAAATAACGCGTAGTCGAGTCGCCATGTCGCCGCGCATGAAAAAATTCAGGGTGGGGGGGGGATCATGTCGGTGGAAGTAAGAAGGGAGTGAGCAGTGGAGTAAAGGAGCAGGCGGGGTGTCAAAAATTGTGTGGATTGTAAAAGGAGTGGCAGGATAAAAAAGCAAAGCCCAGAAAGTGCAAGACGCGAATGGTGGGAAAGAGGTCCCAAAGAAGTTGGAACTGGGGTGTCAAATGAACGGTATAAAAGGACGACCGGTTTGAGCAACCTGCAACGTGAAATCCAAGAAGTTTGATTGGGGAAAAAATATCATTCGGAAAAAGCCTGGAGTCGGGGGGTAGTCCAAAAAGTAAAGAATAAGGTAAAGGGGGAGGAGTGCAAGAAAAGTGACAGTATGGGGGGATACAAGAGAAGTCTGGGGGAAGGTTGGGCAACAGCCGTTCGTTTGGTGGTATGTCTATCGGCCTCGAACAAAAAGAAGAAGGCGCAAATGCTTAAGATAGTAATAGACCCTCGCGAGGCAGAGAAGATAAAACATAACAACCGGAGGGGAAGGGGAGAAAAAAAAAATATAGAAGGAACAGCATCACAGAATGGGAGGCAAACTAGTCTACGCCGGAGAGAGAAAAACAGGTGATTGCGAGCTTACACGGCGGAAACCAGAACAGACCAGGATCGGAAGGACCATAAAATCATCCGTAGAGAAGAAAAGAGGGAGTAAAGAATGGTTGCGGGGGGTGGACGGGGGGTACAAAAAGCTAGACGGCTTGCCGAATGCAAGCTGTGTCGATCCAAAAGAAGGATTGCAAGTTGAACGAATTTAAGAATGAATAACGCGGATGGGCAAGGTGAAAGGCGTGAGATAATGCAATCCGGCAACATGCGGAAATGGCTAACAAAAAAAATTCCTTTACCGTGATAGAAGGCCAGGAACAAAAGAAAAAAATGTCGGGGAACCACAAGGGAATAGGAACCGAAAAAAAACTGAAAGCACCCGACGCGGAGGACCGACATGATACCCTCACAAAGTTGGTAACCAGCAAAGTAGGTGACGCTTCGTAACGGGATAAAAAAAACTCTATGAAACAGGCCGAGAGAGGAAAAAGGTTGGATTAACGGACGGAGCAAGGATCAGGGGGGGCCAAGATACAGGGGATAACCGGGTGGTCGCGACCTAAAGCGAACGTTTGCGCACGCAGAACAATCAATAAAGGAAAAAAAAGAGATGCGAATCAAATGGGAGAAGAGTAAAGTACCGAATCCGGGAGAGGAGCAAAGGCCGGCTTTACAGGCATCGCGGTAGCAGAAGGAAGCGTGTAAAGAGCAAACCTTTAAACAGGAAGCCGAGATCAGGGCAGTCAGCGAGCTGGAAAGGCACGCTGGAGCTTTCGCGGAGGGCAAGCAAGGTGGGATTGGGTTTCACCTGGAATACGAGAAACTAAGCCGCTCCGGGCAAAAAAGAGGGGAGAGACACTAACCAGAGCGGAAAAATATCTAATGGGTGGGAGTCTCTGCAAGCAGTTTCGGTTTACCAGCCCCGAATCCTTCAGGGCAAAAATGCACAAAAGGAGGAAACATCCGAGAATAGGACTTGCGAATGAAAGCGGGGGGGATGAAAAAGAAGAAGAAAAGTACAAGAGGAAAAGTGGGGTGCCAGAAAGCTTAACCTTCTTTGGAAAACAAGTAGATCACCAACCCCCCAAGAAAAACAAGTGAAAGCAGACGGCTGAAAAACCTTGTCGATGGTTCAGAGCAGGAAAAGGAGTGATTAAAGGACAAACGGGGCCGAAGACCCTTAGAGGGCGTGTGGTCAGTATCAAGAAAAAACAGCTGCCAGGGATGGAGACTAGTAAACGCCATGGCATCCTGATGGGGCGAACATCAGAAACAAGAAAAGGCAGAGCAGGACAGCTGAAAGAGAGAGAAAAGCAACAGTAGGGGGAAAATCGAAATAAAAACTGGGGGACAACATCCTGGGCTGGAAGAAGCACCCACCTACTGAAAGATCTCCTTTTCGGGTGGTGGAGGAGAACCACAAATAAAAAGACGAAAAAACGAGCACCATCAAAACTTGGAACCCGCGCTGAAACTCGATTATGCAACGACAACGTTGGGAGCATGAAATAAAAAAGAAGCAAAAAGTCGAGGGGGGGGGGCGGGGGGGGAGCAAACACACGAGAGAGAACGACAAGGCTGGGAATGCGCCGCGGAACCCTGTTAGCACACCCCGTAAACTGCGCAATAAGACGTACGCTCCCTGCATGCCGCGGTCAAATAATCTGAAAACGGGAAAAAGGAATGGGAAAACGACGAACGTCGGAAATCGCAACGTTGTAAAAGTCCGATAGAATAAGCGAAACAAGTGCAGCAAGGCCATCAGGGGAAATATAATAACGTCCGAATAATCGATCGGAGACACGCCAGGGATACGCAGGAAGTCTGATAAAGACCGGAAGGGGGAAGAGGCAATTGCCTATGGGCCACGCCAGGATGTAAGGGGATGAAGAACGGAAAGAAGGTAGCGACAGGCGAATCCCCCCCGTGCAAGGGACTCCACATCGAAAACCCACCAAAAGGATAAGGGGGGATGATGGGGGGGGGGAAGACGGGGAATTCAGGCAACATCCTGGCAAAAGGAACCACGCTGTAGAGGCAAACGAGCCTCCAACTCATCAAAAAAACCAAACAGCGGGGCGAGATGTGCAGGCGAGCAAAGTGCCCGAACGGAGATAGGGGGAAGATCACCGGCCAGCGGGCCCAAGCTGGTTAGAATCCGATGGGAAAAACCGGGAAGCGGGAGAGGCCGCGTGACGAGCACAACCCCGATCAGCAAGAAAGAAAAATGACAGGCCCGATTAAAAAACACACAGTGCCGGCCCGCAAGCAACGGGGGGGAATTGAGAAAAGGGGGGAACGGGACAAGAGAAGGCTGGGGGGGGGGGCCAAAAACGTAGTTATTTAGGAGAAGGCTCGCAAGGCACAAAGTCTTTTCATGAAATGAAAGAATGTGGAACCAAAGGAGGTCAATGAAATAGGAAAACCTAATCGTGAGAGGGGCTCATGCGCGGGGTCAGTGGTTGTGTTGGTGGTTGTTCAGGCGGTTAGCGCAGGTGATGACTGAATTGGGGGGGGGCCACGCCAAAATATTATTCATGAGACAAGAAAGGGGGAGGCGGCAAAAAGCGCGGAAAGAAACATCCGCGGTGCACATTTCAAGGGACGAACGCGAGGTCAGAAATCGGGGCGAAAGAGAGAGGTGAAATCGGAAAAGTTGGGGAGAGGTTCCAGTACTACACCAACCAGACGGCGGACTAAACACTCTTCATGCGGATGAGCTGAACATAAGGAAAAACATATCGAACCAGATTCGGGTGCCCAGGGGAATGTAGCTAGGATCAGCAAAATGATCGAAACCGGTGAAAAAGGGGTGAATTACCAGGTCATCAATGAAAAAAAAAAAAGCGCAGAGGAGAAATAGAAAAGTAACTTTTCAAGAAATTACACCCACGGCGAAACAAGGCTAGAGGCAATGGGGATGAAAGGGGAACAAGAAGCCTGGGTGGGAGGATAGAGGGAGCGAGTGGCCGAACTGACTGTGACAGGCAGCCAATCAAATGAGACGCTGCCGCCTGCACTGACGTTACCGGGCCGGTCACCGAGACGGAGTGAATCCGCCAAAAGAGGGTGGCCGCGATGTAATCCCGCACCCGGGGAAATTCTCCCAAAGGGACGTGGGGGGACGGCGAGCTGGACAGCAGGCTGGGGCGAACGTTGTCGCGACAATAGCCAAAAGTGCACAGCTACAAACCTCCGTGAAACTTGCCCTAACTTGCTGCACTAAAGAACAGGGAAAGAAAAAAGCGAACTGCGAAAAGTAGTAAGATCGGCGCTGTCGGGCGAACCAAAGAAAATGCAGACGAATTTCAGAAAAACTAACGAGAAAAAACTTTTCGCCAAAAACTGGAGGGAAAAGAACACAGGTCACTGAGGCTCGGGATGGGAGACACTGCTGCGACTGGGAGAAAAAATCATAAGGGGCAAGAGGGACAGATAAGGCTACTGGTAAAGTGGAGGAGGACCAAGGGTGAGAGATCTGGCTCTGCCGATGTCAGTCCGTGAGTGACACCTGAGAGGAGCACACGTGGGAGGGGCTCGAAAAACGACGCTGGCTTTGCTAGCGCTCACCAAGGGCCGTCATCGGTGGACGAGGCTAAACAAAACTGCTTGTGTTGCGCAATGGTTTCGGACCGTCAGGACTCACTAACTACTCAGAAGGGGGGGGATGAGGGCCTTGAATGGGGGCAAGTCGAAAAGGAAAAAAAAGATTCAAAGATATTGTCGTTGGTTTGCGGCCGCGGCTCAGAACAGAGCTCTTATAGTGCAGGAGAAAAAACGTTAAGCGGCCTATTGCGGAGAGGGGGAAGTTATCGCTTTTTCAAGCTCCTGAGGTAGCAATGAGTCTCAAATGCGGATGGTGTCGCTCCGGGTGATCAAAGGTGCCGCTTCAGGTCGAAAAAAAGGAATACCGCAGTCCCCACCTGAAATGGAAGCACGACGTGAAAAGATGGAACGCCAGGCGACGAGTGTCACTTCAAACATGGTGAAGCACTGACGGAGAAAGATGCTTAAGAAGAGGGAGAAGATTCAAACAACGCGATTGTACGGGGGGTGTGGCGGCTTACATTGGGGTGGGACACGGAGATGAACTCGTTAACGGGGGGCCTAAACCTATCTAGTGTTTACGTTACGTGAGCAAAAGCTGTGATCGAGGGGGGATACCCAAGGGGCCGGGGGGAAGAAGAACCATGGAATGTTGAGACTGGTCGCCGTCTGGATGTGGGTTTGAGCAGAGAAAAACAGAGAAGCAAGGTACGCCTGGTGGTGGGTATAAAACGAACTAGGCCGGCGATCACTAAGGGAGTCGCTCAATACCAGGAAAAGGAATAAAAGAGGGTCAGGATGATAGCTCGTGGACCGGGATCGGGAAATGAACAGAAGATCTGCTTCCTTTCGCCTTAGACGAAAAGTCGGGATTCATATGAGAAGGACGCTGGATGGGTTCGAGAGAAGGAAAAGATAATAAAGACGGCGCGGGGTAATAGGAAATCCGGCCAACGAAACCAGAGATGTTTTCAACTCAACGCCAAGAATTCAACGGAGGCGATGGGGGGGGGCCGAAAACGGATCGCAGGGTTGGTGTATGCTAAGAAAAACAATTATGAAAGAGGGGACCTTGTTATTGGTAAAAACCCAGGGAACGCCGCGCACGGTGCCCCACGCCGAAAGAAACCGTTGTTGGGCGGGTGAAACGAACGGATGAGGAGCGGAACCGAGAAAAAGCGGGGGCCGGAGGAACAACATCCCAGACGAATTGCAAAAGATTGAGATCGCAAATGCAAAAAAAAAAAAGGAGTGCTCTATGGATAAGACGAAGGATTCACGACGAAAGAAAAAGAAAAAAAAAAGGCCCGCCGCAAATCGGATGTGGGGACGTGTTACATAAGAAGAAAGAAAAAGGGCACATGGTTTCAATGGGGGTGCGGAAGAAGGATTGGTCCCACTGACCGCCGTAACTCAAAAAAACTGAACAAGTAAATCAACGGAAACGCCTGAGAGAACATGCCTAGGAGGAAGTGAAGGGCATAAAACACTTTTTGGTTGGAGCAAAAGAAATCTACGCAACACGAGGTCGCGTTTGTTCGGCGAGGTCAAACCGGTGCCCAACGGTTACGAGCCTAACAAAGGCGGGCCGTATAAATGAGCCGGGCTTAAGAGACGGAAGAAGTGTGAAGGGCGAGGGGGCCTGCGAAGTAGACCATGTCGCCTCTTACTGCCGGGACCAACTAGGGTGATAGGCCATGTCGTGGTTCTGTACAGCGCTTGAAGCCGGGGGGATGGTAGGAAAAATACCCTGGGGTCGAAACCTGGCGTAGAGTGAGGGAGCAAAACTCGGTGCGTACGCTCCCGGTAAACTTGGAAAAAAGGGGGCCAGGGAATTGCCAGCCGAAGCAAAGACGTCCAAAAAACAGCGGTATTCACCGGTGCCAAGACCGGGGAGTCAATTTGGGGAGAGAACCGACTGCAACAGTGGAAATGAAAACTCGGTTGGGGTGAGATCCCCGCTACAAGTTAATGCAATGAAGCCGGATAATGGTGGTCTGATCTCAAAAAAATAAAAAAAGTGGTTAATGCAAATGAAGGGAAAGAAATGGATGGAAAAAAGGAGAAGGAAGTGTGTCAGAGATAGGGAAGAGGAAAGGACTCCTTCTGATCGTAGCAGAAAAAAGTAGCATAAATGAGGGTGCTACAAAAAATCAAAAAAAACGGGGGAGGAAAAGATAAGGCCGCGCTAGGGGGTGATTCGATGCTACAAAAGGATCGACGAGCAGAAGGAAAAGGAAGCTAAAAAACTAACGGCGTAGGGGGTAAAAAAGACATTGGACCAGCAGCTCAGGACTGCACAATAAAACATCAACGCACGAAGAGAAAAACCAGCATTAACACGTAAAGACTTTCGACGGAGAGTTGGAACAAAAAACCCTTCTTTGCAAAGCGGCAGAGGTGAATGAAACAAAAAAAACGCGGGGGATAACAGCGTTAGGAAGGTCTCAGAAAAAGACGGAATTTCAAATACCCGGTTAAGGGGCACCCGAAAAGCCGGAATTATGCCCACACTAGCACTTCCAGGGCGGCCAATATCGGCTCGTAGTGGGCAGTAACAAGGGAATACTAGGAACAGCGACGAAGACTAAAGCCATTACACCCAACGAGAAGAACCCAGCTTCACTCGGGAGGGAAAGAACCTGGAATCAAACGAAACTGAAGTTACGTCCGAGAGACATGGGTCTTCGAAGGCCAACGGAAGCAGGAAAAAGAGATGGGGAACAATGGGCAAGGAACGCAAAGTGGATCGGGCAAAAAGAGCAGGCCGGAAAGTGAACATTGTTAACTCGACAAGCGACGACGAGTAAAGATTGGTCTGAGGGATTATCAACTGCGTCCCCAAAAACCGAGATAGGACGGAATCTCTGACAGATATCGAGTATTGGCAGCTATCAGTCGGACCAATGTGGCACGAGTCGAAGTAGGGCAAAGGACATCGCCTCCTAGCGGAACGCGTGGGCAAGCTATCCCAATTTAAGCGAAGCGAAATAATCGGTCGTCTGTGGCGGCAACAGGGGGAACGGGAAGAGATGGGCGAAGCCTGGACGCGGACCAGTGCGGAGTCGCGTGGGGTGGTGACAAGGATTTTCGGGAAGCGGAAAAAGAGGCGGGAGTCAGAAGCCCATCCCACCGCCCTGAGGGCAATACCCCTGGAGGAGACAGAAATTACACAAATCGCGGCAACTGGAGTTGGGCTTTCAGCCGAAGGATGTTCGGCCGGGGGGAGGGAAGGCTAGAGGGACCGTGCGAATCCACTAACTGAAATATTGATCGGCACTAGTAAGGGGGTCTTCAAATGGCGCGAAGACCCCCAAAAGGGAGGCGGGACAAATGAAAAATGAACAAAGGCACCACCAAAATTGGTCCAATCAGATCCATTTGGTGGAAATAAGGTGGGGTCCAATAGGAGGCAGACACAAAAAACAAATGTCGAAAGAAAAAAAAGGAGCATGAGAAAACAAGTGGCGATGGTGCGAGAGCCCGGAGAGATGGGGAGTGTGGAACAGACCCCGTGCAGGAACAGGGGACAAAGGCAGTCAAAAGACCGCGATCAGCTACCAAGGGTCTTACAACATGTAGCGAGGGACGTCGCCGGCACGGGCAGGAGTCGATGGCGGAATCATACACAGTCCCGAGGACGAGAAGAGAACACCCGCCACGAGACGAGAGCAGGACTAGTGAGAGACAAACCAACCGACGGACCAACCCTCGCAGCGGATTTCATCCGCGCACAGGGGCTGCAAAAAATGGTCGGAAAACATGGGAGGAGAAACAAAAATCCAGAACGACACCCGAGAAGAAAAAGAAGGCAAAAGTGGAAACGGGCGCGAAAGAACAGCCGTATCGACCGACGGGGCGCAACGAAAACAAGGGAAAACAACGACGTCAAGGGGTTGGTGTTAGGAAAAAAAAAGATCAGGACGACACGGGCAATCGCAAACATCACGTGAACGGGCAATACTCCAAGTAAAAGCGGTCGAAGACCAAGGCCGAAAAGAGGCCAGGGAACTGGTAAAAATCGGTATAATAGGAGCAATACAGACTGTCCAACGTAGAATTCGCAAAAGAACTGATAGCCAACTAGCATCTGACGCACATATAGATGGATCAAAGGACAGGAAACGAGGACAGAGCCAGGATCACTGGCGGCAACTCGTACGGAACACAATTGTGAACCCTCCGTCAGGAAAGGCAGTTGGGGGGGGAGAGCACCAATAGGCGCGCACTGCAACTGGGAGCCTGAGACAAGGACAGGAAAGTCTGTCGCTGAAGGAAAAGGGGAAAGTTTTGGTAAGAGATGGAATTTGTGTAGCATACAAGCAACGCGAGCCAAGGGAACACCGGGGGGGGCCCAAAATAACACGTAGGGAAGCAGGCCACCGACCGGCGACAAAACATCAACAACGCGGAAAGAAGGATGGGGGTTGAGCAAGGAGGTGGTCAGGGGTTAACAAGAAGGCCTGATGTCACACAGCAGCAGCAGGGAAGGAGGGGGAGGGGGGAAAAGCCGCACAACATCAAATCGAGAAAAAAAACAGAGCATAAGCCGCGCTCTTAGTCAGTCAGGAACTCCGATAAAAGCGGGTTTCACTGAGAAACCTGACGCGAAGGCGTGTCCAGCAAAACTGCGGGGCAAAAAAATATTCCAAAGTGTGTCAGCCCATCAGGAGAGACCTAGACAAAAACATCAACCGAAGCAAGGAGGAGCATACAAAAATCGTCCGGGGGATTCTTGAAAAAAGTGACAAAAAGAGAGTGAAGACGCAAAAATTCCGCATTGCTCGGCAGGGGCGGGGAAGAGTCATCCAGTGAAAAGGATCCAAGAAGAGCTGTGAGAAAGCGGGTCAATACGGGGGGCGAAATAATTTTAGGAGAATGATAACAATCTGGGGAAGGAAAGCACGCACAGTAAAGATTTACAAAGGGACCTGTCTGAAAAAAGGAACAGTTTAATTTGACGGGGGGAGGAAGATCACCCACTTTGGACCTGACACATCTCAAGATGCTGTAACAAGCCACGACTCCTTCGGGCGGAGTCATATCGAAAATCCGAAATCCACATCCCAGCTTAGTAAGTGTGTGGGAATCAGGGACAGTGAGCAGTCGGAGGAAGCGGGACTTGGAGAGGAAGCGGGGAGAAAATGGGGGCGAAGGTGTGGGCCCAAAGAACGTCTGATGCCGGTCGGGGCTGCTGAATCGTGGTGCGGCATGGTTCTGGTGAACGGGGGGGGCGGAGGAGCGGGAGGGGGGGCAGGGGAAGCAAGGGGGAGGGACGCGGAAATGCTGAGAAAGTCGAAGACCCGCTGGAAAACTACGGAAACACCGCATCAACAAACGGATCAAACAGGAGGAGTAGGGTAGGGGATAAGGGGCGACAGTGGTTGGCGGGTCCCAACCAACAAGGCGACTTTGCATGGAGCAACGCCAAGCCGCAGGGGGGTTAAGATAGGGGCCCATGAAAACATAAACAGGAGGCAGAAAAAGGGACTTGCCGACGAACATGAGGAGGTCAAACGAGCGAAAGTAGACCCGCATCACGGGGGGAGAACCGGATTACAACAAAAATTGGCGGTACGATCTACACTTCTAGTTGCCGAACGGAAAACACCACGGCCGAAAGGATATCGGCCCGCCAAAACGCTCAAGCACGACGAGAATAGTATCGATCGTGCAAAATAAGAAGTGATAATGACATTTTGTCAATAAAAAGGGCGGGCCAGCCGACCGGAGGAAACAATGTGAGCAAAAACACCGTTACTGAACGCTGGACAACGGTGGAACTGTCTGTCGGGTTGGGGAGACCGCTGCAGAGTGATTGAGCGAATGCCAGATCAGGAAAGCGAGGGAGCTTCAAGCAAAAAATGAAGGAACAGTTAGGGGATTAGGGATCACTTACGGTAGGCGGGAGGTGTGAAGATAGAGAAGGCTGCAATGCATGGAAGCTGCAGCAGAGATGGTGGGCGTGGCCGAACGTGGGCGTGCGGAGGACGAAGCCAAGGGGGTGCTCGACATGTAACTCAAAATCAATAAATGCCGCTTCAGAGGGAAAAAAACACGCCTGAAAACGATAAGCGAACGCTGACCAAAATTGAGATTACAACGGTTAAAAGATGCCTGCAAAAACTGATGTGGGCGGGTACGGAACTCTCACGCAGAGGCGTGTCGGCGCTCGCGGGGAGGGGCCATAGGGATTACAATATGTGCAATACGTGCAAGAGAATACGCGGTACTACGAAGTGAAGAAAAAGCATCGTACAGAGCGCGGGTGGAGGAGGTGGGTGTGGAAAGAGAAGGGGGTCATGGACCAATGCAGTTCGTGGCGCAAGACGTTACGGCTGCAGCGGACAAGATGGGATCATTGATCAGGGGTGGTCAAGGCGATCGCCAAGGGTCTCGAAGACCGAGATTGGGGAGGGGGGAAAGGGACGACCGGTGAATCCAAGACTGGCCAGGGGTCGCGCAGATAGACTTCTCCTGGGAGATAAACAACTTGCACTGATTGGAAGGCATGCAGGGACCCCCTCCGACGTTTTCAACAATTAAGCGGAAAAGAAAGTGGCGTGACCGATAGAAAGAAAAGCAAAGACGGGGGTCGTCCTGTTATGCCACAGGACGGAACTGTGGGATGAGGAAATAAGGGTGCGGAGTGAAAACACGGATCGTGGGAGGTGGAAAATGGGTGGAAAGAGGGGGGTTGAGGTCTGGATTCTACACGGCGTAGCAATGGGACGGAGAGCGCGGGTCATTCCCGTTTGAGATAGGGGAAGCAGATGGGGATGGTGGGGGCACCTCCTACAAAGATGAAGGATGCACTGGCGAAACTGGGTTTCTGCGCCTAAACGTGCGTCGTAGAGAGGGGGTGCGGCTCATACCGTTGGAGTGGCTCTTGATCGTGCAGGAAGGCTAAAGAGTGCGGGCTGCTGTGCGCCCGAATAGGAAACTGCGCGCATACTTCGACAAAGGCTCCGTAGCGCTTCGGGGGCAAGATTGGGGTCGTGCATGAAGAAAAAAATCGAGGGGCGGCGGCGTTGTAAAAATCACAGCAAATCGGAAAAAAGAGTAAAAACATACCCAGGTTACGGGAGATGCTTGCAGAAACGATTGTGGGACAGGTGAAAACGAAGGTTATGGTGGGGTAAGGAGAAAAAATACAGTCGAAGGGCCTGGCTTTTGAAAGGACAAGACAGAGCGCCCAGAAGTGCACCACCGCCACGGTCGGACTGCCGTGTGGAAAAAAACGAAGGGGCAAGAGCGCCTCGGGGCGAACCACGCAAAACGTTCTTCAACGTCTTGACTCAAGCAACATTGGAACAGGGAAAAGTGGAAAAAAAAGCTGCGAACTAAAGAACCCAGGCAAAAAAAAAAAAAAGGTACGAACGGGCATAACGTTAAAGGATCGTACGATCATCAAAGAGCTCGCGGAGCACGACGAGAACGGGTCAGAGTAAAAAGAGCGGCCCTGGCCAGGAAAAAAACGACAGGAGAAAGGGTTAAAAATGGTTAAAGGAAGATGAAAAAAAGCGGGCCACGCAGTATCGAGCGCGTGCATTCTACAGGAGAAAAAGATGATCAGGATGAATTGGAGCGGCGTGTTAATCTCAGTGCGTATTGACGGACAGCATCCGCGAAAACCAGCTCGAGGTGGTAGCGAGGGAAAAAAAAAGGTAAAACAATTTTTCAAAAGGGAGCAGGCTCGAATCACGGGGAGCAGGGAGGTAACGGGGAAGACCACTGGGGCAGAACGACGGCAATTGCAGGAGCGGGGGTGCCAGTCGAAGTCAAAAATGAACCGATGGCCCCCCTGGAGGGGGAATCAAGGAAAGTCAACCGAAACTTCTTGACAAAAACGGGGAAGAGTCAAAAACCAGGGGGGGAAGAAACAGTGGGAGATGTCGGAGGCAACGTACTGAAAGGGGAGAAAACCCGGGCAATGCACAAGTAACTGAGAAAGTGTGTGCCTACAAAACTGGCATAAAACAAAGTTCCGTTGACTAAACGTAGGGAAATGATACCGTGTGAGAAACTGAGGGCCAAAGGACATCCAAGGTTGTTTCGAGAGACAAAAAAATGACACCCTTCCAGCCGGAGAGGCGGGGAACGTCAAAAAGAAAACAAGTAGTGAAGGAAAATGCGGTCTGTCAAGGAAAGTTAAACCGACGATTCATGGGTCACTTAGCAGTCTTTTGGTCCGATCGGCCTCGAAAAATGCCGCCTTCGTGCGGGACGAGAAAAGCATAACACGTCTGGGGGGGGGGGAGGGAAAATGAAAAGAAAACAAAACCAAAGAGGTTGAACGCTAGAGAAACGATGATGAGGGCTTCTATGATTACGAGGATCGACACGCAGAAGCGCAGTTCGAGGCAATCGAAACAATATTTGAGAAAAATCCTTGTCGACAAAAGCTCCATAAAAAGAAAAAAGGGGGGAAGGCATAAAAGACTTGCGGTAGTTGGGAAAGTGCAAAAAGACTATCGAGTTTGGGAATCGGCAGGGGTTATGCAAAAAAAAATGGGGTGGGCAAGTGGAATGAAGTCGGCTAAAAAGGGGGAGAGTTCATACCGTGTAATGGCAACTTCAACAGCGGTCGAGACAAGGAGAATAATGCGCGGGAGAAAACGCGCAGGTGCGCAGAGAAACTGAAGTTAACAAGATAACAGCGACAAAGGAAAGCTTCGGAACCAACGCAATTAAGGTCTAGACCCAGGGGACTTCAAAGCCGCGGTGAGGAAAGGGGAAAACCAAAAAAACATTTGACACACACAAACTGGGGGCAGAAAGTCGAGATGCAACCAGAAACACCCAAGGTCGCATACCCCTGTGACCAAAACGGCGCCAAGGTCCAAGGAGGGGGGTAAAAAGAAGACGAAACTGACGGAGAAAAAAAAAGAAGCGGAAATGATATACGAGAAAGAAACAGGCTGGGGGGGTCCATCAGAAAAACACGCGAGGAGGGCGCGAGAATCAAAGGAGAAATACAAGAGACAGATGAACGATTTTCCAATATATTAGAAAGAAACAGGAAATACTATGCGTCAGGGAAAGTCACGAAAAGTGTAAAAGGTTTAGCATGAACAAGAGTAAGAGAGAGATGCGAGCTTTGGGAAGATCTCCGCTCAATCCTATAAATTTACACAGGTACCAGCACGAGCGAATTAACTGGGGATACGGCTGGGTACAAAGGCATCACGAGGTAAAAAACTGCGTGGATCACGGGCTGGGGCGGCCCTGAGTATACTCGCAGCTTTTAACATCAAAAGGACAGGCTGAGGGGGAGAAAGGGAAGCCTCATTGAACACCGGGCTGAAGAACATTGGGTGCAGGGTCGATAATAGACACTTGGAGACTGTTAATCCAATCTGGGTATGTGGGTCGGGGTGGGGGGTCAAGGCTTAAAGCGCGGAAGAGTAACAAGAGGCGGGCGGGGGTCGCAGCCGGAAGAAAAAGGAGTGGGTTTCACATACGTACACCCACTGGATTAACTGTGATGGGGTCTTGAAGGCGGGGGGGGGCAAATTTCCGGAACATGGCGGGGGAATGACGAAAAAAGAACCGGAAAAAATCTGAAAGTTTATGGCTCAGAAATGACAACTGGAAAAAGGCAGTTTTAAAAAAGAGATCACACAACACAAGGAAGCAGGGAGAGGAAGAAAGAAACCTTGGGGGATGTTTGGAAAGGCGGGCCATGTGAAAATGGCGGAGACGGTGAACGAACGCCTAGGGCTTCAAGTACGAAGGTGCCAGTCACGCTACCAGGGAGCAATGGGACAACACAAATTGCGAAGAGACACCCGCCGCAGCCATAGTGGGGGAGAAAGAAGGGCATTCTAACCGGAAAATTGCGTACATGAAAGGAGCGCAAGGGATGCTAGGTGCAGAAAAAAAAAATACGAGAATGAGACGGTCGCGCAGACCAGTACGTATTAAAGTAATGCAGATATAGTCAGCCGCAAAGACAGTTAGGGGGGGGAGATCAAAACGAATATACGCTCGACTTAAGCACAATAGGTCGGTAGGAGTGTGAGTGTGTGGACCAAACTTCCCCAGCGCAAGGCTGGGGGTGGAGGGCTGCAGACCAACCGGGGAGCCAACCGGAAGGAGGGGAGCGATGCAAAACGCAGTGTGTGGATGATAAGAAAAAAACAGCACGAAGACGGGCGAACAAACAGGAATAGCTCGCTGGTCGGCCGCACGACAGATCGGGAAGCCCGACAAGCAAGTAAAAAACACGGGGAAAGGGCGGAAATGCTCTAAAGACTAACTAAAAGAAACATAATAAATAACCCCATAGCACGGGAGCACACAAGACCCAAGGGCTCGTGACGTTCACGATAAGATTAGACTGTAGCCAGAAAAAAAACCCCGAAGACGAGGCCTCTTAGCTAAGTTCAAGAGAGTGGAAAGATAACCTGTGTAAGCCGGAAAAAACGTCACACTAAAGCGGAGGGGAAGCAACAAAACCCAGAAGATCGGGGGGCGGCGCCGGGCGGACCGAAAGACGAGGAGGGGGAAGGGAAGGTGAAAAACATACGCTGTTAAAAACAAAGGAAGTCGTGTCAAACGGGGTAAAAAACAACGGACGTCGGGAAAACGAGCGAGGAGAAAAGCGATCAGTAAGTGTAAAAGAAACCTAAGCGAGCCAGGAGTCCAGAAGAAACACTTCGCTAACACCCACCCAAAACCGACTGGAGGAGAGAAATGGTGGTACAAAAACGGGCCATAAAAAGCCTCGAAGGACCCGGATGTCACCATTAACAGCCGGCCAACACTATTATACGCAAGAACGAGCGAAAAAAGACTGGGAAAGAAAAATCTCGACAGGGGGGCGTGGGGGGGGGGCACAGAATGCAGCGAAAAGCCGCGAGCGAACACGAAAAATAACAACAACAAAGAGTAAGGAACCGGATAGGGGGGGCCGAGTGGGTTTTTGGAACAGCAAAGAGAAGCGCCTATACGCCGACCATGCTACCTCGTAGGTAGTGCGCCAAGAAACAGCCAACACTCACCAGAGACAACAACCAAAAACAGACGTCGCGTAGTAGGTCGTACGAGCCAGTTCCGAACGGGGACGCCGAGAAATCCGCAAAGCAGAGGAGGTACAAGAAGCGGGAGGACGGGAATCCGGCAGGACAAAGGCCGCACGGCGAATCGATCAACAGGACAAAGAAACCGAAGTTAATCAGAAAGCACAGCGGAGAGGATGAGGGAATAGGGGGGAAAGGGAAAAACTAACGAATCAAGCTGCGCGAACCACAACCGTGAGCATAGAACCAGTGTTGCAGTCGGAAAGCTGGAAAGAGACCGTGGGGATGGTCACCAAAAGCGTTGATACGGGTGAGCAAAAGCAGGCCACATACTCGGCAAGCTTGTTTCATGAAAGGCATTTAGGAAAAAGGAGAGTCGGGGCAACCGAAATGAAAAGAGCCGATCGGACTAGTTGAAAGGCGCTGTCGGGGGAAAGTCGCTGCGGTGGGCGCGGGGAGCGATATAAGAGGGTGGGCAAAGAAAGACAGGAAAACAGCAAACCGCATAGGGGTCCAAAGACGAAAGAACCAATCAAACTATCGTCGGAAATTCCAGGCCGAACCAAAAGCCAAGCCAAGAGGTAACGCGACGTAGGACACAAAGAAGTAAAGAGGGCGAACTGGGGAAACGGCGGAGGCAAGCGATGGACTGACCCCGGTCATTGAAAAGAGAAACAAGATAGAGAACACAAAGACCGGAGTTTCAGGGTAGAAAGGGGCTCAAAACTTCCGGGCGCACGCCGAAATCAGAAACTGTGTGGAACACGGGAG
>Ga0179593_1559636_pt1 | contig 32277 bp, 32 predicted proteins | sample CZODoug2_1_08_16_FD_185931 | JGI IMG/M metagenome (GOLD analysis project Ga0179593, IMG submission 185931) | Vadose zone soil fungal communities from Angelo Coast Range Reserve, California, USA - CZODoug2_1_08_16fungal (PacBio error correction) | ecosystem: Environmental > Terrestrial > Soil >...
CGGGGTCACATGTCCTTTGTGCACAAGAGCAAGGGTACGACCAGTAGCGGTGGCAAAGAAAGAACAGTGAGGATGGCAGGCTGCAGGCTGTTAGCTTCGAAAGAAATGGGTCAGTCGCATCAAAAAGCGATGACCGCCGGAAAAAGATCCTTATCTGTGGTTTGCAGAAAACCAGCCGGGACTCGAACCTGGGGTACAAGGACGTCTCGTCTCGTTGCAGCCGGGGACAACTGGCAGGAAGAAGAGGGTGGGCGCAAGCTCCTTTCCTTAGCAAGACACACTACAGCGAGGGCAATTATCTTAATTCTTTTAAGAGAGCTATTACGTGTCTATTGCTGGCAACTTGGGGTCGTAAGCGGCCCACAACCGTAAGAGTTGCGCCTCCTTGCTCAGCCTGAAGCGGGAGTACTATGCCAAGGAAAAACCCACAATGTTTAAGCATAGGGAATGCGTGTGGCTAAACGACGGACACCGGACGGAGCTATGCGAGTGGGGGATTGGGAAAAAACTTCATCGAATTCAAGGGGGAAATATGCGGCGTGAAGGAGGCAACAGAGTGTTTCGGCGTTAAAAGAAAGGCGGGATGTATATTCCCGGCGGGGGGAACTTAACGTTAAGACCTAGGGGTGCGCGGCAGGAGGGTCATGAGGGGCGTATTTTGATACGTTGAAGGACTCGTCCACAAAGAACGCTCCTTGGCAAACTCGCTCCAATCGAAGGTAGGCAGTATACGGATGCAGGACGGGTACTCACCTGGCAGTTTATCCTGGAAGGTGTTTACTCGACAAATGTCCCCGGCGGGTAGTTAGGCCATGCGGGAACTGAAAAAGCTCTCCAGTCGCCGGGCAGGCAAACGCACGAGAAAATGACGGAATGAGGAAAAAACTTCAAACAGTAGGGGAAAGGCAAGAATGGGGCAAAATACATTGGCTGAGGGGGGACATCCCGAGGTATCAACCAGGGTGAAGTCGTAAGGTGGAAACGTAATAGTGGCTGTGGAAATGAGAGCAAGGGATCACCAGAAAACCCCCTAGTCCTCGAAAAGGCGACGGAGGCGACAGGGGAAACGGGGCACATCGGTGTACAGCGCTGGCTCTCGCGTGCTCAACCCCGAATCCGGGGGCGGGCGATCGGCTAAGGCGAATAGAGCAATGTATTATGCGACCTGGAACGGGAGTGAAAAAAAGAATGGCAGGGGTGACAGGAAAAAAAAAAAAAAAACAAGGGCAGGAGAGGTGGGAGTGGACAGGGGCGAGCGGGTGGGGCAGTGAAAAAGTCGAATTTGAAAGCAGGGTAGAACCACGGGGTTACGCTCGCAGGGACGTGAACATGGGGGAGGGGGTCTGTCGTGAATCATCGGTCAACAGTGTGCCGCTGTGTACGCATCCTGATCGCGCAAAAAAAAATGGGTGGGGGGAAACGGACGCGAGCCCGGAGCCGCGGGGAAAAGCAGTAGAGACAAGGACCGGGAAAAGTCAAATCCCTAAAAAGACAAAGCGCTAAGACATGGGTGACTCTGGTGGGTCGTAGGGGGTGGAAGGAGAAGCGAGAGAAAGGGGGCAGAAGAAGGAAAGGGGTACGGTTGGGGGGCAAACGGGGAAGTATCGCGGTGGAGGGGAATGGGCCAAAGGAACAAAGGGCTTACGCCGGGGGGCGATCTCATAGACAAAACAGTACTCGATTGAATCGTCGGGAGGAGTTTGACGATCGAGGAGGTCGAAGAGCAGCGCCATGTCGGGGGTCATAGGGGCATCTATAGAAAACAGAGGAAAGGGGAAGGATGACCCCTAAATGTGCCGGAAATCGGATAACCTTAGATTGGCGGCGCCAAAGATGGAAAGAAAACGGGGGAAAAAAAAAAAAAAATCGAGTTGGCCGAAAAAGGGGGGCATACTCCTCTTTTCATGAGTAAAGTTTGTCATATCATAAAGCAGATATGCTTTTGAAAAAAAGCAATGTAACCGTTCCCTGGCTTATGGATAAAAAGAGTGTGAACTACGCAGCCGATGCCGTGGATTCTGACTGGTACTCTTCTGGCGAGGTAAGGGGGGATTCGTGCGACATGGTCTTTGAAAAACTTCGTGCCCTTCTCTGTCTTCTTTGATGCGAGGGGGGAAGTTAGGAAGGGCTGGGCTCTCTAGGGGCCAGTCTGGGCTTGGGTGTGTTCTAAGAGGGCATCTCGGTGGAAAGAACCCTCCAAGGATAGGCTTGACTGTGGTGCCTTATTGGTTGTCTTAACGCGGGTGTGGGGGCCTCAGTAGTCCTTCAGGGCTTCTGGACCCAGAGGGAGGCATTGTACCGGTTGTGGATAATGGGGTGGAAACCAAGAACGCTAAGTGGGGGATGACTTGCAGGGACTAAGGGATGTCTCCCGAATATTGGGGGGTTCGGGGCGAAAAAGGGGGGAGTGTATTAGGGCCTTGTGATACTAGAAGGTTATCCGGGCTCTCGCTGTGAAGGGAGGAGGAGAGGAGGAGAAGGAACATGTCACGGTTAATGCTAAGGTGTGGCAGGATCGTGATTGGGTTCCCGGGGATCAGGAATGGCGCTCCGAGTAAGATCGTCTGAGTCAGGCAGGGGGTGAAACAGTCCCATGGATGAACCGGACGTTTTGAAGTCCTCGGAGGGGGCTGAGCAACATTATTGCACGTCTGGAGTCTGGGGGAACTGTCCCAAGGGGCTAACGGGGGGGGGACGCCGTGAAGGCATGTCGTACGGGGAGATGTCCGACCCAAAGGGTCAAGAACTTGACAAAGAGAGGGAGACAAACTGTGGCGCAAGGGGGATTTACGGTCAATATTGGAAAACGTCCTATCGATTCCATTGGCCGAGGCTCACTCTTAAGAGGCGAACTAGTCTCGCTGTTAACTAAATATACTTCTCCTAGGCTTAACAAACTTGAGTTTTGAAACGCGAGCCTTACTTCCGAATATTCGGCCTTACTTGAATTGCGGGTGTGCAGCGGACGTTTCAAGTATTCGGGAGTATTTTAAACAAATGAGGAGCGTGCTGTAAAACCGGACTGGGTGTCAGGTGTGTTGATAAGTGCCGCAATACGCATCGCGAGATTCACAGAAACTTGTCCGCTCTTAACCAGTGCGGGATAGCGGGGCTCTTCGTTACGTTTGTCCCTGAAGAATTGGGTGGAAATGTACCGATCGCAGGTAGTGTAAAAGGCTATCTCGTTCGCGCAGTTGACCTTGCGCGCCATCTGGGAAGCGGGGGGACGTCCCAAGACGCGGGGGAAGTCCCGGCTGTGAACCCGGTCCATTCCGTAAAACCCATGGTTTGGCGGAGGGGGCAGAGGAGGGGTAACGACGCAATTAAGAAGGGTTGTGGGTAGAACGGAGAACGACATAGATGGCATCGTAGCAAAGTAAGGGACGTAAGACTTCGAGGGGAGGGTGAACAAAATTGACAACTCACAAATACTTTTGGGAACGCCGGGGAAACCTAAAAAGAAGGGGGGAGCCAACACTACGCATGCGGGTGCTGGAAGTCAATCGGGAGTCTAATCGGTACCAGGGCTTAAACGTAAACAGGGCGATTAGTCTTTCGCTTTCGCTTTGATTTTGAGAAGCCAGACTATGAACACGTATCAGAGACAACTCGCGTGACTTAACACGGGTGGACCTATCGGAGTGCCTTAAAATTGATCTCGGTGGAAAAAAGGGACCTGAAGGCCATCTCAGCAACCAAAAAACAAATGAGGGGGCCGGACAAATGAGGCCTCAGCCCTAGCAAATCAGAGGAGCCTATCTATTTCACAAAACCTCAGGGGGGGAAAGAGACGAAGAGAAAGTACTTCATTTTTGTGACCGCGAGCTTAAAAGTCCTAAAAGGGTCCATGGTATAGAGGAAGGCGAGGGGCCGGCCTGAGCACACACGAACATTGGTGGTTATCCGTCAAAAACTGAAAACGCGGTATAACTCAACCGATCGACAGACCTGTGGAAGGAGATTGGTTGAAGTTCACTTAAGCGTCGACGAGAGTCCCAAACGGTTGAATTTCCAGTAGGGAAGAGAAACCTCGGCGTCAACCGCAGGCAACGAAGGGAAAGGCGGGTCCGATCGCGATCGCCTCATGAACTTAAATGAACACTAGAATGTGTCCTGGTTTCAACCAAGACATGCCCACATCTCCGTCGGGGAGAGGAACACCCAGGCCGGACGGACGGCCCCAGAAACGGAGCCGCGGAACAGGGGAAGAAAGAACAAAGGACACAGTTAAACGTTATGGGATTCTAAAATAGCAGCAATTGACGCATAGGGATGGTCAGGAGTAAAAAACATAACTGGATAAGGAAGGGATTCTGGACACCAGGTGGGTGGAAAACGATTTCACAGGATTGTCATGCCATGTACCGCGTTACCCGGAACTTCAACTTGGGTTTGAATGGGGGGGTAAGGGAGGAGCCACACTAATTCACCAGCAAGTTCAGTACCCAGGCAAGTCGAGCTTGGGGAGAGGTGGGAGACGGCTCAGCCATGATCGATTCATCGTAAACAAGGGGAAAGCCGAACGATCAGCGCGGGGATCTTCGCATACTAAACCACCACGGGAAACGATGAATAGCTTCAGGGAGGGAAGGCTGCCCGGCTTTATCAGTAACTAAGTCATGGCGCCCGCGAGTTTCATCACAAAAAGACCATCGACCTGAAGATTTGATCATCGATGACAACTTTAAAGGAGTTCCTTTCTACACGGTGACGGCTGTCCCCCTCATAATACCCAGCGAGAGAAGACACACTAGAAGGCATCACAAAGAGACGGAAAGGGTTGGGGAAGGGGCAAGCGGCACTTTTGTTGGAAGTGGACAGAATCAGCAGAGAAAATCGAGACTTTCAAGGAATGTGTCCGTCTGAAACGGGTGCCGGCAAAAGCAGGACTCCATATAACCGTAACAGGGCACGGTTCATCAGAATACACCAGGGTTATCGTAATTGAATCATCTACTTGCAAAAAGGAGCACGGCTACGCGCGGCGCAGTCCAACAAGGAAGAGGTCAAAAGATGACGGCAGGGGTGACCGTGGGAATCCGTCTACCCCGCCCCGGGACAAGCTCCTAATTCAGGCCACGGCGAGACAATGGAAACAACCTCAGTGATACGGAAGAAAGACCACAAGGCGTAAAGCCCCCAAGAGTGGGTTTCAGAGGAAAAGTCAAAGGACAAAAGCACCAAACGGAACAAAAGGTTTCCAGCGAAAGCTCGGCGGGGGGAGAAAAAACCTGAGAGAAAGCAGCACAGGGGTTCGGATCGTATGGGAAGCTTTACAAGGGGGAGGACAAATAAAGGTTGCCCCCCAAGAATATGGGCACGATAACAAGGAGTCCGTCCAAAGGGGAAACTGCGGTCCACCCTCACCGAGCTTGCGGCCTTCCCTTTCTCGAAGAAACCAGCTGGCTTGGAACAAAAAGTGCGCTCTGCAAAGGAAAATTTCGAGAGGGTCTCGGGGGCAGGATAAGATTGGGAAGGAAAAGGCTATTAGAACCAAGGCGGCGCTTGAGCACACAAACTCGTGCGACGTACCAAATTGCACAACAGCAAAAAAAAGCTCGAGGGGCCCCGTATGGAGCAAGGTGGGGAGGGACCGTCGGCGCGCTGTCAGCGAAACAACCGACACCGCGCCAAAAACCACCCGTGGCCTAGATTGAAAAAAAAAATTTGAACACCGACAAACTGCGGCAGAGTGAAAATTTTGAGGCCAGACCAAGGAGTACGATGTGTCGTGCCAACCGCCAGAGAGGTTCAACAACGAGGGCTCGGAGCGGGGTAATCAGTCTCCAACTGCTCTAAAAAGACAAAGGCGAACACTCGAGGAAATAATGGCAGTGTGAGAAAAAGATAGAGCAAGTGCTGGGAACCATCCCAGTGCGTGGACACACGGGTCGAATTCAAGGGAACATGGCAATCACCTAGAATAACGTAAGGGGGTGTGGGTAGACCAACAATAACAAGACAAGCTGGTACTCGATTATCGAGTAGTATCGCGGACTCGTCAAACAGACCGCAGAGCGAATGTGCAGGGAGGGAATGGCTTCATCTCGAAAGAGTCAAGTCGAAATTCGGGGGCAATTCTATGGCACTGGTTCCTACGGGGGGAACAACTCTCTGCTCTACGGAAAAAAAAAGGAGGAAAAGGACAGGAAGGGGGAGAGATCCATCTCGTGCACGGAACATCGAAATTGAGAAGGTACCAAGAATAGACAACTTACAAGAGTTACGAATAGGAGGCCGCGTGTCCAGTCTGAGAAGCTAGTAGTTTAGCAGGAAGATGTTAAAAAAAATAGGTCTAACAAATGGTTTTGGAGGCGTGTGACACATGTGGAATCTTTGCAAATTTGGTACAAACTCGTAAAACGATGTGGTATGGCCACAAAGCGATCGTGCGGTTCCGCTAATCGCCCCGAGCATTAGCCTGCGGACTCTACCTAGGAGGGCTGGGAGTAAGGGGAAGATGGAACGCCGGATGACGTGGGACCGTGATCTGCTCCATTCAGATTCAAGGACGGCGCGTCAACGGGCGCGCTGGAGTAAAAGAGGAAAGAATCAGGAAGGTGGAACAACTGAAACGACCCCCCACGGATGAGGCTAGGGACAGTCTAGTGTTTAGGTCGTTGCGTTCAAAAAGAGGGTCTGTAACATCAACTCCCCTTCTGTCAACTGTGGGGGGCATACCAAGGAAGAGTGCCTGCACAAACTTGGTGGGTTTAGTCATGTAAATCGCAAGAAAAGCTAATGAGTGCGAGACTGGTCCGATTGGGGGGTAGGGTATGCACCGACCTGAGTGTCAGAACAGCGACATGGGGCAATAAACGATCTATTCAACTTGTTGAGGGGGGGTCGGCGTTCGGGATGTTGAATCGAAGGAAGGAGCATCGACATCTCTCAGCACAATAAGCCTCTTAAAAAAAAACGTAAGTTCCGACATGAGGAGGTGGGAAGGAGGGGCAAGAGCGCCTGCGCAAACGAGGCCGAATGAAAAACCTCACGGGTGAGGGCATGGTGCTTCATCGAGAAGCAGAAGGGAACGAGGACCGCCCGCCCGTATTAGAATGGGACCGGGTGACGGGGATTGTATTGGATGCCACAAGACTGGGAGCAAACATGGTGGGGACCTTCAAGTTGGGCAGAACGAAACTATCCGGGCTCGGCGGGCTGCGCCTCAAAGGTCAAATCGTAATCCTAGACCCTCTGCGGAAGAATTCCTGTCATAATCCTTAAGGATAAGAGACGGGGAGATTAAACGACGAGGATGGGGACAGGCGCCTATACCGGTGCTTAGACCCCATGGGGTCATCAAACGACCAGGGGAACTGAAAAAAAAATCGGCCAACAATGAGAAAGGACAAATCATCAGAAATGAGAGAGACAAATGGGATTGGTGCATCACGGGGTAAAACAGCCGTATGTCATAACTTTTTCAAAGAAACAACGCACATAGAGAAAAAGCTTGGGTTCAGAATCGAATAACGGGCGAGAGTGGCAAGCGCGAGGCGTGTCCGGGTACGTTGTTCTCGGCGCTACTTGGAAAATCGCGAACCAGAAAGGCGTTCCCGGAAGGGTTGAGTCAAAAGACGGAAAAAGGCCTGTGTTCCGTGGGCAATGAAAACCCTTTCGAATGGAAGGAGCGATTGCAACAAGGCATACGGGAAGGAAGGGCCAGAGGGAGAAGGTGGGGAAAAAAGAGTGCCGTGGGGGAAGGGGGGTGTTGTGACTTGGGGGGTAGTAGTCGGGTCATCGAGAGGAAGATCAGGGGGGGATGGGGGTTGGGTAAAAGAAATGGACAGGTGGGTGGGAGAAGGAAGGGTGGCGGTGAGAGGGTTGTGTGATGTGCGAGCCGTGGGGGGTTCCTCGGTCGGGCGTCGGGGTCATGGGGGCATGTTGAAAAGGGGGACTCTGGTGCGGGAAGGGGGGGAGTAGGGATTTTCGGGTTAAAAGGGCTTATTCGGGCCACCACCCCGTCACTATAGGTAATGGTCGAGGAACAGGTGGGAAGGACAATAAAAGTAACTCAGTCGCGGCCAAACTGGGAAAAGGAGAATAGCCAAATTCCCCATAAAGATAGCTCTGACTGTCGAGCGCCCCAGTGAAACATCCGCTTTGGTAAGTAGGAAACATGCTTGGAGCGTGGGAACCAACAAGGGGGGACCGTCAGCCCTGGGGGTCGAAACATAGAAATCGAAGTCTCTCATAGGGGGGGCGACATCGTAAACTGAACTGAGGAGTATTTTGGAAAAATGGGGACCTCCGGATAGTCGTATAAAAGGACGAAAGGCGAGCAAAAAGATTGGCGTGTCCCCTTTTGTTTCCAGAGAATGAGCGTGGGGTCTGACGAACCAGAAGACATAACAATCTGATGATAGAGACAGGGTGCGAGCCATCGAAGGTACAAAAACCAGCAAGCCTAGACCGGTTCCGTAGATAAGCAACGTCGCTCTGAAACTAGCCCCTCAGTTGTAAGGGGGTCGTACTGCCAAAGAAACACTATGGGAAGAGATGGGGTGAATGATATGGAACTTGGAGAGTAATGGCGGAGGACAAACGGGGAAGGTGCAAGGGCACAGCCGGATGGAACCTCCTTTTGGGTATACAAAAAAGGGCACTTTGCGGTTGGCGCCCTACCGGCGGGTCAAGCGAAGGGGACAACCGCAAAAATAACCATTGACCATGGTGAGTCCAAATACTCGGCCGGCCGGGGCGAATCTGCGCAACGATTCGAGGGCTTTAAGTGGGTTAAAACATGTGAAGCCAGCAATGAGGGGAGGGGCCCTAATTGGAAGGGGAGGAAGAAGAGGTCGAAGAACGCGCCCTGCAGTACACCTGACGTAAGATAATCGGTGCTGACACCGATTTGGAGTACTGAATGATGAAGCGGCACCGGGTATAGGCAACCTGATAAATAGTGGGAGCGGCGCCGACATGGAAACGGATAGAGGCCATTTCACTTTAATCCGACGTAACCATAAAAAAAACAAAACGGGAAAGGGGTAGGCGTGGACGCAAAATGTCGTACGCTTTTCAGGATTGAGTCTACGGGAACAGGGCACAGATAATGTCTGCGGCTTCTTAATTCTGAAACTTTGTCAATTGGGGAGAGAATTGTGGGGACCCTTTATAAGAGGAAGGTGATAGCTTGTGGGGAAGGATCTAACGTCAACCACGGCTTTCGGATTCTGGTTTATCATTTCCAGTGGGGGGCGGGGTTAAAAAGAGACAAGTACAGGGTATGCTGGACGATTTAATAACAGAAAGAAACTGAAAAGAAAGGTGGCAGGTAGATCACGCGAACAGGGTTTATCTATGAACAAAGAACTTCACTCTCAAGGTTATGGAAGGCCGGACCTGAAAGAAATTGACAACCGAGGGAACGAGACCAGGTCATGCCCGCCATGCATGGACAACACATGTGGAGAGACATCCACGAAATCATAACGGCCAAGGGGAGAGCACCATGCGCATTGATTGATTCGTGAGGGGAATACAAATGGGGGCCACGGCGAATTCCGTTGCTGTAAAGGAATCAAGGAGCCGGCCCCCCCGAAAACCCGATTACAAGGGGATCTCCGCCCGAATTACGGCGAAGGAACAAATAGAACCCTCCGATGGCGACATCCTTCTGCAAAGAAAAATGACTTGCCGATGGGAAGCGACACGGTGAAATAGGTTCACCAACGACAAGGCCCGACCACCTGAAGGAGAAAACTACCATAGGAGGGAAAAAGGCAAGAACGTATGTGTAACAAAACCACAAAGGTTTAGGGGAAAACGGAATGGGTGAGTCGGCGCCACAAGCAAGAAAAAAAAGACGGAAGCTTAGGATAACCAGGAGTCAAGACGAATCCGCCCTACAAAATAATCCGAGGGGGGGGAGATTCTGAAGAGCTATTCGAGGGATAGGAGGCCAGGGTGGCTAGGGTATTAATAAAAAGGGGCACAAAAAGCAATAAAGGGAGGTGCGGTATAACGGCCGGGCCGGAAGTAGCACACTTTTGGCCCCTCTGGAAGTACGAATGCCAGGGCAGTCTGTCGCACATAGAGGGGGCATCAAACGACTTCAAAACTTAAGCCCTCAACACTGAGCAGAAAAAATCGGAAGTGCTAAACACCTTCCGACACCAAAAAATAGACAAACCCTGGAGCTGGAACTATGGAAGACAATCTTAAAAAAACTATGCTCCGTCGCGGGAAAAAAGGGAGCAAGGGGTCAGCCCACTAATACAGAAACAAGGAAGGGCTAGTGTGTGTTGTTCCCAGTCATGGCGAAAAAAAAGAGTCCTGTGCAAGTAAAATGGTGTGGGGGGGGGGAATGAAACCTAGCTCAGGGGTGACAGCCGGGGGAGAGTGTTTCTGGGAGAGGTTAAAAAAGAATGAAGAACAAAAACCTCATTAGGTAGAAAGGTCAGTTATGTTGATTACGGGTCGTCAAACGGCAATCTTTAAGAAGAATTTCCCACGTTGTGACCGTAGAGTGTTCAAATCTAGGATGTGAAGAGGCACTCGTTCGCGTGCAGCAGGCCATAAAAAAATAGAGGAAGGGAAGGCCGGCCAGAGTATGAGGCGCTTGTTCCAGGGAGTTCTTACGCCTTCATCTTGGAGGGCACCGCACGCCGTACCCGCGGCGAGGCGCCGGATGCGGCCTCACGCGGGGGGATTTGGAGAGAGAATCAGGCGTCAGTGTTTAGACGCCATGTAGAGGGCCAAAACCATTAATTAGCGGGAAATAGTTCACGCGACCACCCCAGAGTGGGGCAAGTATTCCCACCAAAGCAGACTCTTTACTGATGTCGCGTTTCCGAGCAGAAAAAAGGGACGCTCAATATGGTAAACGGGGTAAATGCAGCGGAACCAAACAAGGGTGGGGGTGAAAAAGAGCTAAAGCCATTGTCAATCTCCATCATAAGTAGCAAATTGGGAACAAGTCATCTCGGGCGTTCTCAAGGGCCCTGAGAATACACTGCTAGGGTAGGGGGAATGGAAAAAGCACGCAGAGGCAAAGGTAATGTCGGTGTTTTTTCAAAGCTTACGGGGAGACTGAGCAAACCAAAATCTCGTTCAAAAAATCAAGGGGGATTGCGTCAGTCCATGGGGGTTCTATAAGGCGTACTGCTAAGGCTAAGGCCGCGCTCCTGCGAGGGAGGGCGGGCCAGTGGAAGGGGGGGAACCATGGGGGGTTCAAAGCGCGAAGTTGTGTAGACCCTGGGCTTGCAGTGTGCGGTCTTACTGAGGAAGATTCTGGACTGCAGGGGTGGGGGTCGCGGACGACAATGTCGCGCGAAAAGTGCGGATGTTTTCTGATGGAGGAGTGCGGTAGGGGCGGGGTCCAAGAAAAACAACTAGAAATGCGTGAAGTAGGGGGTGTGCCTTGGGGGCAAACGAGAAGCCTGAGGGGCGCCGATGGGCACAAAAAGCGATGGGGTGGGGAGAGTTAATAAGGGGGGCTATAAAGGATTTGTCCACAGCCGTTGGAACTGGACATGACGAATGAGGGCATACGATATCAAAGGTCGGAGGCGCCGGTGCCTTTTACACGTGTAGGGGTCTTATTCAAAAGCGATAAGACTACTGTTTACTGAAAAATCCAAAAACCTAGACCAGGATCCAAGACCTGCGAGGAGACGAATACCGACGAGCCCAAGGTGCTGTCACCGACCGGACTTCAAAGAAATGCTCGAGTAAATTCCATGCAATCCCAGCACCCGGGAAAATAATGTGAGGACGAGAGCATGTTCCTACCTCGGTTTCTCACGGGAACTTCAGCGAGCGAGCTCAAGGGGTATAATTTGGATGAAGGCGTCGGACACACCCTGAGCAGAACTTCAATAGCGGACCCCGCGGTAAAGGCCATGTAAGGCGGAATCTCCGTAGATACTAGAAAGGGAGATCGTTTAACTTGGTGAAGGCTTCAAGATCTAGGAGGAATATGTCATGGGGGGAAAGTTAAAAAGGGGAAACATCATCATCAAAGGGCACTGGCGGCCCAAAACGGTCAAGGAAACATATGGTGGGTACAACTGAATACACGAGGAGGTATGTTTCAGGGCTGGGGTAGGCCAACTCGCTGCGCGGACGCGGAAGTAGCTCCCAGATGGGAAAAGAGACAAAAGCACAGGGTGCCGATGTCGTCAAAGTGGACTGGGGAATCGTCTAAACCCCAGAAACCACGTTGGTTTGTTGACCAGTAGAGGGATAAGGCCAAATGATCTAATTCCAAACGGAGAAGTCGAACAATTCGGGCCGACCATCGGCCCCTGAATGTCCACCACTGGGCAAAGCTCCCCGAAGTAATCGATGATGCGTCAAAGTGAAAGAGAGTCGCCTGTAGTGTGGACCCAAGCCAACACCTGTTCCTGGAACAAGAGGACACTCCCGGGGGGTAGGTTTCACTATTTGTCGGGGGGGGGAGGGGTAGGGAAGACATACATCGGGACCCGGATATCGTGCTACGGGGCTGTCTTGTGGTACCCACGCTCGGTTGTAAACTGGCGCTTAAACCGCCAACTTATAAGGGCAGTAAATAGCGGGAGTTGATGCAAATTAAACAGCACATCGTGTAACGCAACCCTTCGCAAGGGGAAATACGTAATACTTGAGCATCGTTGAGGACTTGATTTTAAACGGAGGGAAGATTACACACAGCCACCGAAAAACCGGTTACTCCAAGGAAAAGAGGGGCAGAGGCCAAACTGCAAGGCCAAGCTGCCCTATGGCTTGAAGCAGTCCCGCTGGGGCGAGCTTCTACCCTCGACTCTCTCATATACAAACACGACATGCGGTAAAGGAAGTTTCAATCGGAAAACTCGAGACCCGGAGGGGCATTCGTAGGGAATTGGAGGGGTCATGGGTAGCTGAAATATAGGAGAGTTAAGGGTATCAACTCTCGAAATAAGTCTTCCCTAATGATTTGTGTCTCGTCGTAAAAAACACCAACTGCATATAGGTTACGTACAAGCTTGACTCGAAAGGCTCAGTTTGGTTGTCAACACACTGTCAGTTCATTCCTGACCCAAAAATACAAGCAGAGAAACAGCGGGGATAGTTCAACACCTGCCAACGAGGGTAGGGCGGGTGAAATCCGAAGCAATCTAGATCGAGAAAATGGGGGTCGAACAGTCGGTGCGATGGTAAGTGAATAGGCCAGATTTAAAAGCGGAAGTCCCTGGGCAAAACGCGACCAAATATCGACGTAAAAGACGACTACTTGCCTGATGCCCACGGGGACGATAAGTACGTTCAGGATGTGAAGAGGCATTCAATTGGGGAGTACGGGGTTCTGATCAATTGAGCCAAGGCAGGGCCGTCATGTTTTTTGTTTCGCCGCTGGTGTGGAATTGCGAGGATTGGGCCGGGAAGGTGGGGGAGGGGAGATGGTGGTACCATTTCTCAAAAGTACAGGTACAAAAACCAACCTCACGAAAGGTCGTGGGGGGGGGATGTAAACAAAAGGGCGTCTGTTCCGGGCGACCCATTGGCTTGGGAAAACCCACGAAAAACTAGGGAGGAAAGAACTCGGCCGGAAACCAACCACCGTGAAACGTCCATGGGGAAACTAGTAGAGCTTAGGCAGGACGGGGTAACGAATAACCGGATGGTTGTAGACCAGGAAATAGTTGGTAGACGGTTGACCGACGTAGGGGCAGAAAGGCGCAACGAAGGGTAAAGATGGGTTGCGCCCGGGTGATGTTTGGGTACGAGAAGATTTCTTTAAGAGGCGGGTTGCGCTTAGGCGATTGGGGGAGCAGGAAAAAGGGAAAGGCCCCAGAGGAAAAGGGTTAATCGCCGTGGGTGCCTGTGGGGGACTTGGGAAACCTAAGAATTCTCCTCGAGGCCATGCTCGTTTCACTCGCTCCGACAATAACGTGTGATTGAGTTAGCCGAGATTGGAGTGCGTCAACTTCCCGGGGTGTGTTAAGGCCGACGCAATCGGATTAAAGCTCAGTGCGAGCTGTGCTCGCGTACTTTCTCCATTAGATCGGGGACCACAGATGGAGCAAAGAAATGTTGACTGACGGATCACCACGCTGGAGATTGAATCACAGAACACTAAAACACCTATTCGGGGGGAAATCCAGGGGGCTCAGTGAACGGGGAGTAGTGGGGGGAAACAAACCGGAGAAGTATAGTTAACGCTTTCCTCAGTACGGTTGAGTCCTGGAGCCCCAAAGGCAACGTTGACTGAGGGCAGGGGAAGGAATAACCGACGAGTTGAACTCCGAATACAGAAACGCACGGCCTCTTCGCAGCTCTAGATGCGCGGGGGGGGGGGGGGGGGAGAACATTACTGGAAGCAACCATCGTCTTTGAAAGAGGAATGAGAATCTCGGTAAAGACGGTAAACACAAAAAGGCAAAAACCAACAGAAAAGTTTGAAAGGAGGAATGAGTGCCCTGCTGGAAGATCGTCGAGATCCCCGACGGCACGCCAGGGAACAGAATTGGCCCGGGATGAGAACCTAACGAAATGAGAAAGGACCGACCGAGCCGTGCTCTTGAAGTAGTATGGAGGGGGTATGAAGGTAGACGACAAGGCATAGATCGTAGGTCGTGGGATGCGCTGGTCGATGGGGGGACAAAGGACCCGAGGATCCGCCAGAATGAGAGTAACAGTTAGGTTAAAAGATAGACCATGCCAGTTCTCGCCTGTGTTGAAAAAAGAGAAACCTTCGTCGTAGTGGACCTGATGGCTACAGACAAGCCTGGTCCACGAAGGACCAGCCGTTTTGGCGCCCCACCAACGGAGTGCAGAGGTAACACTAATATTGTACCCGGGTCTCAAAAAACAATTAGAGGCGAGGCATGCAAGTGGTCGGCCCGGACCAAAGCAAAAATTCCCGAAGTAGCGATTAGTGACATAAGGGCACCTTAGAGGGGGAAAAAAAAGAAAAGGCTCCTAGACTCCCTCCCACGACACAAAACAAAGGAGGAGGACATTGGGCACGGAAGAGGATAAGGGGGCAAACGACAATAGTAGATAGGAAAAGGGAGTGTGTTCAACGAGCTTGGGGGAAAGGGTCGAGAGGGATGTGATCCAGTATTGTTTTCAACTCCGCAGGTTTTAAGGTAAGGTACTGTAAGACTTTTTGGAGGAAAGTCTGAGTAATTCTAGTTCAGAGTCGGCGGGACAGTTCTTTTAGAGGAAAGTGTTTCGGCGGCCAAGAATTATATACAGGCCCCGTGGTTATGTTCGCTAGTGTGTGGGGTGTGCACACGAGAGAACAGTCAAAAATCGTGGTATTCATGAGCCGTAAGTAACCTATGTTTGGAATGGTCCTTAGAGGGTGCTAGTCCGAAAGACCGGATTAGGAAGAGCGTTGACCGCAATACCTAAGCCGGATTGACGGGTGAAACGTGGGAAATGACGTTTTGGTTGTAGGGGGCCTCCATGGTAGACTGACATTTCTTAAGAGAAAAGCACAGCTGGGGTGTTGCACGCTTCGGGGAGGAGGGAGTAGAGACAGTGTAGGCGCGTGTGTTCGTGTTTTACGTGTTGCCCACGTAGAACGGCTCCAAGGGAATGGGGATGTGGGGACGATGGACTGTTTGTGGGCGGGGGCTTTGACTGGTAAATATGTGGACACATGTCTGGCTACCTTCTTGAGGAAGGTCGGGTGATGGCCAGCATTTAGCAGCGTATGGGGGAACAACGCGTCACCACGGAGAGTCGGGAAGGGTGGGACGAAAATCAACGGGAGAGATCACGGGAGTTGCCGTGAGGAGTTGCCATGTCTCACTGACGTTCCCTGAAAAAATGGGGATGGGTCCGGTCCTGCTTCAACTGACCACTAATGGGGAAAACTATCAAAAAAAAGCGTCGGGCGGGGAAAGTTGGTAAAGGGGCGCTGGTTTGGGAAAAAAAAGTTTGAGTGCGGATGGAAAACGTTCCTTTGCTGCTGCCGGGTGAGTGGATGGCGTGTTTCTGTTAGCGCAGGGGCTCAACGGTCGACTTATCCAGATGGTAGGAGCTGCGAATTAGGCAGAAAAGGAGGAAAGTACGGCAGGACTAGGTACGTTGAACAAAGAATTACAGGTTGTTTGGGCAAGTGTATCTACTTTAGACTACATGATGCTGACGAGGGGTTATAGTGCGTCTTAGTATCTTGGGTTTAATTTGGGGAAGCAGACGGAACAGAGCATGACGCAGGGCTCAGGCTCCCTATCAGGGACGTTCCAAAGGGGGGTTGAACATAATACCGGTCACCAAAGACGGCGCCAACCGAATCTGAGTGGCCGGTCGGCGCATCAGGAACAGTGCCAATATTCAATGGGGCAAGGTTGCGTGAAAATCCACCACTTGCAATGTCGGCGGAAAACAGACGGGGCCCCAGCCGGGCTTGTAGGCGTCGCCACCCGGAAAGCTACTAGTACAATATCTCAGGCCCCGAAGTCCATTGGGTGCGCACGAACGGTGGAAATACCACGACGAGTGGATCTCAACCAACGTGACAATCCGACCAGAGTAGCTGTGGGGAAAAAAGCACGGGCACCCACGAGTTGCAACACTTCATCCACACTTCCCGAACAAGCCCAATCATCGAAGTACCAGGGTCGCAATAAGTGTACCACTGGACAACGCCAACTCGGTATAGCGGGACTTCTCCGGAACACGAGATGCGCATTGTTCTTTCTGCGAACTTACGTAAATTCAGTATCGTCCAACCGAATGGAAAAACAGGACCCAGCAACAGAGACACAAAGTTTCACAGGTCCAGAGTGGTCAATTGCGTCGGTCGATCACTAGGAGGGGGGATCCGGCGAAGAATGGAAAGAGAAACTCACGAAATCATAAGTAAGGGCATTGAAAATAACCTGCGGGACCGGTATGAGTGGAGCGAGATATCACGCCCACCGAGGCGTAAGGTTGGGAATAGGGTCGCCAAGCTCAGGGAAAGGGAGCTGGTTGGAACAAGAAACCCGGTAAAGGAGGGAGTCAGAGTTGCGGCTGGCTCGTCCCAGGGTGACCAATAAAGACAATTTGGACCGTAGCCGGGTGGGCGACGAGTCGTCATGAATAAAACAAGGGTGATGAGTGTCGACCGAAGCAAGGAATGAGTGAGAACGGCTGGTAAACGAGTGGTAAGGAAAAGGGGACCAACAAGATAAGTGAAGTGCTCTCTGACCGTTTGCCGGGCCTGCAGGAAAACTGTCTGACAAAGCGCCAGAGAGCCAAATGGGGGAAATCATAATCGGGGGGCGTGCATAAACAAAATAGGAGAGGATGGAAGACGGTCGGGGAGGGGGGTGAGGGTACTGGGAGGTTTGGACACACGTAGTAGAGCATGTTCGCGGGGGGGGGGGTTAGCACTATGCTTGCGGAGGGGGGTGAATCAGCGTGGTATACTCCGATGGGGGGGGGAGGGGTCTCTTTGACTTCAGCGTAGGGGGGATGAACCATGTGGGATCCCCCGTAGCGGGGTGGTTTTTCATTTGAAAGTAGGAGAGGAGATAGCTGCCCAGGGTCGGGCAACCAATTTCCGCAGGGCGAATCGAATTTGGCGGGATGTTTTTGGCCGCGGGTGCCGGCTAGCGTAAGCAAACCTAATTAAAAGGGAGCGAAGTAAAAAGGCGGATGAAGATAAAAATGTGTGTTAGTCACTGAAACCATAAGGCAGGTAGAGTGGGGGCGTCATTGGGGGGGCCCATCGAAGGCACAAACCTCCACATACGGCAGCTTGTAAAGGGGCTTGAAAAACGTCGGTGCAGGCCCCGGCGCCGCCTGTCAACCATTCTCGGTCGGGGGAAGAGCAAAGGAACAACATCCAAACAAGCGAAACGATTCCCCCGAAACAACAAAGGGCGAAGGGCCGACAATACCAGTCGGAAAGGTCTAATAGTGTTCCGGTAAGCGGGGAGGACAAAAAGACCGATCCTACATGCGATCATGTGGATCGCGAATCCGTGATAATGGACGTAAATTTCATCCAGCAAAGCTGGTGCGAGAAAAAAATAAAAGTTCACATGGGAGGGGAGGGAAACAGTCACCATGTTATGGGATCGGTGCGAGGGGTAGAAAAATAAAAGGGCAGCCAAGCTCGCCTGGCGCAACACACGGCGAGCACAACGAGGATGGAGGTGTAAACCAGAGCGCCGTGAGCCACTCTGAACCGTTACCCTTGGTCACGACATCACGAGGAGAGGCCACGAAATTGGGGGGATACCGATTGGATCTGACCCGCCAAAAAGGGCACGGGAGCACCAACGCTGCCAGGCGGCAAACTCACCACGGGAGCGAAGCCCGCATGTCCGCACTAGGAGTGCCCTAAAGAAGAAATTGTGACGTCGTGCCATGTAAAGCCTGTGTACTGAATTGGTCTCCTTGCATGTCGATGCATGCCGGATTGCAAAACTAACGGTAAAATTGGTGCAGGGGGGGAGAAGGATTGGGGGGGATAGTCCCTGAATTTAGGTTACGATGGGGCGAACGGGCCGTGTATCGGGGGAATGGCATTGGAGTGCTCCGCGGGGGGGACTCAGTGTAATGGGAATGGCCTAGCGGGAAGGGATGAGTCTTTTACAAAACGAAGAAATATCAAGGACGTAACATCCGATCATGAGGGTTCACGGAGTGGAGATATCGCGGGTCGGGTAAACGAGATGGGCGGGGGGCAACGGGGGGTGTTTGTAGAGTTATGTATACGTGTTCAACTGAGGTCACAAAAAAAAAAACCTCTTGTGGGGCTTAGTATGGAAATCATTTGGATTTTTCAGGGGAAACCGCCAAACAAGGAAGTTGTTAGACCATTGCGGTGCGCCATGAAAGCCAACGTGGGCGGATAGAGATTTCCGAGCGGGAGCGCTCGATCTAAGAGGGCATCGGCCTTCAGTGTAGGGTTTTGCCTTGCTAAAAGTATGGGACAGTGGTCTTCTGGAGGAGTTTTCGGGGGGGGGGTGACGAAGCGCAGACATATATCGCCTACGTTGGAAAGGAAGGTAACGCCCCAAAAAAAAAGTTTGTTGGTGGCGGAGAGAGCGGTTTGGGCTTAGAAAAATCCCCCCTGGTTTTTGGCTCTGTTCGTGTAATTCAACACTATTGACGTGAAGGGGAAGATATTGGGTGAACGGAAACTCCTTATCTATCTTGCTAAAGGAGGGCGTCTGAGTGACTTCAGAGTAAGAAGGCATGATGCGGGGATTAAGTTTCCCTTGAGGCTGCGCAATCGGGAAGAGTAGCAGATTTGGTTGATCAGGGTACGAAATTGATGGGGCATCGTTTTTTATGGTGGCAAAGGTTTTTTGCCTCTCAGGGAGAACTTCGATCTAGGTAAATAAAAATGATCAACGGGTCGAAACTACTAGGGTCTGTGCAATCGTGTGTCCTTTTGCGTGCGGAGGGTTGGCCCGGGGGGACAGCAGGGGAAATAACTCGGTGCGTAGAAAGGACAGAACGTTATGGTTCTTTGGCGAAGGGACTGGAGATCACCAGGTTTTAATCCTGGTATCTTTTGTCGGGGAGGGCTGAAAAAGCGACGGTCGTTCGACTGGCGCTGATGAAGAAGAACTCAACGGCGCAGGCGGGGTGCGTCGCGGAGGTCTTTTAGAGAGGAAGGGGAGGTATGACGGGGACGGGTGTAAGACTGTCAAGGTGGTGGGGAGCGAGAGAGGGGGGTGGCGGGTTCCACGCATGATGGAGACGGAACGAATAGGGGCCGTCTTGTGGTGGAAAGGGTTTTTGGGCGGCGGTCCTTTTTGTGGGAGGGGGTGTTTGTCGTTTAGCAAAAAAAAGTTCTTTTAGTTTGTTTGGGGAGTGGATACGCATGGTGCTTTGCATCTTTGCGATGGGGGGTGATCCACCTCCCGTTCTGCCTAAGGGTCTGATGCTGGGACTCGGTCGGTCACAAGAGGTGTAAAGGTGGGGCCTACTATAACACAAACAAAAAAAGGGGGTGCCGGAGAAATTACGAGAAGGAGAGTCAGACGAATCCACAAAACTACCAAATTGGCCTGCTCGATTACCCGCAATCAAAAGAGACTGCCTCTCACGCCCCCACCGGGAGTAAAGTGAAATACCTTTCACGGGGGTTAGGGAATCGCGACCATGGTGCAGCCGTCACCTAACGACCCCGCATTGAATACTCCCTGTGTTTGGTTAAGGGGCGTTGCGTGGGTCCTTACGCCCCCTTGAAGGCGTGCCCTCCCCGGAACTTCCGAAGAACGAACTAAAGTCTGGGGGGGGTAAGGGGATAGGCTTAAGAGGAGGCTCTTTATCCTGCTCGAATACGGCGAGTCTGAAGATTGGGAGGGTGAAGGAAGGGGGGCGTTAGCTTTCTTCGTGTATCGCCGGAAGGAATAAAATCCGAGAGAGTCACGAGCCCAAAAGGAAGGCCGCATCATATTCGGCCACCAGACCCCGGAAACTCAAAAGGGCGGAATATTCGTGGCGGGAGTTCCTCTCGGATAGCGCTGGGTTAACCCTGGAGTGGGGGGGGGACAAGTGTTGGAGATTTCCCGGGTAGCTACTCGGATGGCTTTGTTTCCAGGGCGATGCGGGCTGAACTCACATTTGTCCGTTACACGTTTGGGCCTGGGGGGGTTGGTGATGTGCGAGGTTATTTTTGGCGAGTGCCAGAGAAATATGGAGGTGTTTTCCTAAGGTTGTTTGAGGCGTGGTCGGGGGTGGGTGTCTTTTCTTTGAACTTTCTGCGGTCGATTTCATAAACGTGTAAAGCGTCTAGTGTATTTTCTGGGCGAATTTCTTTTACGTGCCCTTGGTTTGGTGGGGGGACAGTTTGGTTCGTTGGAGGGGCTTGAAGGTCTGCGCGGTTTAAGGAATCGTCGGATAACTGTCCTTGGGTTTCTGAGCGTGTTGGGTTGGTGGGGTGCGGGGGGGGTGAGTCGTTTGGGTTTGAGGGGGTGTCCGTGCGTGGTTTACATTTAATGTTGTGGTTTGATGCCTGCTGAGTACCCATACAGGAGGACGTTTTTCCTGTAGTGTCAGAAAGCTGGGTGGTGGGTGTAAGAGGTCACAGGAGCCGGATTGGTGACTGGCTTCCCCCGGAATCATGAGGACTGATTGAAAAATAGAGTGTATATCGACGCCTTGGGTTCTTTTCCCAAAGCCCAGTGATGATCTCTCAGGGAGAACGGGGGGCGAGTGCATTGGAGAGTATGGCAAGTTGCGTTAAATCTTGCGGGACCAGGACGCAGTGCTTAACGCTCGACGGGCATGGGAAATGGGGGAACACGGCTAATTATCTGGGTCTTAAGGGGGGGAATAGGGCAAGGGGTTGTTACTTCGCTGGAGACCGCTTTGTAGGGGGGCGTCTCTCTGTGTGTGCAGGCGCCTGTCGAGACTGGCTTTCTTAGTGAAAAATCCAATGGAGGAGTTGAAAAAAATATTCCGCTTTCTGGAGTGAGGGGGTGCGCATTTCTCCGTCTGCCCTTTCAGTGTTATTAAAGCTGGCCTGACCCCCCAACCAACCGATACTTCACTGATTTGTGGCCCTCTGGGACATAAGATGTCATTCTCTTGGGTTGGTATGGGTATAATAGCCTCCCTTCTTTTGGTCACTGTGTGGGACTCCTTTGTTTTGGTGAGGAGGATTTTTTTGGAACTACCTTGCAGACTCTTTTCGGGTGGTGTCCTCCGGGTGAGGTCTCCTTTCAGCAGGGGAATCATTGTTCTCAGGGCCCTTTCAAAGGAAACCTGACCCGATACAGTACGTGGACTGGACCCGAGGCCCCCTACTTGAGGAAAATCTCTTTTTATGTTAATTTGTCCTTGTCTTTTGACGGGTCCTTTCGGGGGAAAGGGATTGAGGAAAAGTGTCTGCTTCGGCCCTGGAGAACCCCTCGGAAAGTTCGGTCCAAAAAACGCCGGCCAGAAAAAACTCACTCACCGAAAAAAAACGGGTGTTGGGGGCATTTGGAAACTGGGGGGGGATATAGGACTGTAGGTATCCGTTGGATTGGAGGAACAGGCTTACGACGCGCCCGAACCACAGGAAATTTGGGGTATGGGGGTTCGCGCGATCTCCGGGACGGATGCCCTTCAACGCACGGGTTCATGGTGTTGCTGGTTATAAGGCTGCACCAGTAGGGAATCCTCCCAAAGGTTAACACCGTACGGGTGTGTTTCTTACGGGTGGTGTCCTTTTAAAATTTCTGAGACCCCCCTTTGCGGGGTCTGCGTGCAAAAAAAGAGAACTCAATTCAAGCTTTTTGGAGAGGTTTTTGACCGGGGGATGTTTGGGTTAAATGTAAGGATCAGGGGTCCAGTAAAGCTGTGTAACAAAAAATCTCGCCCAGCATCGTTCACTGGGCGGAAAGGAAAGGGGCATAGAGCCACTGCTGGAAATTGGTCAAAACAGGAAAAGATTTGGGAGGGGGGCGGGAAAAAACGGTTCAGCATCTAACTGTCCCTCAAGCATGGGAAAAGGAGGGGACGACTCATGCAAGGGATAGGTCCTCCTTAGGGAGGGTGTGTGCGCGTTTGATTCTACGCGGGGGGGGGATGAATAAAAAATGAGGGCGTGCCAAAGAAAACCGGAAGACTGGACTTTCCTAGGCCGAGGGACCGTCCATATGAAGTAAGAAAAGGTGCAGACAAACGACTGAACCAGCTTGTTTCGACATGTGATGTAGAGACCTCGCTGCTCCGCAGTGGGGGGGGGGGAAGAATGATTCAGAAAAGGAACAGGCCTCCGACCACTTTAAACTGATGAGGTAAAGGACTGAGGCGCGACCGCGGGCCGGAAAACCCAAGGGGGGAACTTGCAGACGATTTAAGGGCAAGACAAGTGGGGGATGTCGGCAAAGGGGAAACATCTTAAGTGCTGGATTGGAACGCGTTATATGTCTCTGTTCGGGGGAGAGTGATTGGGAGACCTGGGAAAAAAGGTCGCAAGGGTGCATTCTTTGAACATCGGCTGATTGGCAAAGAAAAACCCGAAAAAAAGGAAAAAGTCTTCAATTCGTTCCAACCGTAAAGGGAAGAATAAGAGACCCTTTGGGAAAACTCGTTTAAGGGGTCCGGGGGGACTCGGGGCAAAAAATGATCGAGTGTCGCAATCGCAACCGGGCGGTGGGGACGGTTTGGAAAACCGGGGAAAGGGATGGGTGGAGGAAACAGTTCTAACGGCACAAAGGGGGGACAGGTCAACGCTCGAAAAGGAGGTTGAGGCTGGAGGGACAATCGGGAAGGACGGGAACGAAGCAGGTCAAAAAAAAAATTTTGCAGAAGGGCCTCTGACACTGGGGTGTGAGTCCCAATCCAGGTGGGAAGGAGGAAGAATGGACCTTGACGCCCCGGAAACCATCATTGAAGGAGGATACCTCAAGATAAAAACTCCCCTGTCGCGCTTGAAGCTCTGTAGACAGGGGGCAGTGTTGTCTCTTCGTTAGGGAATGCGGGGGATAAAAACGATTGAGTTGGGGGGGGAGCGCGCCCTCTGACTTGTAGGCCTTGATTGGGGAGGGAAAGCCGGACAAAGTCTCATTGGGGACACTTTTAGGCTGGGCGCAGGGAAGCGACTTGGGGCTTTTCGTGCGAGGAACAGTCGTCAAAGTTTGTTGGGGGGCCGAAGATAACCTGTAATATAGGTTTAGCCATACGTCAGCATGGAGGTGGGGGGAGCTCAACCGCCGGGCTTGAGGAAGTGGATGGTCACTTGAACTAAAATCCCGTGCGGATGAAATGATCTGCGTGTCTGCCAAAGAGGGGAGATCAAAAAACAGACACTATTGCGTCAGAAAAAGAGACCTAAGGGGGGTGTAAGAAAGAACCTTAAAAGTGCCAAGACGCGAAGGGAAAAAATGCAAAGTTAACAGCGGGGGGAAGATTGGCCAGTCGTGGCTTGTGGACAAACGTCATCGTGAGTAATGGTTCTGGGTTGGCGACGACCGGCCGCGATCCTTGCAAACAACGCGGCCCAGGTGGGGAGAAAAACGGACAGGACTTACCGGGGAGGATTTGTCGAAAAAAAAACCTAACGAGACTTGGGATAATGACCGGGGTGGCGCCTGAAGTCAACGAAGAAAGCTCTATCAAACCGAAAAAAAACTCAATTCAGCAGAAGGAAGCTGTCATGAGGGAAGGTAGGTATTTTAACCTGGAAAAAGGAATGACCGCCGGGGAAAAAGGTCAAGGAAGAAAGGAAAGCATCCTGGTCCCAAAAAGGGGTCTCGAAGAGGAGATTGCGGCGCGATCAGGAGGACGGCTGATGTAGTACTGCGAGTAGCGAAAAAGGGAAAGGAGCGGAAGTGAAGCGTGCAGTAGCAATTCAGGATAGATAAGGGTGGGTGGCGGAACAGGTTGGGGAGGGGTTGGGAAAAAAACACGAATAGGGCTCAGGGGGGCCTCCCGAACCTTTCAAAGCCCCAATAACAACGGCAATGTGTTTGGGAGGGGAACTCCCCCACCTGGAAAGGTTGCTCCAGTTGACGGGTGGAGTAGTGCCTTGGAAGAAGCGTACAGAAAGGATGAACGAGAGGGAAAGTTAGGGTGTTGTTTTTGGAAGGAAAAGGTCTTATTTTGATTATCCGGGGGGGGCGTTCGCTAAGTATCGGCGGGGTAGCCTGGAGGGCAAAAGGGATTTTAGCAAACGGGTACGCAAAGGGGAACAGGTGTAATGCGGTCAAAGGGCTAGGGGAAAAACATCGGAAATGCATCACAAAAGCCAAAGAGGAAAAATTAGGGGTGTTTTAAAAAAGAAAGGGTTGCTCTGATGAGGAACGTAAGTCGAGGTTCAGGGGGGGAGGGAGCGATGGGTCGAGGGGAATTCCAAAGACCGGGAGGAATTGTTTTGGAGGAGTTGGAGGGGGTTTTATAGCTTAGTTCTTCCATCAAGTTGCAGGAAACAAGTCAGGAAATGTGGTAGAAGAAATCGCCTGCGCCATTGATGTTCAGTGGGGGTGAAAGGGGATTGTCTATGGACCGGAAAAAAAGGTAGCTTGGGGAAGAGTGCGAGTTCGGTTTATCTTGGAAACGAAAAAGTGCCACCTTTCGATGCTGCAGCTAGGAAAGGGTCCCGAACTGCGCGTAGAGGGGTCAAGCTAATGGGGGCGTGGTCCTTGTGGGGCCTACAGAAAAGAGGCATGGGGACTGGAAAAAAAGGGAGTTGTGTGGGGCTGGGTGGACGAGATCCCGGCTCTGGGGGCTTGAACGTAGCGGGGTTGGTCGGGGGAAGTTGCGGTAGGGGGACTGGCATGCCCAAAGTTCGACAGAGAATTACCTAAAAGGGAGAGAAATAAATGTCGAGAGGCGGATGGGCGCCGAGACCCTATGGCAGTGAATCCTCCTTCCAAACGAGGTTCAGACCACCCGGAACTGAGGGGTAAGGTCTAGGGTAAACAAGGAAGTAACAGACCGGCGGGATGGGGGGAAAGGGGATCGTTCCTTGCCTTCGAGCGATCGACTCCCTAAGGGGAGGGCAAACAAAGTCATGTCCAGAAGAAAAGGGGTTCAAAAACCACGGGCACCCCGGGCCCACTGAATGGGAGGTGGACTGGAAAAAGTTGATCCGAGGGGTGTCGAACAAAGGGAAGGGGGCTCGGAGGAAAACTGCAATCCTTGTCAGTCGAACAAGACTGAAAAAGGAGGGGAAAATCCGGGGATCGGGGATTGCCGCGAAGGAATAGGGCGGGTAAGTGTGGGTCTTGGCTATGATCCGCCTTTTGTGGGCCACCCCCTCGATTCGTTCGCGGAAAACTGCAAAGGGGATAAAGACAAATGGCCAACCATATGAGACTGTCCCTCCGTGTGTTTTTTCACGGTAGATGGAAGAAAAGAACCTTATGGAATTGAGATAAACCGACGCCCCTGGTAAGGAGGGACTCGATTCTGGAGGGGAGGTAGCTTGAAAGTGTAGATCTTCAAAGGGAAAAGTTCAAGTGAAGTAGTCAGGAGAAACCTGGATTCGATGAACCCGCAAAGTAGGGAAATTGTAGAACCCCTGAATTGTTTGAACTCAGGTTTTCTTTGGTGGTGGACCCGCCAGTAGGTGAGGTATACTAAAATCCCTCGTCTTTGAAGTTGGGGGGTCAATAGCTTAGCAACCTTGGGCCCCTTCCTTGAAAACTGGGGGTCCCCAGTCCCAACCAGGGAACTTTCCCAATTTTTGAGTTAAAACCTCCCTCTCCTCAGTGGCTCGCGAACCAGGGAGAAATCTACCGGTGGAGGTCCTCCATCTGAGAATGTGGGTATCTGAAGTTGTTTAGTGGGGTGTTACTCCCTATATGTGTTTGGATGACCCCCAGCGTTGTGGATGACCCCCAGAGTTGGGCTGACCCTCCTCTCTCAGACAACCAACAGGCGTCAGTAAGAAAAACTGATGCACCGAAGGTTGCCCATGCGCCCTTCAAAAGGACTTACTGAAAGAAGTAATCAAATGAACGTGAGTATTCAAAATGGTTCGTTTCTTTCAGTGTCCCATCAGGAATGAGTTGTTCTCCCGAACCTCCGCTGATGTAACGTATTCCGCCGCTGGTCACTAACAATGGGAAAACTCTGGGGGCTTTGTGGAAGCAAGGGCGAAGGCAGGAAAACCCTGTCCGACGTAAAGGGAGTTTCGGAAGCTTTCCATACATGGGTGGAAACTAGAACAGTCTTGGTCCCATGGCCCAAGAAGGCTCCTCAAAGAAAGGCGGACCCAGTCCATGTACCGAACGGGATTTGTGTTGGATGCTTAGCTCCCTACGACGGTAAAAGTGATTTAAAGTTAAGTGGGCAAGGTTGAGAGGACTATCGGAAGAGGAGGCCAAAACGGGCCCGCAATCCGTCCGACAAGGGATAAATGGCGGAAAAAGCCTGAGGGAGGATTAACCCTCTTCGGCATTGAAGTTAGTCTGGGGGGAACGGTCTTCCTTCACAGAGGCATTCGAAGAAAGGGTGAACACCTGTGACGGGGGGAATGCGAAGGCGCCCGAGGCATACGACAGATTTCCCCTTGGTGGTTAAGCGGTGGTTCCGGAGGGAATGGGATTGAGTTGAACGTCCCAATTGTTCTGGTTTATTCAACTGCCTATTTGCTTGGACAACAACAAATCAGAGACTGAAAGAAACACACGAAAACATTGGCACGCGACTCTATCACCAATTCCATTCGGTCTAGGGCTGGGTGGTAAGGTTGCAGCCCCTGAGCGGAGAGCGGTAAGTAAGCTCTTCAAATCCCTCTCAATTCTTCAGAGGCGGGACACGAACCCTTTGTAAATCAACACTGTGAACCGGGAAGGGGGGGACTGGAAAAACAGCAGACAAGCTGTGGAAATAAAGATGGTAATGACAAAAAAGAAACAGGAACAATGGCGCTTTCCTAAATCCACTCGACTAAGCTGACAACTTGATTAAGTAAAGAGCCAGACTTCTACACTCCGTGGTGTCAACTTGAAGTGACACTATCATAAGAAGAGATATCAATGTATTTCAGGGTGTCGTGGCACTAAGGGAACGGGTCGGGAAGGCGGACCCAGTCGGGGCAAAAAGTCACACCACTGGGCGGGAGGGGTAAATATTATAGGCCATCAATAGGGGGGAACCCTCAACGCTGAAAGAAGGCATCAAATGGGGCTTTCGAGAGGGCCCAAGCCTGCTCGATGGTGGGTTGTAACAAGAATAAACTTAAAATCAAGTATCCTAGAAATCCGGTAAAGAAATAACTGATCGAAAAATCTGGGTTGAGGAGGGAAAAGAAGTCCACCAATTTCCTTCCGTTCTTGCCGGGGTTAATTGACCCGGGTGTCGATTGAGGTCCCTGGGCTAAAAATGGGTTTGTCCTTGCCCTTCAGAAACTCAGTGATGGGGCGTCTGGGCAAGTTTGGATATAAAAAAACGCCGCATGCGGCAGAATTGGTCCGTCTGAACAAATGGATCCCGGAAAAAATAAAAGGCCCTGTTTGGGGGGGCTTCGAGACTCAGGAGAGACAAACTTGCTTTCGTGAAAGTAACCGTCGGGTCTGGGAACACAGAAAGTGACCACCGGGGGAAGGTTACGCATCCTCCTGAAAAAATTAAAAGGGTAGAAAAAACCGACGAGAGGGAGCTTGGTTGGGTGAAGAGGCTCGAAAAGGAAAATAGCAAAGGGGAATACCCCATTCGAAAAAAAGGGAAAAAAGACTGGCTTGAGTCGGTTTCTAAAGTCACAGGGGACCCCTTGATAGAATGACAAGACAAAAAACTTCCTTACTCAAGGAAGGTACTTAAACGACATCAGGGAGAAGAAAACGGTCCTGAACCTCTCGAGGGTTGAAGTCCGGTTTACTTTCAGGGGGGGAAGATTTGGTTTTTCGGGGTGGGGTCTTTTTCCCTTTCCCCCAAGGGTTCTCAAAGCGGAGGGGTTGCGTGGTTTGTGTCCTTCCGGGGAGACGGAAAATTAAATTAGTGTTTCTGGGGGGATGTGGGGAAACGAAGCAAGCCTTCCTCAGTCGGGACCCTCCCACAGGAAAATTCCGGGGACTAAAAGGAAAAGGCCGGGCCAAATAAAAACGTGGTAACCTGTTATCGTCCGCATACGAAGGGGCAAAAGAGCAAAAGCTCACCAACAAAGGATGAAAAGAGAAAGTCGATGAAAAGACGCAGAGCATTAGGAAAAGGCCCTATGCAAGGGAAAAAATTACCTAAAGTTGGAGCACCCCGTCCCATCATTCCGGGGTTCTTGAACTCAAGTATGCATCAACAAACGCAAAAGGCCCAACGCCACTTTGCCTGAAGTAAAAAAAAAACAGCCCTGGGGAACGAAAAGAGACCCTGTGCGTTGCGCTCTCGGGAAATGGCAAAGCACTGCACCCAAAAAACCCTAGCAGGAGATGGACCAAGAAGAAAAAGTCACAAGGAAGCGAAGCGCCATTAAGCGTTGTACTTACTGGAAGCCCGCAGAAAAGCCGAAAGTCGGTTCCCGGAAAAATTGGGGGAAATTACCGCTCCTGATCCCCCCAGTTTTGTCCCCTGATAACATACGGAATCTGGAGCAAGGGGGTACCTGCCTAAGGAGCCATAAGACCTAAATGCAAAAATCAATCTAGAGTAATATAATCTCGTTGGTTTTGTAAGGAACGGTCCTGTTTCCCTTGGGGTGTGCGTGTGGTCTGGGAAAAAAGGGGGCCCTCAAAAACTACCAAAAGCCCTTTGAAAAGGCCTTTTGGTTGTGAACTGCAAGGGGCCGGGGCCACCTCCACCGTTTTTCTTCGGTCCTAAAAAAAAGGTGTTGGGTATTCTCTCGTTGAGAAGCTAAAAGGAAGGATTTCTCCTGTGTTTTGATGGATTTGTTGTTCCGCTGGGACGGGAGGGTCACTTGTTCTGTAAACTTCATAGTACAAGTGGGCCACTGCCTCAAAAAAAAGGTGAAAGACGGGCCCAAGAAGCCTTAATTGGGTCAAGTTTAGATCCCAACTCACAAAAAGTGTATCCTCGCCATTGTGACGAGAACGTAGGGGCGAAACCAAATTTCAGAAATCAACTAAGGGGAGTTGCGGATTGGTTCGCACATTTTCTACAATCGAACCTGGTTTTCGGTTAAGGGACCTGAGAAAGTAGGCCCCCTCCCCTGTCTTAGCTGTGGTTAAAATCGCGCAGCACGATCGCGTTAAAAAGGTTCCACTGTAAAATTGGCATGAAATTTAATGCTGTCTAAAAAGGGGCCGATCCAGAGCAGGGGGGAAATCAGCAAGGTCAAAGAGGACAAAGCCTGGGGGGGGACCCCGCCAGGAATTGGGATCGGAACAGCGGTCTACTCCGACGTTGCATGACGGTTTTTATGGTAGAGGGTTTCCAGGCAAATCGATCGCGGACGGAAAAACGGAATCATTTGAGGACGAGGAACACTACGAAAACCAGGCGGAACACAGGCTGAGGGGCCCGTTTCGCAAAACTCATTCCATGGACGTTGGATTGCTTGCGAGGCCCCTTCCCTCCGACCAAGGCCTGCAGTTGGGCCCCGAACGAAGGAACTGCGCTCTGGCTTGGAATATCTTGCTGACAAAAGGGAAAAAGGGCTAGGGGAGTTTAAAGGGCAAAAACAAAAAACGTGATCTCAAGGCTTGAGGCCACTCTTGGGAATGAAGCACTAATAGTGAAATATCCAGGCCAAAGCAGGACAATTCATCACCCCTCAAAGGGGGGTTTTAAAATCTAGTGGGACAGGCAACCTAGGGTGCATGATGAAAAGTCGATGATTCTCCATCAACAAATTTTAGGGCATACCCTCAGAGAGAAGGCATCAAAGAGAGGAAAAGAGGCCAAACAAATTCGTGGAAGATGCGGTTTTCAAATTAGATTCTTTTTTGGGGGGAAAAGCCAACAGGGGGAGCTTGCTTGTGGGTTCTCCCCTTTTGGGGTTCCTGGTCAAGAAGGGGAAAATTCTAGAGGGGGATATAAAGGATTAGAGGGATTCCTGTCCCTCGTAGAAGAACTCGGAAAGATAATTCACGGGGAGTTCACAAGGGGAGTCACGTGCCTTCTCTCTTTCTTGTCGTCGGTGGGCGAGGGGGGTAGGGTTCTGAGGGGGACGGGAGAAGATTGTACCCTGGCCAGATTTCCCTATCTTCTCGGGGGAAGAGATCGAAAGATCGGCCTAGAAATCAGAAAGACATTAGTCCAGGAGGGGAAGGAGTCCCAACAAAATTCCAGGGAAAGCAGTTCCCTGTTCGAAGAGGGGAAGAAGCGGCATACCTGGTCCCAATTTGAGGAGTATATGGTATTAAACCATTTTTTACAGGTCAGTAACTCAAAAGGAAACTATCTGCATTACAAGAAAACAAGCAAAGTTGGAATTAGGCTTGATTGAAGGTTGGTAGGATATGTTAAGGTAGAAACTCAAATAAATCAACCAGCGCCCTTGGGGAGGGGGGAAGAAAAAGAAACATCAGGCCGAGGGTTCTCGGGGACATTCCCAACAGAGAGGGGGCCTTTGGAAGGTGAAGGGAATCAATCAGCCCTGAAAGAAGTGGCCTTGACAATCGTCACTTTCGGTTTTCACCAAACAAAAAAAATTTCACAGGGGGCAAAAAACAAAGGAAGAGCCTGATGCCCAGTTGGGACTCGGGGGACCGGGGACCTCCAGGAGTTAAAGAGGGAAACTTCGTCATCGGCCCGGTAGCGGTTTGGACCGGACAAACTTTTGGGGGGCACCTTCCGCGACGGCAATTTCCCTGGGAAATTAATCGCGAGAACAAGGGACGGGGCATTTAGTTTCCAGAAAAAAGGGGAAGACGGCTAACCTGGGGGTACGGGGATGCGGGGGAAGGCGATATTCAAAATAGTTCCAAAGATTGGCAAACTACCTAGGGCATTTGGAAAGAAGCGGGGTGGTCGTATCGCCCGTCGCAGGGCAGAAAAACTTGTCCTGCCGTTTACCCCGAAAGGGGTGAGGAACGCACCGATCGCATTTCGGAGGAACGTGAAAAGTCGGAAAAAACCGACGACGAATAGTCCCCATTGACAGAAAAAGAGGAAAAGTAGAAGAGGTCCTAGTTGCTGAGCGGGGATTACCTGATGCGGCGAATGCTCTGGCGTGAAGTGAGGACATTTTGAGATGAAAAACTCCTTTCTGACATCATCCTGAAAGGCCCTCAGGGAAACAAGGTCCGGGCAGGCTGTCCGAAAGGACAACGGAAGAGAATTTGGAAACGCCGACTATGTTTTATTGTTTCAAGGAGACTTGTGTGGTTGGGATCGGGTTGGAAAATGTGTCGCCAAAGGTAGTACGGTCGGGTTGATTATATCTGATCGGACGTGAGCAAAAAGATGCTTAAGTGGGCTTAGGGAGCCAAAGGGAGAGGGACTGGAAGTTGCCTATACATGGACCAGGAAAAGGCTTAAAGAATCAACGACAATCCAAATAACCGACTTTTGAGAAAAGGGTACACCGGCCAATATTTAACCTGGGTGCCAAAAAAAATCATAAGGGGGGTCAAGAGGGTGCTAGAACGGCAGCGACTCGCCAAAGATGGTAAACCGAAAAAAACGAAGTCCAGACAAATGAAAAGCAAACCCGACTAAAAAGTACACAAGGACCAGATTCTTCCCCTCTGCCAAACCATGTAGGCCGTTTTTCGGAGTGCAAAGGAGAACTCTCATCTTGTCCCAATAAATCGGGAAACTACAGTGAAAAAAACAATAAGGGACTAAGGTCTAATCTTTGAAAGAAATCCAAGGCTGCAGGTTTAAAACCCCACCCTCGGCAAGAGCTTTTGTAAGCGAAAACGCGCAGGGGAATAGGGAGCCAGCGCCAGGACAAAAACAGAAGAACAGCAGGGTCCAGGACACTAGAAAACAAAAAAAGGGCCAAGCCGGTTCCTAAGAGAGGGGACTCATGAGTCAAGGAAAAAAGAGCGGACGAAATGGGACCGT
>Ga0179593_1423757_pt1 | contig 32276 bp, 42 predicted proteins | sample CZODoug2_1_08_16_FD_185931 | JGI IMG/M metagenome (GOLD analysis project Ga0179593, IMG submission 185931) | Vadose zone soil fungal communities from Angelo Coast Range Reserve, California, USA - CZODoug2_1_08_16fungal (PacBio error correction) | ecosystem: Environmental > Terrestrial > Soil >...
GGTACACTAACCCAAAACCAGAGATGGAAGGGACGATCAGCTACCGGAATCGAAGAGTGGAAAAGAAATGTTCACGATCAGGGAAAACGAAAGAAACGTTCAAGGTACAACCAAGAATGGACTGGGGTAGTAGAAAATGACTCTACGTATGCATAAACATGGGGGGGGGGCACACGCGAGAATACCGAGAAAAAAGTCTGTCATGTGGTCGCCCAGCAGCTGAGGTCAAATACCACTCATCGAACAAATGCAAAGAAACAATCTACAAAAGGGTGCCGGGAATTGGGGAGAACCGGCAAAAAAAAAAAGGCCACGCCACAAGGGGAAAAGGAAGATAGACAAAAGTTGCACTTAAATTAAGACGGTTGTCCAGTGGTTTCAAACAGTTTCATTGGCCGGAAAACGCGCAAAAAGAAGTTTCTGTAGAAGAAAGAGGATGGTAATGAAACCAAGAGAAGAGGAAAAAGCGTAGGGTACCAATAAGGAAAAAAAGGGAGAAAAGTTTTTTAACTCAAAACGAAATCCAAAGAAGGGAAACCTCGGTCCAAAAGGGAGCTCATCATCACTTGTGAACGAAGGAGGGGGGGGGGCGAAAAAGGGGACCGACAAAAAGGATAGGGACTAAAAAAAAGTTCCGACTCGAGAAAAGTGTAGAAAAGACGTGAACCGCGCATGGTCGAGAGGAAATGAAGGGAAGGGGGTGGACGGTGGGGACATCTCCCCTCACGGAATATAAGAAATAAACCGAAAAGAGAGTTTAAAAAATAAAGGCTTTTGGAGGAAGGGGGATGGTAAGGGGAGCTGCTTTAGGGAGCCTGAACCATTCAACAGTGCGGGTGCACAGGGAAATCCGAAGGGGGGGCGAGAAGAAATAAAAAAAAAGGGGACCGAGTGAAAAAAAATATTTCTGACCGAAAAGAGAAGAAATGGAAGACCTCGTGGAAGAGATGAGAAGTGAGAGAAGAAATTCGTGAAAACTCCAAGAGACAAAAAGGGAAAGGGACAGCAAAAAAAAACCACCAGGGGGGGGACCTTCCGCCTCCTGCAACACGTTGTCCCCACTAGGTAACGCAACTGCGGTAACAATAGTAGGGGAAGCCCATTCCGGTTCACGTCGGAAACAGGTCGAAAAAACGACCGAATTCACAACCGGAAAGCTGAAAAAAGAAACAAATTGGGCGATGCCGGGAGCGTGCCTGAAGAGAAGTACTGATCAACTTAGACATCATAAAAATTAAATCCGGGAAGGGGGTCAAAAATCCCTACAGTTGAAAAAAAGAAAGAAAAGGCTAAATCGTGGGAGTCGAATTGTAAAGGGAAATTGGAAAAACTACGAAAAAGAAGGGGGAAAGCAAACAAGAGTCCTATGGAAACCCAGGAAAAAAGGCACATCAGAAAAAAAGAAAGAAAGAAAAAGGAAAAGAAGGGAAAGACTACTGGACGGAGGAAAGGTCTCGGCAAGAGTAGCAGCACGGAGAAAAGAAGGAGGACTTCCAGCCTTAAGACTCACACCTAAGAAATAAAGCTCGAAAACTCCCAAATGGAGCAACTAACCTAGCCTTGGGAAGAGCTGATCCCCTTTGGCCGTTATTCATTGAGTCAGGTCCAATCAGAAGCTCACTTCCTTTGCACTTATGGTTCCGCACCCCACTACACGTCAGACGACAAGGCAACCCCATGAGCCAAATGGGATGCCAGTTTAAGCAGAGACTGTCTGGCCCCACTCTGCAGAACTGTGCTGCGATAGAAGAAACAAAAACACACCGGTCGCCAGCCTCTTCCTTCAGATGATAGGTGAGGACTATTCCTTTGTCGTACCAGGAAGGCGATCGAACAACTCTACCCCCCGTCAAAGTCTTGTCACATTTCGAAACTTGGCTGACCTTCTAGTGGTTTGGAGCCTTAGGCCCCCCCTGCAACTCCCCGTGAACGGTCTTCCTGAACTAATCTACTACCGGGAGAACGACTTCATTTAAAAAAAGCGGGCACCTGTCCCCCGGACCCGAAAAATCCAAGCGCTAATACGGCGGGATTTCGAACAAACACTTATTCCGGACCCTTCCCCTCTTCAGTAAACCCCTCCGGCTATCCAGGCGCTCTGGTGCGGGGACTTAATCACCCGAGCGGTCTCCGCGTGCAACGGCCACCTGCCTATAAGATTACAGCCACAGGCATCTAAACGACACGTCTTGCTCGAAAAACCGATGCAACTTACCGGCAGGATAGCAACGGAACCTCTGACTCCCTCACTCCACGCTCCCCGTCGGAAGAAGACGACTCCAACGTTCTGGGTCCCTTGAACCTCACCCCCGTATCGGCTGTAAGTGGGTGCAGATCAGCTTCTGAATACACGCCTCCGCTTTCGTACCTTGAGAACCCTTCCCCATAGCGACCGGTCTGCTCTCCGCGCCGTTCCGATCGCCCTGGGGGCCAATGGGGCTCGACCTGAACCAACTGAGTCCGCCTCTCCCGGCGGTTTGAACAGGGTCCCCGCACGTGCCAATCGTCAGACTTCGAGAAAAACCCACACGCTCTAAACAAAATTGAAGAGGTCTCACGTCATTCCGTCTGATTCCGGTCTTCTGTGGGATACACTCTACTCTTGCGACGAAAGGATCTCCAGCGACCATCCAAACTCGCTCTCTCCCCAAAAACTGTCTAAACTCGAATGTCCGTCCTACTCCACTACCTCGAACTCCCCCACCTGCGGCCCTCAACTTCCACTCCTCAAACACAAACAGCCCGAGTAGCCAACCTATAAACTCATGCCCTGTCCCTGAGAAAAATACCGGGAATTTCCCCTCCTCTCCCAGACCTACTGAACAGGGAAAAAACATTGGCCACCTTCCGTGAGTTCCTGGAGAGAGGACAAAACCTCTCCGCTTCTCAGACGAGACAGTAAAACCCGAGACTCCATTCTCCCTTGAGGGAAACCGGACCTATCTTCCCCGTTTGGGAGGACGAGTCCGGATTCGAAACGCAAAATCGGTTCTCCGAGTCAAAAATCGGGCCTCCCTTCCTCTTTTGCACCTCCAATGGACCGCGGAGCGCAACCTACTTCACGAGCCGACTGCCCAAGACAGAGCGCTCACATTCCAAATCCTTTCCCGTCGGAAACTAGTAAAAATGTCCTCCATACTGTCTTGGAAGAGCCCTTTCGATCTTCCAGAATTATCGGTGACCTCGGAAGGTAGGGAGAGCTAGAGCTGGAAGATTCCCTGGAGGCTCCTCTTTGTATCATTAATTAGGATAAAGCACTCTATCACACAACTATCATAGGGTGGGGTCTCTAAGTACCTTCTCCGGTCAGTCGTTAAAGCATACCTATAGAATAGGCATAAGTCCTCCACTTCAATGGAACTCTACGGTGAGGAGTTTTGGTCACTTGACCCTTCGGCACTGACCCAAAAGGATCGAGAATCCTCAAGACTCAACATCGCACTCCCCAAGACCTAACAGAGCAAGAGAGTACGGCTCTCACTCGAATTGTCTGCAGAACTAGTTCCTTGGCCCAGAGTGCTGGGCACGATACAAATGGTACGCCTCCGTATGCCCGTCTCCTAACTAGGGGATGCTAACACAGCTGCTCTTAGTAACGCTGTTCCTCTCTACTACTATAGGACCATAGAGATGCAGAGTCCACGACATCTACTCTCTTAAAGAAGCCCAGAAGGACCCTTAATTTCGTATCACTTTGCCGCGGCGCCGGAAAGAAAAGAATGGCGCTCCGATATGAGGGACATGTTCACCGAATATAGTGCCCCCTCGAGCACACTCCCGAAGACTCCTGGATCGCCAGCGGAATCCGCAGGCGCGACCTCAACCTAGGCCTTATCCATCAATAACGTCAAAAAGCCTCCTCGCACTCTTACCCCATCGCCCCACATAACCTCGGAACGTCCTCCCCCTAAAGAAGGGAAATTGCCGCGTGAGAACCCTCACAAGTTTTCCCAGTGAGCCACCCCCTCCCCTCTACTCCCCAAGAAGCGAAGAAAAAAATCATAGATCTCCGGTCAGAATGGAGAAAAAGAGAACTTCCGCAGAGCAAATCAACAATAACGGAATGTCCCTCAAGGGTCGCGAGGCTCCGAGTGTTCAGACGTGCCATAGAACCGCCAATTTCCAGAAAAAGTTCCCTGTCAATAGCGCAGAATAAAATAAAGAGAGATGAAAAAGCATCCCCCAGCCCCCAAGTTTAGAATGTTGGGGAATAAAAAACCCAGAAATAAAGAAAACCAGTATACAATAGATTTCAAAAACCCGTAATGTCGAGTGTCCAAGTGAGGAAAAATAAAAAACGTAGGAAGGGCATTGTTAGAAGATAACTTCTTAAACGTAACCATACGTTGTTGAGATGTTCCATGCTCCCACCCAATGTCCAAGTTAGAATCCGGATCGTCTTCACTACCCTAGCCCGCGAGGAGGCGAGAAAGAGGAAGCCTCCCCAACTCGAGACATCACCTCGATAGGTCTCTCACATCCTAGCTCGGGAGTACGAAGAGCCTTCTTCAAAAACAGGTCGTCGCGTGTCCGGGGCAACGTATCTGTCTCATCGACTCGTCGCTGGGGCGCGTCCCTCACATATGACAGAACTGGGCGGAGTCTACATCTCCGCCCACGCTCGGCAAACGGCTTAGAGGCCACTCGGTCCCCCCCGGTGGAACCCAAAAACGTGTGCGCTCTACTCAGGACAAGACCGTCGCGACTGGATGTGTAGCACCGTCCGAAGTAACGTGAAGAGGAAAAGAGAGTTCCCTGGCCGTCACTCAACCCACCCTCCTGGAGAGCAGACCAAAAACTCACTGGGCACGTCTCTGTCCTAAGGGATGGGACATAGCATGTCCACCCTTCTCGCCACGGAGAAATACTACTTTCACTCACGAGGGGACATCAGTCACTGCCGCTTTCGAGACTCTGAAACTTGGCGCACTATGGCTCTCGCTTCCCAAGAGGGGGCACGTCAGCTTTCATCTACCTGAATTCCAGATGGGTACGACCAGCCCCCTCGTGGAAATTACCATCCGGAAGGCAAACACTGTCGATAAAGAAAAATTTTGCTGGTCTGAGGCGGATCTCTGTTGGTTCCCCTGGCTCCAATGTGAGCTTAACAGAACAAAGAAAGGACAGAAAACAACAAAGCTCCTTATAGGGAAAAGGCCCCTGCCCGAGAGAAGAAACCACCCCGTACCTCACCAGTATTCTGAAGTCCCCCTCGAACTGAAGAGAATCGCAGCCCATCAGCAAGAAGGTCACCCGTAAGGATGAAGCTCGACCTGCGCATCGATTTATAAGAGAAATCCGATTGTGGGTAAGGGGTCGCTCCTATTCTGATAGTTAATCACTGACGACCTGACTCCCAGATCCTCGCTCCACAACCCCCTACGGAGATAAGGCCCTCTCAGCAGCACTTCTAGTGAACCGGGGGGAAAAAACCCCGAGGTTCGCAAAACGTAGAAAACTGATAATCCTCGTCGTGAATTCATCAACTAGGAAGTGAATGGCGCAGCGCGTAACTCCCCTGCAGGGGAAAAAAACAAAAAAAAATCTCTCAGAATCTCATGTCTAACAGGAGCCCAATCTCGGAAGTCTCCGGAGAAGACGTCGCATCCGTCATTGACTCTGTCGCAACTTGGCAAAAATCCTCCGCTTCTCGCACTCCACCCCTACAAGTCCCCCCCGAAAGCAAGCTAAGGGCGCACTTGGTACCGCTAAAATCCCGTGAAAGAATAAACCAGCGATACTCCTAGGAACCCTTTCATTGGGCGTTTCCCAGACAGCAAAACATCCCGGCTGATGGCTTTTGAACCCGCACTTCTTTTTCGGCTTGCTAGGGTCCTCCTCGTACCCCCTCCTCCGGCTCCTCTGTTGACCCGCTGCTGTCCTTCGTCCGAGCTTTTCGCTCTTATAGCTGCCGAACACCTAATGCCTCAAAAAAGGTCTGTCCCGGCCTCCCCCCCCCTTCTTATGGCTCCACCCCATCCGCCCTGTCAGCGTTAGTCGCGTTCTCCGTTGCAAAGTCGCGCTTAACCCCGATTCCCACGCTTGCCTGCTAAGGGCTCATGGGGTGCGTCCTAACAACCGATCTCCACTCCGAGGTCGCGAAACTCGCCTTGTGCCACCATCCCCTTCGAGTCACACAAGACTGTGTTCGTCCAACGTCGCGGGCCCCTCGCTGTCACAATTAGAGACGAACTCAAACTCGGTCCATAGCGAAAAGAACTGGCATCCTTAGACCTCTCCAAACGTATGTAGTTGACACTGACCAGCTTGAAACGCATCCCTCTTATGTCGAAACCCCGCCTTAGCTCAGCTGGGGACCACCCAACCGTTCCAGTCGGGCAAAAATAGACAAATGAAACCAAAACCCGCGTCGCTTCAATAAAACTCCTGCTGGCTGCATGCACTTTCCCCCTTCCCAGCTAGTCCCTGTTCTTCAAGTCGGGGCTCCGTAATCTGTCTGCAATTTAAAGTCTGAAAACTCTTCGCTTCCCCGCCCCATGGTCTACCCTGCCTCTTGTCTGCCATCTGAAGCACTTCCCCTCCGGAACAGTCTCGCTGGGACCTTCACTTCTCTCAGTGGGGGAATCGTCTCTTCACTTTGCTGTTTCACCACAGGGGAGGACAGCAGTTGACTCTCCCCTCCCTTAAAATGGTCATCCCTCCCTTGCCTAAGCTCGCCCCCCTATCCCTGCTCTCAAATCCTCCCTGGACTCAACTCTTCTCGACACGCATAAGCTTATCTGGTCTCTTCGCGCACACCATCACCCTGTAATAATTCCGCTGTGGCTTCTTTGATCTTCTCGAACTCCAGGAAGCGCGTCCACCCCCCTCTGACCTCAATCCCTAACTCTGGGGTCTCCCTCCTTGTTATCCCTACGGTGTGCGCGGTCGTCTGCTACTCTACGATCGCAGGGACGAACCCTGTTCTCAACCTCTCTCTGGGAGTATTTCCTCACACCAAATCTATATTAGATGTGCTTCCTTACTACTTTTCGAAGTCTGTTTAAAAGTCCACGAAGAGAAGACCAGTCCTCTCCGGCTTTCCGTAAATCGACGCTCGGAGCCTGGAAGAGCGGGCTTCAGCGCGCGAGGAGCAAGTCAAGCCCCAAGATTCAGACACACAAGGCCCTCTCAATCCGACGTCCGAAGCGAGGTCCCTTTTTGGACGAGACAGTTCCCCTCTTGCCATCGAGAAGCCCTGGTCATGAGATCCGCGTCCGCAAAATCCTGCAGCAAGATTCCTTAACGGCGACTGTTAGTACTCCCCTCTGCCCCAATTCCTCAAAATTTCCGGGCCGCGAAAAATCCATAGGCCACTTTTCGGAACTCGAACGAATCTCAACCTTGACACCCTCGCTCGCGTGGCCGGCAGATCTCACTATCTCCTCGCTACTCGCAGGCTCCTCCCTTGTGAACAACCTATCCGGAGTAAACCTCGGAGTGACTCTCGAAAACCTTCCGGAGCCGTCTCTTCTCAGCACGTTCGTGCGGCTGCCTCTCGTTGCAACCCTTTTTTCCCCCGAGGAGCGGAGTCTGACCTCTTCATCCTCTTAAGCACTTTCCCGTGAATGCGAAACGTCACTACCCACTCCCCGTCAACGTCACCTTTCTTAGACGCGTCTTCGTATACTCGGGGGTTATCGGCTCTCTGAAAAAAACTCTCCTCCTTGCGCCCGGCTTTCCTTGAGCGAACCTTCCTCTTCCTAGATATCAACCATTTCTAGGACTTCTTGCACTAGGTCGTGAGGAAGCGCCCAAAAAGAACTTCTTCGGGCTTCGGGATGTCCAGCTTCCCATACGCCTCCGTCCTCAACTCCAAACGCCCTGGGAAGTCCTGTTTGGTCCAACTCGTTCATAAGCTCTCAAACCCGAGTACTCTCACTTTCTAGTTGCTCATCCTCACGCGCATCAAAAAAGGATAACAGTCAACCCCCCCCTGAAAAAACGTGAGCATCCCCCCCAGTAGAACCTGGGCAACGCCGCCGCATCTTGAAAAACGTTCCTAGTACCATATCTTGGAATTCCAAGGAGTATCCCACTAACTGGCTCCTTTTTGGACTTCCCAAACCTCCAGACCTGGGGGGACAAAAAATCTCGCTCCTGCCCTCAGCGTGTCCTCCCGAAGCCACTTTCCGCTCTTCCTGAAGATCTCAAGACCGCCCGCGCACTTTTTCCCGCGCAACGAGCTCCCCCAATTCTTTTCTGTCCACCCCACTTTTTTATCTAGAAGAAATCCCGACTAGAAATCCCCTAACCGCTCACAGTATTACCGAGGTTAGGCTAAACCCATCCGCGGTTTGTCTCCGACACGGTCGTCTCAAAGACCTATAAGCTAAGTCAACACGTTTGCAGGTGCGAATCCCTGTCGCCCGCCCTCCTTTCCGTACAACCAACACCCCCCAGTCGCTTAGCCTCAATGTATGCACAAATAACATCATTTCTTATGGATCCCCTCGCCTCTGTGCCTCCCCCCGACCACATTGCCACACAGAATCCCAACCAACACCCCCGTGGTCACCTCTAAACAGACCCTACCGTTGCGATTTGCTCTTAACTCCCTGAAGCTGTAACGGGTCATGACCTCCTGAATCCCAGCTTCCGTCGACGTCTAGCACAACTCGCCTCTTCCTCTTAGCTAGGGATCTTATAGCACCAGGCCCTCAGGTCGCTACCTGCGCCTCTACGTCACTCTTGACCGCTGTGATTGAAATTTCGCGCCTCACCAACGAGACTCTTAATGCCCCCAGCACTGGAGTGACCAGGTATCTCTTAGCTCAATGTTCTTCCCTCCCCACCTGCCACTTTCCACCTCGGCGCGCTTTCGCACTCAAGTCCAGAGTCCCCTTAATTCAGATCAGAAAAAAACTTGCGCTGTCCTCCTCCGCACCATCACGTCCAGTTCGCCATGCCATGTTTGCGCGTAGTCATGAGACATGAGGGTCCTTCTTCTCATCTACTTTTAAAAATCCTTATTGTAGATCCTGATACAAACTCCACTTTCCCGCTGCAACACTCAAAAACGTCCAGGGCCCCGGAACTCGCCCTAAGTCTGATCGTGTCTTTCCCCACCTCGCCACAGACTCGTTCCCCCAGCCGCCTTTAGACGAACGTAAGAAGGCTCATTCTCGAAAAGGGAAACGTCAGTTATCATAAAGCCCATCCCCCAGTGACTAGGTCAGAATTCAGAGGCCCCCCTCCGGTGAATCGTCCCAGTCCGGGTGTAAAAGCTCCGGGAACGCGCGGAAAATCAATGGAGACACCCCCTGGCAGAGTGAGAAATTTAAATCAAAACTTTTTTGCTAGGAAACCCTAAGCGCCAGTCACTCAGTTTGCCCACAACTCTCCCGTCCTTAAACGTGCTCGGCCCCTCTCTCCCCTCCTCATCTCAGCGAGTCTAGCACCAATCTCCGTAGCGAGAGAATCTCAACTCCTATCACCAACTTTCACGACGGCTGAACAAAACCGTTACAGTCCGCTGCAAAGCTCAAAACCCTCTCACTTTTGACTCCTGAGGCAATTCTATTCCCTCACTCCGTCAACGGCCCCCACGTTATGTCCCCCCCTACATCCAGGACCAAGGAATTTTTTCCCAGACAGGACCTAAACGGGTTCGTTAGGGGTACCGAATCCGTGCACACTTATGCAAGAATGGGTAGTTCTTCAAATCGTCCCACCAATGAAGCCCCTCACCACCACAATAGAACAATCCTTCCCCCACCTTTGAAAGCAAAAATTAGTCCTAAGACTCCCCCCACGTCATGGAGTCCCCCCCAACCAATAAGGTAGGGTTCCATTCCGTGTTCTGCCATGAGCCTGCTCTGTCCCCTTTGCTAGGTACAGGCTTCTGTCTGATTGCCGGTTTACTGCTTGCAGGCGGCGCAAAAAACACCGCCGAGTCTCCATGACCTCCCAAAGATACTCTTAGACCCTTAGGCACACCGGACGGGCTAGAACGCGGCCAGGTCCACTGAATCCCCTTTTAGGGGCACCAAAAATCGAGCTTTCAGAAACATCCCGACAAAGGCAAGCTCGCAACCAAATCTCGGCACGCGAATCTTTCGGTCCTTTTAAAGAACGGGAGGCAGGCTACTCTTTTCCAGACTGACAGCCTTAAGGTAGCACGCTCCTACGGATCTGATCCTACCTCAGGAGCAAAACTCCGTCCCCACCAGTTTCGAAAGCACCTTTACCTTCTCGGGAACCAAAAAGAAAAGCGCGAGCTCCGAACACTTCTCACTACTGCTCTTCAAACTCTCATGCAGCGACAAGAGAGCCTATAGTGAGAAGAACTCGTCCTGCATCGGGTGTAATCATCAGCTCCCGAAGCCTGGCAGCCTCTAGAAGAAGTTCCTCGACCTCCAAACAAGGACTTTCCCACGAAAACTCAGGAAGAAGCCCGTCTCCGGGGGCTTCCTCCCTCAGAGAGAAGAGGTCCCTTGGTGGGCTCGGAGAACCTTGACAGGGCCGACTTAATGCGCTCATCTCTTCGGTTAGGACCAGTCTCCCAGGATCCCGGAATCTTAACGCAAGGACAGAGCGCTCGTGCGATCCTACACGTGCCATCAAACAAGAGTGAGCGTCTCCGTAGTTAGACAGAATCCGGAAGCAACGGAACCCACGCATGCGCACAAAATGTTCCCTCCAAAAGTTCAGCCTCCCCCTCCGAACACCCGGCCAGAAGGGCGAACATAGCCTTCTCCGCCTCAGGATGCACTGAATGAACAGGGCAAAACACTCAAATCCAATGTCCCCGGGCGACGCGGGAAAAGAAGTGCTCCCCTAAGCTGCGCCCCTCTCAAGCATAGACTACCCTCCGTCTACTGAGTAGTGAAAAATGTACTCGAAATCTCTTTTCACCCAACATGGCATCCCACGAGCCTCTAAAGCATTTGGGACCAACTAGAGAGAAGTTTCTCCTCCCATTGACAACCCCCCAAGACCAAATCAGTTTCTCTATCACTGAGTCTTCAGGTTGCCCTCAAGCCTGCCATCAACGGGACCCGCCAGAGATCAACAGCTAGAAGGGGTCCTGAGACAATGGAGCCGACTGTCATCGCCCTTCCTCCTGACATGAAGCTTCCCCCTCGTACCAACGTCCGAAAGAAAGAGGAACTTCTTAGCATCTCCCCTAAGGAGGATCTCCATTTCCTTAGTCCACACGACCGTCAAGGGGTCCGATCAAACAGGCGGATCAAGGGGGAAGCTAAACTCGCGAACTTTCTCATAAAGATCTAAGCCTCACCGTTCCGATGTCTCTTCCAAAAAGGAGAGACTCACGGATCGGCAGTGTTGCTCTGCCGCTCAGGGCTTCCCCCCGCCCCCCTCTCCCGAGCCAGGCAACCCTTGGGTTTCTGCCACTGCGAAGGCAAGGGGGATTCTCAGAAGAAACCCGAGCAGGTAAGACATGACACAAACCTGGTCCCGATCTGTTTCCACCCCCTGCAATATCAGGATGAGCACTCTTAACGGCTGAACTAGTCTCTAGTACACCATCAAAAATAGCCTGATCCTGAACCATCACGGGCTGTAGTGAATCCTCCCCTAGTCCTCCAAGACATTGGTCTCCTCAGACGGAACCCGGCCGAGAAGGAAGAGATCCTAGAACTCTCGCAGAAAACAAGACTTCAACCCGATGTATCGGGCGCTATGGGCTGGACGTCCCCCAGGCCCCAGACGTCCTCACCCTCCGGGGGTCAGCAAATGTCTGGGAAGACAACGTCAAATCTCTCATTCAGCCTCGAACAGGAAGAAAGACCCCTCCGATTTTGGAAACTTCCGCTCTGAGATTAATAACCTCTCCCCTGGCGCTCCTGGAAACCGGAGATCTGCCATAGTACTCAGAAAAAACTTGAACAAGGCGAGAGTAGCAGAAACCTCTCTCAGAATAGTTATCCCTCCAGGGGCCAGGCTCAAAGGAGCATCGGAAGGATTCCCTTGAGTAAGATCTTACCTTGTGACCTGGCTAGGAACGAAAAGCCGATCCTTAACCCCGAATCTCCTCTGGCCAGCGCAGGTTCCTGACGCTTCTTGAACCGAGATGGAGAATCCCCTAGATGAGATTTCTCGCTTAAAAAAAGTAAAGATGCTGCTCCGGAAACACGACTTTCAGAGACGGACTTCGAAGGGCGTTGCCTCGCTTCAGGACCGAAAGAACGCTCGCGAGGAAATGGCATTTACCCTGGAAAGAGAACCGCACATCCACTCCTCCCTTTTGCACAAGCGTCTCGGAATAAGACCAAACTAGGGCGAACGTCTCGTTAGACAAATGTCCCCTCTCTTCCTATTTTTGGCCGCCTTAGAAGAAGAAGTAGGACGTCCTCTCATAAAACGAACTTATCCCCGACCGGACGAACTTTGTGCCCTCCAACGTGCCCCATCCAGGCGCTCTTAACTTTACGCATAGCTAAAGAAGCAGTGTTCCCTTCCTCCGCACTCTGGGAAGACCTCACCATCTCGCGCACCTCGACCACATGCCAATAGTCTCCGAATAAAGAGCCAGGGGTCAAGTTCTTCGTCAAGCTGAAACAGTACGCCCTGAGTGATGAATTTGTTCGGTGCCCCAGATAGGAGTCTCAGGAAAGACCCGCTCCCTGACATGACCATGTGGTGTTACCGGGTAACCAAACTGACTTCCCTAGCTTCACTTAGGGAGAAAACTAGAGACCCACTTCAGGGATCACCGAGCCCCGGACTGTCTTCACCCCCCTATCCATCATTAGAACAGACTATTCCTCCCCTAACAATCCTGATACATGGTCGCCCTCCAGAATCCCCAACAATTCGGGAGAAAAAAGCAGTCTGTTATACCTCTACGTGGAACACCCCTAACTGGACCATAGAAAGCAGCAGGGTTAGGATTCTCCCTTACCACGGGACGAGAAGTATGGGAAGGAGTCTTCCCTATAAGACAAGGAATTCGGTGTCCATCGTAGTTTCCTCCTTCCCCTAGAGTCCTGGCCTTCACCAGCTCCGAAACGTCCTTATAGAAGAGAGTCCTCTCCCGCCAACTGCAAAAAAGGAAGAGGCTTTCTTCAGAAGTACTCCCTAGAGATCAGAGATCCGGCAGAGTCAAAACTCTAAGCCCCAAATGACTCGTAAAAACGTTTTGAGGTGGAAGAAAGGTCAACCTTCCCACAGACCCGCGAATAAAGACCTAATTCATTCCTCCCATGTTTCCCTAGTTGTCGAGGGGATGGAAACCTCAGCCACCGAACGGGAGAAAGACTATCTCAGAGTTGGTTCCCCTCAGATTTGAGATCCTTCATTCAGGGTCACCGAATAATCGGGAGAACTATCCAGCGCTTCGCTCTCTACAGAAAGGAAAGTAGAGAGTCCACAAGCACGTGCTCTTTCAACTTTTGTTTCCTAATAAAACCGCCACAAAGCCGTCTCAAAAATACGAGGCCCCCGAAAATTCAAGTTCTTTTGTCCCCGGGTCCTCAGGTTCTGATTAGCATTGCTTCCGCTGAAAGTGAAAATCACTAGAAATCGAAGCAACGAGTCACCTCTATACGAATACCTTCTTAGCGAACTCTACACCCCCTCGAACGGCCTAAGAAAGGAGCAACTTGACCACCCCGTTTCACACCAGAACGTCCCGACCTTTTCCGCTTCCCCCAACGAATGAGGCATTGATCTCAACCGGGACATCCCCCTCAAAGATCCAACACTCAGGAACCTTTGGTGGTCAAGCGAAGAAGGAGGTCACCCGGACTGCTAGATTCCGCGAAAACCCCTTCCGAACCCAGGGAAATCGACAGACCTTACCACGTGTACTCTAGAAACGATCACCTGAGTCCTCCTGACTGCCGAGCAACCAAACACACGCTCGAGAGAAAACGAGATCGGGGAGTCTCTCCGACGCGGACCCCCTTTTCCAGCAGTCCCTACGTTGAGCCGCCAGGGAAGGAAACTCTCTCCTGAGCCCGTCACCGAATCCTAAGAGAAGAAATACCCCTCTGAAATTTCTCCCCGAACCCTCCCAGAAGATCGACTCACTTAAAAACTCTCGCAGGACGACCTTCCTCCTCCCGTCGTTTTCCACCAAGAGCGCTCACTGCAGTCTCGCCATTCATAAGGGACTTTAGAAGAACCTAGGGAACGCTAAAACTACCCCCAACCACGATCGTCGGAGAAGAAGAAAGCGTTTGACCATAGTCCCTTCCGCTTGAAAAGGTCTGCTCCTCGCACTCCTCGAGGAGAGGAGATAGGAAGCCGACGGTGAAGATCCGACAACACAACTGTCTCCTCGCCTGTCTCAAGGAAAGAGAAGATACCTCCCTAAATGAGTCGCGTTGTCTGGAGAAAGTTCTCTCCAACCCAAAAACCTCCCCCCTCCTGTCCGACGAAGCGCTCCTCTTTCGGGTAGTCACTCAGAACAACTGCGGTGCAAACAAGCGGATTCTTTGCCGGCGTCACCAAAGTGTTTAAGAAACAACTCCGGGCCAGAAAACCCTTTGGCCCCTCTAGCCCTTTTCCGGGAGGCAGTCATCCTAGTCCCACCCGAATGGGTCCGCATCCGCTCCCCAGCGCCCCCCGGCCTCTCCGTATCCAACAACGCTTTGTCCCTAATCGGCATTCGCGCGTTGCGGCCCCGAGCAGTCTGACAGGCAAACTAGGCCCCCACAGGAGGTCTCCACTAGGAGAGCATCCGAGGTTCCACGGGTTTCCATGGGAAACGAGAAGCGCGGAGAGAAGTCCGTTCAAAAAGAAGAGAAAACATTCATGTCCCTCCAGGCCCTCATCCCGAGGCTGAAATCCGTAAGAAAACAGAATGCTGTCTTTCGAAGAGTTTCCGAACGATCGAGCATCCTGAGCGGTCAAAAAATAAAAATCAGGAAGCCTGCTCACAGACGAATCACAAATCTTTCTCCCTTCCAGTGCTTTAGGATATACAAGTTCGAAGGTGACTACAAAGTCCCAGAAATCGGCTTGGCAATTAGAAATCAATGAATAAAGTCCAGTTATAAATGCGCAACGAGCCTTTTATATCCAAGAGTGAGCCGTCGCCGAGCCAAGGGATTGCTCCTGCAAAAAGTCTCAAGCGCCTATCTGGTCCCTCCCCCGCTCCAGGGATAGCGACCTCGCCTGGTCCTCCCCAAAAAAGACCTCTCTGAGCCGGCGCACCCATGGAAAGAGAAAAATCCCTATTAGAAACGCCATTCTCCTCTACTCCCCCAATACTGCTTCCTGCATGTGGTTAGGTAGGAATTTAACCTAACGAGCGGAGAAACCGTCAAGTTTCGAAGACCCTGAGACCTCCCAACTCCTAGGCTAAGAACGCTCAATAGACCAGTTACCTACTGGAAAAGGAGAGGAACGTGACAGACGATCCAGCGTCTGAGATTTCTAGGAGGTTCTCCTCGAAAAACCTTCGAAGGCGGAGCGAAGGCTTCTGACACATTTCCTTAAAGGGACTTCCCTTGGTCCCCCTCCACTGGAAGGCAGCCTCCTATCCTGATCTAGCTATCTCCGGATTGAAAAGAGAGGACCTTTCGCTTCCACTCTTCCAAACGCCCGTCTCGTCTCACCCTCCTCATGTCGTAGAATGTCTCTTAAGGGAGGCTTCCCTCACAAAGGCAAACTCCCTCCTAATTGTTATGAGAGAGGGGGGGGACCCCTCTTTAGAGCACTCCTTGGCGAGAAAAATAAGCCCAAAAAAAAAACAACAAACACATCACACCCACCAACACACCAGAGAAGATCAGAAGAGTAGTAAACTCTTTAGACAGCGAGAGTAAAAAGCGGGGGATTTTGCGTTCGAACGGCAACAACAGCTCTGGACACCGAACTTGGCCAACACCCATAGACCCCACAAAGGTAACGTCATCCCCTAAGTTACAGTTTTCCACCTTAACTTCCCGGGAGACACATGCCCACTGTATCACTTCCGGTCTCGCACTCACTCAACTCCCACTAGAGAGCTGTAAGAAATACATGAACCGAAACCTCCCTGAACGCCCTTTGCGATTTTACTTCCGGTTTCATTAGGCTTGCAACTGCAACTGTCCAAGAGGAATGGCAAGCTAATGAATCTCGCGCGCTCCGAAACGAGTGGGGGCGATATGTCTCCTCCTACAGCCGAAAAAACTCCAGAGAAGACAACTCCTACTTAGGGCTGACGTCTTTCATAAAAAAAGTAAAAGACCCCTGTAGGGGACCCCTCCCGGAGGGCTCTCGCGCTAACCCGTCACAGCAAGGAGAGCTAGGGGAGTGTCTATAGTCTTTATAGACTCAAGGAACTTCGCAACCCAAGCTCCCCCTATAGGGAAATACACCGCCCCTCCACCGAAAATGTTTCGTGGACCTAGGGACCGACCCAATTAGGTCCCTATCCCGGGACAAAACTCACTCATCCTTCCAGTTTCCACGACAGGCCCCGGTCATAGCTTCTCATTGGGAGGCACATCCTCAGGACTTCCCTACTCCCGCAGTCCCGTACCTTTGAGCAGGACCTTTATAGAAACGGCTTTGTTCGAAGGTCTGTTTAGGCCAGCTTTGGGAATCCTGAAATGGCCCGTCAGTCAGGACTAGACTGAAGCCTTCCATCTGGATCAAACCGGGGAGCTGAATTAAACGTCCTGTCGTCAAATCCTACTTCAATATCAAACGAATATAAAACAAAAACACTTCCTCCCCTCGGGGAAATCCCTACCATGGATCTTTAGCTCCAGTTCAAGTTAAGTCACCTTTATGAAACGGATTCTTTCGCAGGCCCAACGTCAGAACGGACGGCTCAGTCCTATCCGATGAGAAGCAACAAAGACTCCAAGTGGGTCTCACCTCGAATGGAAAGCATCCCTCGAGCGATCCCCTTTACTCAGAGAGGTCGCCAACTTGACGCTACCTTAGAGAATGGCTTCTGTGGAATCCTGAGTTGACGCCATTCCTGTTAGACGGGCGTTCCTCCCTTCGGAAGAAGCTGCGTTCAAACCCCCAATCCTTCCCTCTTCCACCGATTTTCACTCTTTCGCAAGCGCTGCAGCCTCCCGACTTAGCCCTCTCGACCCTAGGACTACCCGGCCCCTTCGAAAAGCGGTGGTCGTCAAGAAGAGATCCGACAGAACTGCTTTGGGCCACCACTGAGCGCCCGTGTCCCGACCAGGACCCCTTCTCTCCCAAGCTCATGGGGGACCGGTCCTCGCAAGGAACCACAATCATGGGAAAAAACACCTTCCTCCCTTCGAAAGGAGCATCCCCGCAATTCCCCGTACATTCATCATAATAGGGACACCCTTCACTTAAGAGAAGGCAACCATTCTCCCCACTCTTCGCTTTTTGGACTTGAAAAGCGAGGAGCCTATCCTAGCCTGATCTCTCGGAGGTGTCTTGCAACCTACACGGTAAAAACCGAAAGGCTGGGAATCCTATGTCCCTCACAAAGTTCGTCCTTGTCAACCAACTTTGTATTGCTTGAGAGATCAGACCCTTCCTCCAAAGAAAGGACTATCCAAAAAAAAACCTCGACACCCAATTTCAAGACTCAAACCCCTCACTTTTGTGCACTTGGGAATGAGAGCATATTAAAGGAGAAAAGACCGAGACCCAAGAAAGGATCCTACCCGTTCTCAACCCTTCTCTAGGTTCAAAGTGACCAACCGCCAGATGGACAAAAAATCTGCGAGGTCGAACACGTCCAATTTCGAGCGGGTCGTCTTTTCTATCCCAGGATCTTACCGATCTCTGAGCCCTCCTAGGCGGAGGAGGGTGGATCCCTGTGTCACGTCCCCAGCCACTTGTCAAATTCCAGCCGAAAGAATAGTTTATCTCTGGGGAGGCAACCCCTTCCAGCAAATCGGACCTCCGAGTCTTTCCATGTCGGACCCAACTTCCCAGTCCTTGAACTGACAAAAGCATGAGTCGTGTCCTCCGACCTTCCAGCTGACAACCCTCTCCAACAAGGGTGATCCTCTGTCATGGTAGGACCTGTCTCCTCTCTCCCCAAACCGCCAGTCTCTAAGGGGCCCGTTTACTGATAATCGTTACTGACCCCCGCTCGCCGGGCTCCCTGCGTGACCACGATGTCAGCCGCTTACTTTTTCACCTATCATCGTCATCGCTCATACTCCGGCTCCGCCCAAAACCCTGAGAGAAAAGAAAGAACCCCACAACGATTCTCTCTTTCTTTAACACCCTTCTGAAAAGGGACCGCACGGCACTGCGGTCCTTCCCGCCCCCGAAAGCCTTCTCCGCCCTGCCTTTCCCACTCCTGTTGAGGAAAACAAAGCGCAGGTTATCCTAAAAAGGCATGCGTCTCTCCCCCAAGGACGCCTCCTCAGCGTGCCAACTACGTATGCGCAAAGAGAGAAACCTTCAACTCCTCAATGAAATTAGAGGGCCCGGTTCCCTTGAAATTCATCTATGGACGAAGGCCCTCTCCGCACAAGGTCAGGCTTTTTGTATAGAGAAGCGAATTTCATGAGCAAAAGCACTATCCTAAATAGTAGGTATTCAAAGGACCAGAAGACTGAACGCCAGAACGCCGCTACGGTCCCAGACCCTCCCTCATAGAGAGGAAGATTACCCCACTCTCTGAGTGATCGTCATCAGCGAAGAGTGGGTTAAACTAGATTTAAAATCTAGAACAAATGACTGCGATCCGCTGAGGGGGCCAGTCCCTTCCCAAAGGGAAGATCATGCCCATGTTACAACATTTTACGGACCCCCTGCTGAACTCGTCAGAAACTTTTTAGACTCCAAAGTTTTCATCTGCGAATCAGTTTCCCTCTCAGGTCGTGCCCCCTGCCTCCTTTATCTCCCCCCCTAGAGGTCGATCTAGAGGCCTTCTCCGAGAAGACAACTTATTGTTCCCTTCTCAATCTCCCCAACCAGAGGCTGAGGAACCCCCCCTTCATCAAATCCCGCCCCCTCGCGCCGAATGCCCCGCTCAGCCGGCTTCAGTATAACAACAACCCTCGTGGACTAATCCCTCCCAAATGATGGCGACCTCCCCTATATTCCTCTCCTGTGTGTACCTAATCCCTATCCGGAGGGTGGGATGTCTCACGTCCTACCATGTCCCCAAAGACTCTTTCTTGACACACAAATCTGGTGCTCCCAAGAAAAAACGTGCCTTGACCCACAGAATCTCCTCCCCCTCTCCTCACCCCTCATCGGCAGCCCATGAGATTAACAAACTACTTCTTGAGATAAGGGGCATTCTATCTTTAGATTTTCAAGCCCTGGTGATAGACCCGCCGAAGTGGGTACCTCCGGGAGGCTCGGATCCCTGAAATCTTCGAGACACCTAGCCTCCCTAATCAAAGAAAAACACCGCGATGTAGGGAGGACTCCGAATCGAGCCTAAAGTCTTTCGATATCCACAGATTGAAGCTTCCGCCCCACGCTGGTCGCCCGAAGGAAAATCCACTTCAATCTTCCCCTAGCTAACATAACCACAATTTCCTCAGGCAACTTTACTTTCAAGACAAAGAGGAATTTCAGAGATAAACATTTGTCCCTCTTAGAAACTGTCACAGCAGCGAAAGAAGGCCGCCTTAAAATAGCGTTGTTCCCACAGCCGCCCCTCTCCCTGTTTCCTACATACAGTGTCTTATCACTGAAACGCCTTCCCTCCCGTGGAAAGTCAGAGCCAATCTGAAATCGTCCCCTGCTCTCAACTTTCCAAAAGGCCAGTCACAGTCCCAGAACCAGAATCGTCTGACCAGCCGAGCGGAGTTGCGTCCTGTCAGAGGCCCCAAGTAAAGGATGAGGGTCCTTTCCGTTCCCCCTACGCAAAAAATATCCCCGACGAAAGAGTCAGAGTCCCATCCTGGGGGGGGACGCAGGCCACTAGCATCCGCCCTATCGTCAATTCCGGCCATGAACGACTTCCACGGCCTGTTACAAAAAGTGTGTTCAAGGGGCACCTGCCGAATTGAATTTGCTCCAGCCGAGCTACCTGCTTCCTTTTACAATCGTCGGACCTGACTCCCATACAGCTCTAACTCATTTACTTAACGTAAGGGGAAGTTACTCTCCAAAGTTTCTGAAAACTTGTAAAAGAAATAGAGGTCCTCACTCAAACTGACTTCGCGAGAGACACGCCCCACGGCGCCTTCAGGCTGCCGCATGGAAAAGGTCCCTCCAAGTGTACTCCCTAAATCGAGACCAAAGCGGGGGAATAGTCCCTCATCCCTCACAGTCAAGCATCCCACGGCCCGACAAGGTGCAGGAAAAGCCTCGGACTCTGGTAAGGCTCTAGTCCACTTCCGATTCCCCACCGCGGGTAAACACGGGATCTCCGATGGGGGAAAACACACTAGGCCTGGGGCCCCTCCTCTTCGAAGATCGTCTCAAAAGTCATACCCTTCGCAAAAAGGAGAAAGCGCGGCATCTCACACCCTTAAAAACCTAGCGGACTTCAAATGGTAATTTGCCGAGCCCCTGAACGAAAAATCTGGAATAACCTCTTTGCCCACGCCTAATGCCGATTAGTCCCTCGACGACAAAAAAACAATCTCTACCGATAACCCTGGATTCTTTTCACTCCGAGTAAAAGACCCACTCCGACTGAAGGTCAGCTCTCCTAACCTTAATCCACAACTTTGGTCTGCCAACCATCCCCTATGCCCCTTGAAATCCAGACTTTTTAACTGTGACCTCAGCCTGGCCTCATTCGCAAGTTAGCCTTTGTGAAGATCTCGCTAAGAAAGTCGGACGTTCATTATCGCACTAGAACGGTGACTCGTTAAGGGGGGGCGTTTTCTGAGAAACCGACCTCCGCGAATGCTCCTCCGTCACTTTGCTGTCTCGTCTGGAGGAGGCTGTCCCGAAAGATCCGCGACCTCTCTTCAAATCTAGGAAAGCCTTGAAGGCAGTAATCTTGGAATCAAACCTTTCACCTCTCCTCTGGACCAAAACCCTCCACTCCTCCCAGGCCTTCGAAAAGACCTTTATAGGATCAGGGAGACGGTCTCCAATCCGCCCGCAATTGGCTCAACGAACCCACTTTCTTTCGCGAAGTCATCTACCTTAAAGAAGTAAATTCCGTGCCCTTGAAGGGAATCATTTCCCAAAGGGCGAAAAGGAATGGAATATGGCGACCCTCCTTAGGAAGCAGCACCTCATTCGCAATCTCACCGGGTCAACACCCGCTTCGCGCAGTCCGGTTCCTTACGGGGACCCGAAGCCCGGGACTCAGTCCATGCCCAAGAAAGCCCCTGGGTCGAAAAATCCACAAAAACCGAGAAGGGCTGCATCACCTCCCACCTGAGAAAGCTGAAACGATTGGAGATCCTGACACCTGCTGTCCCGTCCTTCAATGTTCAGAGAAGAACTGCAATATTCGAGGCTCCTCAGTCAAAAAACTAACGAGACTCAGATCGGCCATAAGGACAGGATGTTAGACTGTCTTCGCCATGATGCTCGACGCCTTATCGCTCGTAAGACCGAAATGACTCAAATCGAGTAAGCACCCCCTAGGAAGCTTAGCCTCCACGACTCCCCCCTCCTCGCGCATCCCGGAAGATAAAATCGGGAGCTTCACACAAAGGACGTTGCCTCCCTCCACCATGAATAATGGCTCCTTCAGGAGAAGTCCCTCGCCTTCCTTTCAACTATGACCTCACGAGAAATAATCAGATATCTCCAAGGAGTGCATGCATACTCCACTGCTCCATTGAACGCTACCCCTCAGGAAGTCTTAGCCCCATGGTGATGGCAGTGTCAGTCCAACTACTCCATCAAATGAACTTCCGAAGACCGGGACGACGATTCCCACTCCTCCGATCAAAATCGTTCAAGGCTCTCTTCCAGGAGAGGCCTAGTTCCCACCCTCTAGGAGAAAATCACTCTACCCAGGTCAAGAAGAATAAACTAGGGGGGTCCGCGCTCCCTGACTAAGTCACTCGCAAGCCTCGCACAACAAGGAGAAGCAGGTGGTTAACCGCTGGACGCACGCTACTTGGTCTCCTGACAAAAATCATCCCCAAAAGGAAGACCTCCCGAAAGGATACCGCATACGCAAATTACGAATGTTCGATCCCCCTCCTAAAAACAACAAAAGGGGCATCATCGTCTGGAAAACCGCCGCTCCTTTTTAACTTGACGGAACTTCTGCTTTCCTTAATCCTTCCTCCAACAGATCTCCTGAATTGGACGATACATCTCTCCCGAGAACCGAAGGACCTTCACAAAGGAGTGAAACTGAAAAACCTCGTGAAATTAGAAATCCGATGAACATCCCCGTCAACTGCCCAGGGGAGTTGCTCCCCATCACCGAAGAGAGTGAAACTTTCTTCCGACTGCCCCCCAGGGGCCACCCTCCCCGCCCCGGGATCGCTAGTGCTGGTGTGCAACGACGGAGAAACCCGCGCCGGCCACAGGCGCTCCCCCATCCGGAAAAAAAGTCGATCCCCACTCGAGAGGGCAGATAAAGGTTTGAGCATGGCGATCACACGGGGCCCTCATGTAGCCTCTTTGACAAGTTCCTGCGGAAGACAATTTCCCCTTCCTAAAGTGACGTCCAGAATCCCCTCCCCCCTCACTAGGCTCAAGGGACGCGATAGATGGATCTTACGCTCAATCACCCTTTAACTAAGGTTCTAGAAACTCGGAACCACTCTCCAAGGAGAAACATAAGGCCTCGGAGAATCTACGGAATAACCCGGAATTCTCTCATGTATGATGGAGAGAAAACCTCGCCCGAAACCCATGGACCCGCTGAAGCCATTACTTCTGAAGCAGCAAGGTTCCCCATTCCCACTCCCCCGATCCAACCGCCCTGACATCGCCTCGAAAAACGATCACACTTGCCCACGTCGCTGTGGGAGCCTATCCTTCAGGACCGTTTCTTTCAAGGAAAGGAAAGAGTCGATGTCTCTCTCAGATTCTTCCATACGTCTCCCTGGATATAGAAATACCTCTTGACGACGGACTGAAAATCCTCTATGCAATTGCCAAATGAATCCTTAGGATTCTCCGCTGGTTTATCCCAAGACAGACCACAAAAACCTTCACGCGGGTTCTCCAAGTCGGGCCTTGATCTCCCTAGGAGGGAGTCCACGGCCCAAACGAACATTGCACTCCCAGCTCCTGCCAAGTAAAAAGAATGAACTGGTTGGAGAGAGGGACTTAACGCGCTAACGTATACCGCCCCTTTCCCCTCCAGGTTCAACAGGGCTTTCGAGAATCCTTTTTGAAAGGTATGCAGAAGTTCCCTGTCTTGTCGTAGACAAACTGAAAGCCCCTCGGTCGAGGAATGTCGATCCTCACACGCACATAAATGATCCCATTGGGGGAAAGCCCAACCAAAATGCCATCCTCTCAAGCTCAGGGCGTTCCCTTATAAACGCGTTCACCCTTGCTTCTCCCCGAGCCGTCTTCAGTTCCCATCCACATATGGGACTCAGGCTCCTTTGACCTATCAAGGTGTTGCTCCTTAACTCGAGAATCATGACAGGGGGCGACAATTCCCGACCTCTATCGGTGCTTCACTCCACTGCGGAAATCCAGAAACCAATAAAGAGCCATCCAAACCAGAGACAGTGGCCCTTCCCAGCACTCCCCTGAGCCCCCTACGTCGAAGTACCGAGTTCGTCCTCTCCTCTTAAAAAAACTCAAACGTGAGAGCGCGTGGTCGAAAGGCTGGCGAAAGAATCCTGCGGATCATACGCTCTCTGTAACCTAGGGCGAGAGACCCCCAATTGAACGAACTTAACGACGCATACGCGAACTCCAGATTCTTCCGAATCCTCCAGCTATGACGGGCGGTCTCTCTGACCCGAAACCGTCCAAGCTGTTCGAGTAGTCCCCGTCAGAGAAACCAAACCTCCTGCTTAGTGCTGCTAACTGACGAGACTTCCTCTTCATAAGAGTGCCTTGAAACGTCCGTTACGTGACACGTTAAGGAATTCTACGTCATAATCTCTCCAAGAAAGAGTGATGTGCGGCAAATCTTTTTCTACCATTTTCCTGCTGACTGGATGCCCCAGAAGCTCCGCATTTCGAAGAAGCAACAGGCTTAGGAATGATTCCTCCGAACGCTACTCCCTCCCTCGGGGCGTAATCAAGCTTAAGGATGGACATGGTTAAGCTGCCCGTCCCGCCCGGATCCGCGAACCTGCGTCCCCTCCGTGCCCCGCACTACTCACGCCTTCTTAGTCGGTCGGGTACGCCATAGATGCGAGAATCAAATCACCCCTGCCAAGAAAAGTAAAAAAGCGTGAATCGTCAGCTGCTTACATTTGAGACTACATAAACAAGGAAGTCTGTAACACGAATCAATCCCTCGTAGAGCTGGAGAGTCTAAACCCCTATGGATCCAGCAGGATTCATCTTCCAAGAGCCGATAATCCAAGGCTCCTCAATCGAAGTCTATTAATCAAATGTTCGAAGAAAAATTTGATCCCAGGTTAAGGTTTCACGTAATTGTAAACCTCAACCCCATAAAAGCGGCTGTTGCTGAAAGAATAACCTCCTCTCTCCAGGGTGGGGACTAACCTGACAAAACTCTCGGACCCAACCATCCTGTTCGATTCAGAGCCTAAAACAACTCCAGAAGATTCCTCTCCGGACACCCATTCACAGTTCACGACATCAAATGGTGGATGTAGAGAATGACTGTTAGGGAGAGAGTGGAAAATAAAGCCTTAACTTACCGTCAGCCCAGCTCAAACTTGCAGAAAATCCCCGCAGAAAACATGTCCTCTTTAAGTCCTGTGACAAAGTCCGCTGACGAATCCCAGAGAGAGACCTCCGCCATGTTCTCCTCAGCCTCGCATCAATTTTTAATCCTTCGCCCAGGGATCTTATCCGGCATCGAGCATCCATCAGAAAGCTCACTCGTTCCATAACCCAGCCCGTGGCCCCAGATGATGAAACCAGCTGTGCAGGAGTAAGGGTGGCCGACCTATCAAACACGACGAGGTGTAAAAGATGCCCCGCAAGATGGCAAGCTGACCATCCTGCTTCACTATTCGACCTCACTTTTCCAGAGGGGTCCTCCTCGAGAAGAGGGGAAGAAAAGGTCCGTGACCCTCGGCTGCCAGCCTTGCTTCTCTCCGCGAGGCAGGTGAAGAAGGGCGGCCGCCTACCTACCAAAACTCTTCAGTCTAGGCCATCCCCGAATAAGGGTTCTCTAGAGCGAAGACTCCAGGACCCCTAATACCCACAATCTGGATCTAAAACCGAGAGTCTATCCTCTCCGAAGACACGATCACCCCGAAAGAAACTACTATCGTCCTCGAACCCAGAGCTGACAGCTTCTCTAGGGAACCGTGGGCCCCGAGCGGCTGACCTCAACGCCTTACAAATCTCCCCGCACTACTGTCTCTTGCAGCCTTCGAAGTTTGAAATGCCTCATTCGCCTAGCAATAAATAGGGCTGCCGGAGGAGAGAGCCAGTCATGTAGGTTCACCTTCCGGGTACAATGCTACAGCTTTCCTACCCAAACCCCGCAGAGAAGACGTTCCTACAAGGAGCTGATTGGCCTGTCCTTCCAAAAAAGCTAGCCCGTCCCATGGAGGAAGAAACTTGTCCCCACCAGGAGCTCCGGTTCGGAAGTCTACCTCCACCCTAAACTCCCATTCGCCCCACCCCCGGCCTCCGCCGTAAGCATAATTGTCAAGGATTTGGCTTACTCTACTCTGAACGGATCAAGTCTACCGGGGGCCAAGACCCCTTGAAGACCAGGGCCCAATACTGGGCGGGCCCCCCCTTGGTGAATAGTCTCCCTCTCAAGCAGTCGAGCTCTGAAACTGAGGAGTGAATCCGACAGGGGCCCTCTCGAACGCTAGTAATCGGAAAAAAAAATGTCCTCCCTGGAAGGCAGCTCCCCCGCCGGCGTACCCGGAGTTGGAGTCGCACCATGAAAGATAAGGGACCCTGTTGAACAAAAATGGTAGAGCAATATGGTCGTGGCCCCCTCGGGTACAATTCAGGACGTCTCCCCATGCGCCATCGGTTCTTAACTTCGAGGAGGCTCAAATAAAGTCACTACATCAACCTTACAGGACTTCCGATTGAGTCCTCCGCCGCGAGACCTTTAACTTGTTGCAAGCTCTAACATCTCCCAGGCTGTGGCAAAAGAGAACTTGGCCTATTCCTTTAACTCTGCCACGTTCCCCCTAGAGCATCAGAGCCAGAGGAAGCGCTCCCCTCAAGAAACACCCTCCCCGTACTCCCAGACCAGACCAGCCATGCCCACGACTCCGACAAGAAATTTTCCTAGCCATGAAAGCGCTGGCCTTAGAGTCTTGTTAAAATTCTCCTCAAAAAAAAAAAAACTTTTTAGAGAGCCAACAGTCTTTCACCCCCGCAGGATGTCGAGCCTCGTTTCTGCTCGAAAGGGAATAACCCGACTCAGAGAAGCCACCTTACGCCTAGAAAGCCTCCCACCAAAATTCCCCCCTTCCCCTCCGGTGAAGTTGATCTGCCCGAGCGAAAGGGAATGAATAGACGTCTTAACACGTGCCCTTTCTAACCAAGTCATACAGGGGTTTACGGGATCACCCGTCCCCTCCACCAATAAGTAGAGACTCGCCGAAACCTAGTCCGGGCTTCTTTGAAAGAATCCTCCATCGAAAAAGCCTTGGTTAATTCTTCCGTCTGCGGGCACACCTTTAAGAATGGCCTTAAGGAAAAACCTTTCCCCAGACGACGAAACTTTACAAGACGACCCTCTTATTCCAGCCAATCCCTCCGGCCACAGGCAAAGACCTTCTTGCAAGAAAACGAGATTGCTCGTAGGTCCGCACATTTTGATCGTCCCGTGCTTATCTTTCCCCTACCAAGAGGACAAGCTGCTCGCGGAGGACTCTACTTGAGAGACCCGCCTCCATTTCCTCCTTGGGTCCTCGACGAACCGTAAACTGAAGATGGAAGTTCCCGACGCTCCCATCAGAATCGCTTCACTCATCGGGCCAATGAACGTCTGGACCCCTCTGAAAGAATTACCCCAGCCAGGGAAGAGAAATATCATTCAAACCAGGACACGAGGATCCACGACCTCCATAAAGTGCCTTTCGCGAGATTATCTCCCCTAGAATTTCACTGGTGCAAGACAATCCGCCGAAGAGACTAGGGGAAAGTAAAAGAGAAAGAAACGTAAATGCACGGGACACAATTGGGTTCTCCTTCCCTCTTTCGTATGGGATGCGCGAAACTTTACACGAGGGACCTCTGCAGAACAATCCCTAGGCAATCAGTCTTCTCCCTGACTCCTCCAAGAATTCGCAGAAGTTCTCCCCTTGAGGCTTAATCTTCACGGTTTACCTCCGTCTGTAATATCTGCCGTCACAGGGAACCTGACCCTCTCCGGAAGGAGTGGGCCAGCATAGACAAGACATATCGCCCATCTCTCAACAACAAGAAGTATGACTACTGTAGTACACCCTGCGGAAGGCTGAATTCCCATCCAGGTCAACCTCCTAAAAGCCTTCTCCCCCGTTACGTGCAATTCCACGAGGGAGGGATCGGTCTCTTTCGCAATTGAGCCTGCCAGCATCCCCTCAGGGGCAGAGCAATCCTCTCCTACGTGAACCGCTCGCTTAATGCCAAGCCTCCCTATACGAAAAGCTTTCGAGAAGGACTGACACCCGTCAAAAATTCCTCACTCTCACTGTTAGGATTACCAATCGGGGGGAGAAGGAAAACCTTCGTCAGAAGAGAATGTTCGGACCAGGATATCCGCCTTCGATCTGCGCTGTGGTGAGTCCTCAGCAGAAGAGCCTCCTCGAAGAAGAAGGCTCCTCTGGGGATGTTCCCCTCCTGAACACTACTGCAGCTCCTAAAGAAGAGTGCTGGAGATTCGCGCTCCAATAACTTCCATCCTTGAGGAGAACCCTCCCGAACGATCCAAACCCGAAGATGAGACGAGAAATTAGTTTGTGACCTACGTCTTGACGGACTACCCGGTCAGAGGGGTAATCCTTTCAGCAAAAAGCCGCGTAACCGTGAGAACAAAAAGCCAGAGGCCGCGAAACAAGGCCAACCCTGTTTCGTTCCCACCGCTCCGGTGGTAAGGGGACCACTAACGACTAAGCCCGGGCTATAGTCACAGGCGACCCTTCTACACGTCGCCGTAAAATGTCCCTAAGGATCCACCGGCAAGAAGCCCCCCAACTCCCTCGTGACACTCGCCTTGGTATTTTCTGTACCAGACAGCTGACCGGTCAGAAACAGGAACGCCCGCTTCGACCAAATCTAAGAAACCCCCAAAGGGCTAATGCGCATCCCCATCCCAGCCTCTCGAGGAGCCGACGTCACTTCATTCAGAGGACTCCTATCCCCTTCTACACTGCGCTGTCCGACGACCTTCCATGGCAAACGGCAGAGCCTTAAGTCTCCCGAAACAAGGAGTTACGCAACACGCCTCTTCCTTGGCCTTAGGAGGGTTCACACTGAGAAAGTTTTAAGTCGGTTAAGTCCGCTAGAGATCAAAATCTGTCATACCGACAGAAACAATACCTCAAAGAAAATGAGCTATCTTCCTTTAGTCGCCTAAGCTGCCCGCCCAAATGACAGAAATGACAACCCCTTCATGAAACCGCGAAGACCTATCACTACTAAGGTTCACTCCGCGCTTCTCGACGGGAGAGTCGGCCGAAAAATGAGGACAATACCCTGCCGCGTACTTTCAAAAAAGTATCGTACTCACACCTTTTCGATGAAAGGTCCTCTTCTTTCCAGAGAGCCGCTCGCGGAGGAAATATCCTAGGTGTCTGCTCCTCAAAAATATCGGAATAACCTACATACAAGAAGCTGGCCTGAGAAAGCCCTGACTCTATCTGCGGACTAATGTTCCCCAGTCCTGGAGGCACTCTAGAAACATTCACTCCGGATGTAGCTCTTAACCCTAGGGAGTCCCTTTCAAGAAACTTCCCCTCCCCAGAGAAGAGAGAATTCCTTATACGTACACCCGTGGACGAAGAGGGATCGGTCAATAGTGACTAATCTCGACTGAGAGCCGGGTCGGGTTTTTTATCACCTCAGGGAAGCGACAGCTCAACCATCTCCAGAGAGAGTCAGAAAAGAGGACTTTCACCGGTCTATAAAAAGTCCCGACTGACCCAAGAACACGTACCTGAGGAAAGTGCCCCTCCTTATAGGCGGATTAAGGAACCCGTCGAGACCTTGCGACTCTCTCTGGAAGAAGGCGGCTGAGAGTGAAAAAAATTAGAAACTCCTTCCTTCCTGTTCCGCCATGCTCAAATCCTCGAAGAGGGAACCCACGCTAGAGAGGGCTCCACGTTGAGGCGGCGCCAAGGTCCCACTCTCTTCGGCTCGAGAAAAAGACCCTTGAGAGGAGTCGGCTGCCAGGAAAAAAGGGACAAACGCACGGGAACCCCGATGACCTCTCATCCTCCGAGACCCTCTTTCTACTGAGATACAACAAAACCGAGCCGTTGAAACTCTGGGAATCTCAATCCCTCAAACCAGGTTCTTTCAGAACAGTCAAGAGACAGAGACTCGGTCCTGTCTATCCTCCCAACGCACACAAAAAGACAAACACACACACTACGAAACGAACGAACTCACGATCGGTGTCAATAGGACCTCGTCCTTCTCCGAATCACAGAGTCGCTTGTCCCCTGCGTAAAGACCTCACTAGAGAGAGATAGACATCTGTCAACCTACCCATTCGTTAAAAAAAACGGAATCCTCCTACTGACACGGGTCGATTCCTACAAAAGACCCGGCCTCCCAGTCCTTCTAGCAATTCTAAATTACCCCCCAGGACTGGAGACTTGCCTCGGGAGACCTATCTAAACAGAAGTACGCCCCTTCCTTCAAAAAACTCTCTAGAGATATGCTGATTGAAAGATATAACATCCCCGCTCTCCTGCAAAAAAATTTCCAAAAGCTGCAAAAAAGACGAAGAAACCGAGATTTCTCCCAGAAGGGGGTCCGTGACTAACCTGTGGAATATTTTGACTGGAAACAAAACCACTTTCCGAACCGAAGCTTTTGAGGAAGAAAAGTCGACCCCGCCAGGGCTGTCTACAAATAACTGGCCCATCGATGAGAGACTTCACGAGAAGAAAACCCAAAACAACCCTTCGAGGGAAAGCAGAGAGATGAACGTAACCTTGGACCCGTTCATCGACAAAAACTTTTTCAGAATGTAGTTTCCTGGAAGGTAAAAGGGAAATCAGGTTTGTTTTACACATCAGACGAAAAACAGCAAGTCAAAACACTGAATCTTTTTTTTGTCCGGCGTGGGAAAAAAAACTAGGGGGGGGAAAAAAATTGGATTCTGAACCAAAAAAAAAAAGGGGGAAGTGGGGACTGTTTGGCCAGAAAAGATAAATGAGAGCTTCGCAAAATGCGGCAAAACTCTCAAAGTCGGAAAAACGATGTGAGTCCTAACCACCGTGCCCTGGGGGGAATTCCGGGCGTTGGCAAAGGGAAGGAGCCGGGTGGAAACGGGACGGAATTCCGGGGTCGAAGCAACTCCGAAGTGCGAGACGGGTGGGGGCATGGTGGGGGGAGCGGGAAGCCGGCAGAAAAAGGGAGCCCCCAAGGTGAAATTGTGATTGAAAAGTGGGTAAAAGGAAGCCTATGAAAAAGCCACAGGTTTATCGAGAAGGTCCAAAGCTAAAAAATGAAAAGTCTTCAAGAAAAAAATTGGAGGGAGAGGCAGGGGGGAAAAAAAGATAGAGAAAATTACTCAGGCAAGTGGGCCTAGCACCAAAATGGGGGAGGGTCTGCAGGGCAAAACGAAAGGTGAAAGGGCAAGCCCCCCCCCTACCGCCTGATCTGGGAACACCATAAACGCGTAAGGCAAGGGAAAAAAGAAGGGGGAAGACCCTTGAAGAAAGGTGCCGTAATTAAACTGAAAGCGGAGATTTCACGAAAGTTAACCACCGGGAGGGGAAAGACAGGAAGGAACAAAAGGGACGTGAACGCGCCCTGAAGACAAGGGGAACAAAAAGAGGAAATGTCCGACCACGGCGGTTGGGCGGGGTTAAAAAAAACGACGTGTTTAGCCGCACCACAACGAAAAGTTCATTTGGAAAAAACAAGAAACGATGAGCTAAAACAGGAAAGCATTAACCAAGAAAAAATGGGAACGGGAGTTTCAAAAAAACACTAACAAGGCGCAAACAACAAAAGAGGGGGTGCCGCGGGGGAGAAGGGCTAAGGGCAGTCCCACGAGAAAATATAAAAAAGGAAAGAAAAAGAGAAAAATCGAAAAGAGGACGAAAGGCCTATCGCAAGAAAAAATGGGGAAAAAAACTGAAAACCGGGGCACCCGGGGGGGGGGGTTAACGATGGAGTAAGTTTTCCAAACTATGTGGCAGCCAAGAAAACTGCTCCCGGGCGTGATCTCTTGTTGGGGGAAGTTCTAAAGCGTACGCAAACAGGGAAAGAGGGGGTCCGCAGGAAAGACTATGATTTAACTCGATTGGGACAGAAACCAAGCAAACGACAGTAGAATGCCTCCTGGTAGGGGGGGTGGTGGGAAACTCGTTGGTCAAAAAAAAAGGTCTGAGAAGAAAACAGGAAAAGCTTTTTTCTATAAAGCTCTTTTTGGTTGGTTTGGTGGCAAAAGGGTAACGTTTTAAGAAAGGGGGAAAAAAAAATCAGGCCAATGTTCACGGAAAAAGCTGTACAATAATCCGGGTAAATGACCATATTGGAACTGGAAGTAAACCAGGCAAAGGAACATAAAAGATGGGGTGCAGGGGGACAAAGCCCTGGAAAAAGAAAACTTGTTTGGGGAAATATTTGCCATTCAAAAGCCGCGTATGGGTGGGGTTGGAAGGGGGGGGGGGGTTCCGAGGGGAGAAAAACGGTGTTGTTAAAATCGAGGCGTCTGCGCAGGGTCGTGGGAACGATCCCACGGAGGGAGAGGAAAGACAACGCGGAAAAAATGGGGGGGGAAAAGGGAATGTGGGGGGGGGTTCCGTCGGAGACGAACTGGGTAGCGCTGGGGTGTTAACAACTGAGGAGGAAAAAAAAATGGGGTCAGTCAAGGAGTGTGCGGAGGCCAATTAAAATCTTAAGATAGAAATGGGCAAAATGACAACAATTGGGGGGGGGGGAAAGAAAGTGTTTATCTTTACAATCCTCTAAAAGAATGAAGGGAAAGGAGGAAAATGTGGAGGCCAATTAAGGTTGGTTTTTAACCCTTTGGGCAATGGGGGGGGTGGGGGTCGGAAGAAGGGGAAGTTGCACCACGAAGGAGGGAATGAACAATTTTTTTTGTGGGGGAAAAGGGGGCCTCGCCCTGCATTCACATTGTTAAAACTAAGGAGAGGGGGGGTCCACCCAGGTGAAAGGGGGAAAAAAGGGGGACAAATCCAGCGCCCAACAAGAAATGCAGAACGTTG
>Ga0179593_1353188_pt1 | contig 32271 bp, 31 predicted proteins | sample CZODoug2_1_08_16_FD_185931 | JGI IMG/M metagenome (GOLD analysis project Ga0179593, IMG submission 185931) | Vadose zone soil fungal communities from Angelo Coast Range Reserve, California, USA - CZODoug2_1_08_16fungal (PacBio error correction) | ecosystem: Environmental > Terrestrial > Soil >...
TATGCTTAGTCCAGGGAAAGGGTAACGCTACGGGATGGGGAGAGGAGGACTGAAATTCCGGTGATTAATTAAAAGGACTTATGAAACGGACGAGGGGGCCTTTTTCCGAAAGGGGAGGCGATCCGGGTTCATCAAAAAGAGCGGGAACCGGTCGGTGCCAAAATGAGGAGAAAGGAAAGGCGGTCCTCTAAATTAAAAGGAGGGGAACTTGATAGTCGGAGGAGGATTAACCGAAGGCCTTCGTGATGGGAGGGGCCTCATCAGATCGAGGGATGATTCTAGTCAGGGGAAGTCCTCTTTGACGGCCGGAACAGAGCAACGCTTCACGGCGTCTGTCAGCGAGCAGGGAACGGAGAGGGCAGACGAAGCCGGACATTAACCTACACTTGAGACACCGAGGGCGAAAAGCTGGGACAGGCAGCCAGTCCTTCGCCGAGAGGCCAAATACAAGAAGCTCCGTGGCCGGTTCCACACTGTCAGATTGAGGAGCGCAGGAGGGGGAAGATCCGAAAAAACACACCGAACGAAAAGAAGGTCCTAGAAAGCGGCCGTACGGGGACATTCCTGCAGGGGGGCCATTCTCAGGCAGAGGGCTCCCGAAAGGAAGTTCAGCAGCCTTGATCCCGGCCAAAAATCCCAACATGGCGGGTCTAAAATGGCCCGGGGAGAGACTGCTCCTCCAATAAAAAAGGAGAAGGACTCCAAGGCCAGTTGGCGTTATGAGTCTGCCTCGAGGGATGAACTACGTAGGCGGCGGTCTGGGTTTCAAGTCGAAGGAGGCAACCTAAGTACAGTTGCCTCAAAAGTCCTCCACACGGAGTCCAATGCAATTTAACCAGGAACAACAACGCCACTATCGATAGAGACCTGCTTCTCGGGAAAACTTTCCGAAAAAAAGGCCAGCCATAAAAAGGTAAACAGGGACCAAACTGGGGTGAAGAACAAGGACCGTGGGGGAGGAAAAAAAAATACACTCAACCCCGGAAAGGAGAAGATAGATAACGGCGATCAACACACCCGAAAGAAAAACAGTCTCAGTCGTGGGGGGATATCATTGGTCCTAATAGAGCGAGCGCATGGGAAACCGCTAGACCCGACTCAACAAAATGGAAGGATAAAAACCAGGCGGGTAGAATCCATGAGGGAGCAGACGGTGGGGCTACAGTGGGGGGAAGGTTGGATCGACGCGCCGTCAGAGGGAAAGAAAAGTGAGCACGATTCCCTAGTAAAAGGAAATGCCTATCGGAATCAATTACTCGGCTACAGTGAAGTAGGAGGGGGAGAAGCCGTGGGGAAGGCAGGGAGTCACATCCCTGGACAGCTGTGAGAAAAACTTTATTCAGAGAAACCGTTCTCACCCCATGTGGGGGGGGGGGGTGGGGGGGGGGGGGGGTGCAAGGGAGAAATCTTCTTCGCTAAATGCAACCCGGAGATTGACTCGTGAGAATAAATTTACGGTCAACGTCGGACCTCGAAAATATATCCAACGGCCCTCAGAAGCTCCAACCAAGCCGCAGAAACGATGTGAGATTACGCGTAATTCAAAATGAACCGGATTCTCGGGCCAAAACTTGAACGGCAGGCATTCTTAATAAGGGAAGATTAATAGCGACTGATTAGGGCGGGGCCGCGACGGATGTCGGAGGGGGAACCGGTACCAGCGACCTGTGGCAGTCTACGACATCTTGTCAGCTCTGAAACAATGACCGGAGAAAGGGACATCGAAAGGAGGGAAGCGTTCAGCGGGTCAACTACATGGACAGAATCGCGAGCTCAACGGGAGGAAGGAATCCCTGGGGGGTAAAATACCGCCGAGGCCGATTGGAACGAAGGAAAATCGGGAAGGGCAGCAAAAAGATTTCGGAAGAGAAACACGAAATGAAGTCCTATTCGGGGGAGATTTTCAGGATGCAGCAAGGACCTAAGACGAGAGCTCTCACCCAACGAGGGGAAAAGAGATACTGTGAGAGGGTAGGGCAAGTGTCTCCTCAAAGAGGCAGATACAGGAGGAGAATCGGTGCAGCTGTACCCGGCCGCAACGAAGGGGGCCACTGATTGACGGGACAATCTCGCCGGAGGAGGCGTAAAGTGAGGCAAGGGAATCGCATCGGTGAAAAGCAGCGCGTCGTCACATGTCAGTTGCGAATCACATCTCAACATTATCAGCGGCCGCGAAAGGACCTAAAGAGGAGAAGCCGGCCAAGATGAAGCACCAGGTGCGGTACCTGGGGGACGGTCTCCAGACCAACACGTTGCCGTAAGCGAGGCCACATAGACGAGGTGAAGGGACGATCAACAAAGCCAAGGGCCGTAAAGTTGGGGGGAAAAAAGCAAAGTCTGCATTCCAGAGCAAAGGCCGAGTACTACCGGCAGTATCCTGGGGGCGAGGGGGGGAGAAAGGGAAAGAAAGAGGGGGATTTTCCTATGGAGCGGCAGGTGCCGAACGTTGGGAATCAGAATTTCGAAGAATTCGCCGGAAAAATCCCAGGAAAAGACTGCGATCCTCTTCCAGGACGAGTGAATAGACAGGTTTGTTAGGCAAAACGGGTCAAGGGATCAGAATCCAAGGGAAAGGTCAAAGGGAAGGTGAAAACTCCGTGCGAGGGCCGAATCAGGACCGTCGCACAGGAGCAAGAAGGAAGGGTCAATTCCCGCATATCACTAGTTGGCCCGATGGGGAGGGGCCTGGAGGCCCGGGGAGCAAGAAATCGATGGCGGAAGAAAGAGCTAAGGAGATGGAAACGTACCAGCGGGAAAACAAGCACCTCAAACTTCCTAACGGAGGGGAGGATACCACATGAAACTGGGGGGGTCATCTTCACCGTTCTGGTGGTAGGTCAAGCGGCTCAACTCGGCGAAATCAATGAGAAGAGGGTAGTACTGTAAAACGTCGCCACCGGATGGCGGGGAAATGAAACAAGGCTCGTGTGGTGAGGGAAGCCGTTCCGGCTAGCCGCGATGAGCACTGGGAGTGGGACGGCGTCAACAAGTGCCGGTCCCGGTACGGGCAAAGTAACGTGTTTCAAATTAGGGGAAGACTGGTATGGGGCAGCATACCGGGGGTGCTCGACAGCGAGATTATCGTAAGGTGTAGTTTGGCCTGGTGACAGTCCTGAGTATAAACGTCGATTTTGCGGCCCGATTAGATAACCGGAGGGGAGGGACCCCACATCGAAATGGACAAGATTCCCAAAGAACTACGTGGCACCGTAGGGGTCATATAAGAGGAATCATCTTCCGACGACGCTGACTGGAAGGGGAAAGTTATACGGACAGGTTGTCCTTTCTGGAGAGAGTAGTCAGTCAATCGGGTTTTGTTCTTCAATAAAAGGGGTGGGCTGACGGGAGAAACTTAAGTTAAACAAGTCGATGAGGAACCGCTGAAACGGTCAGCGGCTGGGCCCGCACGGGAATTCGGAGGGCACGGCCGCGGTTAATTCTTAGGAGGAGAAGGGGTCAAAAAGAGCTTTGTTTGTGGGGGGATCGCCCGAGGGACTCACAGAAAAAGACACAAGGGGGGTGGGAACGTCTAGTCATCGGAAGAAGACGGGTTCTTTTTCTCCAAATGTCGAGAAGGAGCCGGAGGACCGAGTGATCTCCTACGGGGAGGAAAACTTTTCGTACATGGCGGACGCCCCGCAATCGAAAAAAAGCGTTGCCCTGCTTGCTCTCCAGAAGGCAGCGCCGTCTTTCTCTGGTCGACAGAAGAAAACTAGGAAGGGAGATTAAAACTAGGACTCAAAGACCGAGAAGATGTCCTCTACCTCCATAAAAACGGAAGTCACGCCTACTCTACTCATCTGGAGACGGGGGGCTAGAAACAACTAGACGACAGGGGAAGGCAAGGTTTGACGGCCACGAAAAGTACCCTCCGAAGGAGGACCCGAATCAAACACCGAGGCACCTCATGCCAGCGGTGACCGTGACCAGCGTGTACTTCCAGGAAGGAGAAAACCTTGACAGGGACGGCGAGCAGAGTCAGATCTCGATGAAAAGGTACGGCGGGGCTCGAACGCGCTGCCGATGCCCGTGAGGGGATGGCCTTTACCGGAAACTTAACCGGCCACAGATTCTCCTTTACAAAGGAGTGGTGACCTGTGGAAACCCAGGGGACGGGCGGCACACTTTACGCAGAACAGCCGGAAAACCCGGCCTACTCAAGAGTGATAGGGGAGGTAAGGGACGCTGGGAAGGCCCGGGCCGTCTTTGCGATCGGCGGACGGCTTTGGGAAAAGGACTTAGGGAAGAGGAATGGGAAGGAGGAAAACGCAGCCGCCCCCATCTAGTGGTGGCGAGAGCGGCTACGTTACGTAAGGGAAACAGAGCCCGATATGCGGGGGAGAAGGTCTAGCACGGCGGGGGGGGGGCCGGTCGGCCACGCCTCTTCTAATTTTCGGGAAATCGAGTCTCCTCGCCACAGAACTCAAGCCTGCTAACAAACTTCTCGAGCGGGGGACACCCCTATGACCAAGGTCAGTTGGGGAACGGAAAGGAGCTACACCGGTGAAAAAGAGTGGTACGGCTCGACTCGGAGCCATGAAAGGGAGGTCCGTCTTCACTCTTGCGGGTTCGTAACGTCAGAACCTGCCCGAGCAAGCCGCAGGGGAAATATGTCTCTTCTCCATAAAGGCGGGGAACGATCAGCGTGCTTCAATACGGGGCCAAGGATGTGACAAGCAAAGAATGTTGACAAGGCCGGGGAAGGGCGTGGCGTTGTGAAGCGTTTCGCAACATTCATTATCAACGGGGTAGGCGTCTGAGAAGTGGGCGTCCAGACTAGATCACGTGATGTTCGAGGGGCAATCCTCGAAGATCTCGCCCTGCAGGCCTTGGAAACAAGGTCAGGTATAGCCGAGTCAAGTCGGATGCGGCTAGATCATTGGTTCCGAGGTCAGAAAAAGTACATGGTTGCGACGAGGAAACTGTGTCCTGCTAAAAGTTCGAAAATGGGTATCAGGGCAACCAACACCGCCGAAGCTTAGGGGAGGAGATAACAACTCAATACTTAACGACGGTTTTGCCGTTCGGGGCACCGGATGAAAAAGCCAACATTAGTCTTAAAGAGAAGACTCTGGCATCCTCTTTCAGTTCAACGTAAGACCTTGGAGTCTGGCGTGAGAGCCGTTAGGGAGAATTATGAAAAGGTAGCACTTGGCAGCAGAAAGCAATTATGAGTCTGTCGCACTTGAAATGACGGATTGATCGGCTGCGGAGGGGGGGCCCATCAACGGGATGCGGAGGATGTCCCAAGATGGAAGTGCCGGATGATTGTGGAATCGAAGGACGTCAGGGGATAAGGGAACTGACTACTCCCTTTCCGGAATGTTTCGCCGATACTTCGATGAGGAGTAGGGAGATGCGGCCTAAAATTTCAACTTATAAGAGCTAGTATAGCGGCTATCGCTGGAGGGTCAAATTCGTTTCTGAGAGGTTGGAATGACGTGTGTAAAGAAAAAAGCTGACGTCTAAGTTCCAGGAAGGGACTCCACCCCAGGGTCAGGAGATAGGGGGGGGAAGCGAAAGGAGGGGAAAATTGGTATCAAGGAAGGAAACTATGGAACACGGATTGTCTGTACCGCCGCGTGACGATCTGAGGGGGGGGGTGTTGGAACTGCCCTGAAAAAGGGATCTCAGGGGGATCTTGATTACTACCCATTGCTCCTCGGGAGTCATCGACCTTAACTTCTTGGACAGGGCGGACTCTTTCCTTTGTTGTGCGAGTAGGGTTGGACCCTCTCTCGTCGGACACTATCTATTTCGTCATTAGGGTAACGAAGAGTCGAACATCTAAGAAAGATTCAAATCAGGATTGGGGGACTATACTGAAGGACATCGTGTGCATCTTTAGGGTCATTGAAGGGGAATAGTGCCTCGCTTGACCCTGGGCCCAGGCAAGACAATTGTGGCGGGAATGGTACTTTCATTTAGGGTTGGGTCGGGGCTACGCATTCCAGAGCGAGAGAAAAAAACACAAACTTATTGAGAATGGAAAAATAGGTTGGCTCTTCTACTTGTATCACAGGGCAAAACCTGAAGCGTTCCAAGCCCGGAACGAGGAAGGGGTCAAAGACCTCTGTGGGGGGACTGAACTGTCAGGCGCCTGAAACGCACATGGGGTCAAAGCTTGGCGAAATTGCAACGCTTCCTATGTTTACATCGGGGTCAGAGGGAGGACGTGCGGAAAAAAGCAAAGTAACCCTAAAGCCACTCCACCCGTAGGAAGAACTGTCAGAAGGAGAAGCCCTACTCGGAAATTGGCCCAAAGGGTCCATTTCCGGCTAGAGTCATACTAATTAAGAGGCGAGTACAAGAGAAGCTGAGGGGTATAACTTCTTTCGGGGACAAGACCCCCAGACAGACGGGGTTATTTTCAGATGAAAAAGCCAAAGGAACTTCTCTGCCATCAGGTAGAAACGACTTTGGAGTGGAAGACAATTATGAAGTCCAGACTGAGCCGTGAATGGTGTTTTGCACCTCAAAGGAACCGAGACAAAGGTAAATTCCTGGTAGCACCTCTGGGTCATGAAAAGATCGCAGAGTACCCTCCGATTTCGAAGAAGGGGGGCGCTCGGCGCGATGGAATTCTATAGAGGCTCCTTTGACCGCCTATAGTAGAAATATCTTATAGGCAAGGAAGACCGGGTCGAGGACAAGCTTGAACCCTCTAACTCACTCCAGGCAAAGCATACGGAAAACTATCGGCGAAAAACTTTAAATCTCGATTCAGTCCCCTCTCCTTCATAAGACCAGGATATGGGGCCAGACTCAGATTTGTTCCTCATAAGCAGGGCTGAATGATAATTATTCAAGACTGGACGGTTTCCAGACTGTGTTCCATGTTAATGTCCAACAGGCTGAGAACGCTGTCGAGCGGGGGGAGGGAGTTAGTATGAAGGACCGGGCCCACAGAATTAAAACCTCGCGGAGGCTGTGCCGGTACAAATCTGGAGGCTACTTCTGTTTTGCTATACCCATCTCCAGGTGGAGATCTTTGCCAACTTGGACACGCCCCTAGGAAAATACTAGCACACTCTAGGACGAGGTTAGATGAGCATTTCGGCGGTTCAAATTCCGTCTCTATCTGGCTAATCATACCAAGGCAAGGGAGGGGATTCTATCCCAAACACGCGGAGAACTAAACGTCCCGCAATGGGCGGATTTCAAGAAAAAGGACCCATTAATTCAACCTATGAACAATTTAAAATCCACTCTGGCAGGAAGAGAGTAAAAAAACGTGTATTACTAAATATGCAAAGGCGACTAACAGCGGGAGGGCAGATCCCATGAAGAAAGACGGAAAGGAGACTCAGGTAGCTGATCGGTCCCCTCGCGGGGTCCATCCATTGAACTTCACCCGGAAAGCACCAGAAAAGTTCAGTTTCGTTGCCGACCAATCTCTATAACGAGGGATGTACTTGCCCTGGACTAACTGATAACGGCGGGCCTGTAAACATTGACCAACGGCCGAGCATCACGCTACAAAGAGAGTCTCTTTTGGAAAAAAAACCGAAAGTCACGAGGAAGGGTCCACCATCCTCTATTGGAGGGAGGAAACGAGTGGGGATGCGGCAAAGCTCCCAAAAGAGAAGAGAAAAAATCACGAAGGAGAAAACAAAAAAAAACCAAGGCCGTCTGAGAAAAAGTGAAGAAAAGCTAGCCTTTATCAAGTAATCTGAAGAAAACGTGGAAAAAGAAACGATGTGAAGACAGCCACGGGTAACACATTTGGACTGGGGACATTCTCCTCGAGGGGCCTAGTCTTCAGCAAAGGTCGCAGCTCCCTTGCGGAGGGGGGGAGACGAAGTATGGGGGGCAAACGTGCACTGGTCAGAGGTCTCCTTTGATCGGAGCAGAAGGAAAAATTCCGCAGATGAGACAAATGGGATAGCTAGAAGGGGGGCAGCGAGGGAGAGGCGGTGCCGAGGGAGGGCGGGCCGAAAAAACAAACTCAAGAGAAAGTGAACCGGGGACCTTATACTGAGAGGTAGTAGAGGACAGGGTGTTCCTGGCCGCCGCCGCGGAACTTATGGGGGGGGGGAGAGAGGGGGGAATCCGTGCCCGGAGGAGACCGCCAGAGGAGACTTCGTGCCGGGGAAGAAGCAGATGTCTAACTCAAAACAATAGCGGGGCGCTCCGAACTTAAATTCCTCACCTAGAGATCAACGTTGAAACGTAAAGGTGAAAAGAACACAACTAAAAAAAAGGTTCAACAGAGGGCATGATCTGAGCGGGAAAGACAAGGGGGGACAGACATCTCCCTTGAAAAGGCAGAAGACTGCTCAATCAATAAAAAACGGGAGGGAGGCCTCTTTCTAGGATCATGAGAAAAGTGCAGTTCCACCTTGCACCGGAAAGGCCCCCATGGCTGTGATCGAACAATCCAGGGAAGAGAACCGCACAAGTATAATCAGCGTCAAAGGAAAGTTGTTTGGGGGGGGGAGAAGCAGTCGAAATAACCTCATTATCCTGAGGATGGGGGGGGCACGTAAACAAGGTCGATGAGGGAAAGAATGGTGTATAACTAAAAGGATAGAAACATCTAAATACGACCTATGCGGGACAACACAGGCCAAACCCTACGGCGCACAGGGATAAGTCTAGGAAAGCATGTTCAAGAACCCGCCCAAGAAATAACTGGAAAACACGTGGCGACCGGAAAAGCCCAGGGGTAGTACACAAGGGCAACCCTCTAAAGGCTTCCTACACACGCCCGGAATCCAGTTCGCCGGAGAATTCAGCCTTTAGAATTCTGAGAAGACAAAAGGAATTCCGACCGAGAGAACCGAAACCATGTAGATGACAAAAAAAATGCGTCCGGAGAAGGATGGTGGAGGGGGCCTTTTGTTCTGCACGATAGGGGAAGGTTCTTAGGGGACACGTTGGAAATGCAATTCCCCTAAAAGGGGAATATAGGGTAGAGAAGAAGTGCTGAACGGGGGGGCGCCCAGAGGCAATCGGCGGGGCCCGGCAAAAAGGAGGTATGCCACCCTTGCAGGTGGTGCAAAGGACGAGATGGGGAAACGTTGCAAACCAAGCGGATATTCTTTATCATTCTCGGAAAGGGGGGGGGGTTAAAGTTTAATGTTCAGAAAGAAAAAAGAACTTTACAGCATCGAGACAAAGATCCAGAAGTAAAGTCAGCCAACGCGAAACCGGGCCCTGTAATCGCTGTAAGCGGCCTTAGGGATGACAACCTTCTACCGACGGGGGAGACGTTGGTACCCCGCATGATGGAGTAAGGACTCTAAGTCGGAAGCAAAGGGCCGCGAAACGACGGGGATGTTCGCGTCAACCTTGGGAAGGCGGACGAATGGGTGGGCAGGAGCTTCTTGGGGGGAAGGCAGCAAGCGACCCCCGACGTAAAAAATGGTGCCGAGAGAGCTTTCAAAGATTCGACGGGGATAAAATCGAAGTGAGAAAGGGGAAAAGAGTGGAACATTCCACTGGAACTTTTACTGAAAAAAATTAAGTTCCACCACGTATGGCCAGATTCTCGGAAAATACCGAACTACTCTCACAAAAACCAGTAAAGAAGAGAGACTTTCGGAATTCAACTGGACTTCACGGAAAAGACGAATACCGGAACTTAATCTGGGTCTACCAGACCGCAGCGGAAAAGACCTATGGATGAGGGAATGAGAACGCCAGAGGATTTTCGGAAATGAGCGGACGAAAAAGCTGTCACCATTTTAAACGAATCAGAACAAGATAAGCTCCGCTGAAGCCGGGCCCCAGGGGGGAGACACGAAAAATGGGTCGCAACAGGCTCGACCTGGTTGCCGTCGCCGGCGAAAAACGAGGTTGCCTGAGGAGAAGGCGCCCGGGAAAAAGGGGAGAAGGATTTGCTGGAAAAGTAAACGTGGGGACGACGAGGAAAAGGGAAATGCATCTGAACTGCGGCGCACGGGGAAACATCTCGGCGGCTTGGGGACAAGGGGGGAAGCCATTCATCGGGGGATCGTCAAACGTTAAAAGGTCACGGGCGAAAACGGAAGAACCCACCTGCGGAAAGACCAAAAAAAAAGGGACCTTGAGTAAAAGGTTTACCTTGGGGGGCGAAAGGGAAGTAACTGGTCAAAAAAGCCAGGGGATGCAGCTTTCTTTCCTCACGGCCGGCGAGGTGGTCGAACGTAAACCTATACATAGGCGACGTCCATCTTCACTGATTAGCTTTCCCGCATTGGGGGCAACTTAGGGTCCCTTCGATTCCTGACTAAACGTATTAAAACCGCCGGGCACTTAAAGGGAACTCACCTCATGGAACCTAATATGGGTTGTAGCTCGCCACGCTGGGTAACCTCAGGAAAGCGCGAAGGCATGGGGGCAGTACTGAAGGCTAAAACCCGACTCAAAACGAAAAAAAGGGGAAACTTTTCGAGCGGGGGGGTGAGCCGAGAGTACTTCTATCACGCAGGCGCAAAAAAACTGGGGGGGTTTCTACAAAGGTCCCTTTACGGCAAAGTGGGAAGGGTCAAACATTTTACGAGCCTTTTGGGGGTGTCACCATTTAAACGGTTCGAAGAACCGGCTGAAGGGAGAATGGGCAATGTTCGAGGGGTTAAAGACATCCCTATGGACGTTTCTTTCGGCTTCCAGAAAAGCCTCATCCTTCGGTGGGCTATCGAAAGGGGAACATGGCGAAGGAGACCGACTGAACAGACGGGAGATGACGGGGACGACTTCAAACTATGGCCGAGAAAGGGGAGCCGTGGGAAATTCTAGAAAGGGGCGATTGCAACTTCGTTGGGAAGGTAAAGCACGCCAGTTTCTTCAAGTAAAACATCTGCGGGACATGAAGGGGGATATTCACGCGACCCGCTCCGTCCCGGCAAAGGGGCTCCTTATCGTTGGTTCCTCTTGGCCGGCTTTAGAAAGGGGTTTTCCACCATGGTGGGGTTTGCAAGGCGCGGAAATTCTATAAAAGACAACTTCAAAGAAATTGGGGGAAAAGGGCATCATCTCTGCAGGCGTTTGGGGGAAGCAAGCCGTGAAGGACGAGAGATTCTTTATAGAATGTCTTTCGATGGAGACAGGGAGGGGAAGAGGAGATTCCTAACTGTATATCGACCGCCGTTAGCCGGGGAAAACTCCCTTTCAAATGGGAAATAGGAACCATCAACGCGGGTCTGGTACAGCACACTATGGCAGGGGGGGAAAATCTAGATGATCTTCCGTCGCTGGTTCATAGAATATGAAATACGGGGGGGGGGGGGGGGGGGGCCGTCCAGGCACTACACTGAAACACTTTATGAAAAGAGTGGCCTCCCCAGAGGCCGGAACAGTCTTTCTTTTCTCGAAACGTGGGGGTGAATCAAAATGAAGGGCCAGGGAAGGAAGATAAAATGCGAGAGGAACATACACGCGAGGAATCTTCCGCGACAGCCTCCTTGGAATTAGAAGGAGGTATTTTCCATAGCGCGCAGGTCAAGAAAAGGGGGTTACAGTGACCCTTTCTGAGCTGAAAAAACCAGCCAGACCGCGCCTGATCCGCGTTGCTAGGCGAGGGGAGAAGGGAACGACGAATTTCATCTGCTTCGCAGGGGGAGGAAAGGGACGGGGGGGGTTTAAAAGGCAGCAGGAACTCCCCCCCATCAAGCGATGGGAACCCTTGACGAGCTGACAAGCCAGCCCAGAGGGGCCGTAGGGGAAAGAGCGAAGGCAAAGATGGGCGTCTCCGAGAGACGTCGCCGGAGCTGAAACCAAAAACGCCTGCGGAGATGCAGAGAGGGACGTTCGGGCAACGCCCGAGGAAAGATGGCCCTGCGAATGGAAAAAAGGGGGCAATGAATGATAGATCTCTCCCTTTAACCATAGGTCCGGGGGCCGGCTGGCGCTGCTTCCAACCCCTGAAAGGCCGAAAGCTAGGAATAATACCACTTCTTGGCCCGCAACAGAAAAGGAAAAAAGGTTTAGCATGATTCAAAGGCAATGTTGCCCTTCCTTGCGCGGTGGGGACAGGTGAAATTCGAGACCAGGCCTAGAAAACGAGGAAAAAGAGGGGTGGACGAAGTGGTAAAAAAGCAGACACTCGATATTCAGGGGAGCAAGAATAGGGGGGAGGGACGCAAGGACGATTTAACCAGAGGGGTCCAAATCCTCTATAGCCGGGCGATCAGCAAGTACGTATTTTCACTCATGAGTGGGTCTGCCGTGGTTCTCTCCCTTCTACAAGGGTAGCCAAAACAACCAGCGTCAGGTCCGAGTCTTCTAGTGCAAGTCCTCGAAAGGGGACTTAGGGCCACCCTGGAAGCGAAAGAACATATCTCAAAGATCGAGAGTCTCTGGAAGGACTAAGGGAAAAAGTTGTACGGATGAAGGGAAATTTTAGGCTAAAATCGTGTGAGGGAATACACGGCCTCCTGATTTCCCTTCAACATACAGGAAGGTGTTTCCAGCTCCGTTTCAAATCGGGAAAGGCCCTAGGACTTAAAGGGACGATAAGTTGATTAATGCCACTAGTCGAGGGGGGTCCCCTTGGATCGACTAGATCAACATGGGGTCGGCGGCATAGTATGGATCACCGGATCAACGAAGAATCCTGATGAAACCAAAGGGGAGGGGCGTGTGCCCTTAGGAGGTTCTCTAGTTAGCTGGTTTTCACCTAAAAAGGGCGCGGGGGAACGTTCGCGACAAAAAACTGAGAACGAGGGTTACAATTGTTCGCAACGGGGGGGAATCTCTAACTCTGGGGATAGGCTAGTGCGAGAACATCAGCGTCTGAAGAAATTTATCCCTTCTAGGGGGGGCTGGAGAACGTGATGTTGTCAGGCAGGAGTATTTTTCTTAACGACGGGGGAGAATTGTTGCCCTAAAAGAGGGAGATTTGGGACGCTTTTTCCTATTGGCATCAAAAAAAAAAAAAAAGACAACTATGGAGCGAGAGGGCGAGGCCTGGGCTCCATCTGGGTGTTCAAATGGACGAGCGCGTAACTGGGAATTAAAAGGAGGGGAGGGAAGGGGATAGTCGGGGTGGGTGTGCGAAACCGCGTCAAAGATATAACAACGATGAAGAGAGGATCTGGTAGACGTACACAACTCCTAGCCCCGCCAGAGCCGGGGCATTCCCTGAGCCGGCCAAGAAGAAAAAGATGAAAGCTTACAGGGAGAACTCTCCGAAGCACGTGCTCGGGGTCAGGCGAAGGAAGATACCAGAAGAACAACGCAACGGGGATTCCTCTAGGGTACACAAAAATCGTCAAAAAAAGGAAAGTTTCAAAATGGGAACATTCGAAGGAATACGAAGAATTTCCGCACGAGGTGTCGGCAGACTTTACGGGAAAACATCAAACAGGAGGTGTAAAACAGGAGGGGCCCAAGAAGGAGGACGACGTAAGGAACTTATAGGGAAGGAACATGTATCCCGCGCTGGGGAACTTTCCTGAGGTCCTCCGGCCACGCGACGGCCTGTAGGGACCACTTCGAAAACGAGCAACGGAAAAAGCAGGGCAAAGCGCACAGCGATCGTGCATTTTTGATCACCGGACCAGTATCAGGGGACGAAAAGGCGACGATGGGGAGCATTCCCCGTTATCTGAGTACAGCAATAACAGGAGCAAAAAGTGGCAAGCACATATAGTAAGGTCATCCTGGAGGGGCAGTAAGGTCAAAGGGAGACGTAAATAACGCTTCAAATGATGAAAAGCACCAGAGAACTAATCAATATTTCCGGACAAGGACGGTTTCAGGGGGGACCAGACTCTGATGAAGCTTGGACACTTGCAGGTTTTTCCTTTCCATAAGCGGAGCACAAGATAAGGGCTTCTAATGGGGGGTAACTGGGGTCAGAGAAGGTTCCAAGTCAATCGTCTAGGGATACTCTCAATAAGTCGGACGTTGGGGTGGACGGAGACCATTTAGAGTGAAAGGAACCAGGGTTTAGCCCAACAGGTTAGCGGAAAGGGATCAGGAGATACTCTGAGGGCAAGGTAAGAAGGGGAAGGGGGGACCGCTATCTTTCAAGACAGAAAAAGGAAAGTGAATAGGCTAGGCGAACCACAAGGAAAAAAACGACTAGTCAGCCTTGTGTGTGAGCACTAACTTCCAGGAAGGGGGAAAAACAGAGTTTAAGGAAGGGAGAACTTAGCGCGCGCTTTTGCAGGCTAAGAAGGGCGTGTCTTTAGGCTTAGGCACGCGTCCGACATCCTGACAGGGAACTGAAAAGGAGGAAAGAGTATGGATTTGTTGGGGGGTCGAAGTTCAAGAGAGAATACTGGCCGCGAAATCGCACTCTTTACCGCGCCTAGAAATAATACTAGAGGGGTTACTGATGGACCGTGCACCCTCTCGAGACCTCGGGTGAAAGGACGGCCAGCTTAAGCCCGGGAACCCAAATAGAGAGGATGGTCACGTAAAAGGTAATTAATACCAAAGGGGGGAGTGCATCCGATTTCATCGCCAAGAACGCGCACACAAAAAGAGCAAAGGGAGGGCCCTCGGCACGTGGAGTAGAGAAGCTTTTATGAGGAATACTGTCGGTTAGCTTACCAGGGGTCCCCCACTGGGACTAACGGTCGTCTCGATATTATACTCTTTCATCGTAAGAATTTCTGTTCATAGGGCTGGGCTCTGGAGGAAGTCATGGTAGCGGGCCGGGGTTATCAATCCCCCAGGCACTTGATATAATAAAAGGGTATAAAAAGGAACGCTGGTCACAATTTTCTCGGCGGCGATCACGGACAGGGGTCCGAAAACCTCTAAGGAACCTGGGGTCTCTATTCGGAACAAGGAACGCTTCTCTGAGAGGAGAGTGGCTTAGGGGGAAGCTAAGATCAGTCAGGGCCCACAGTCGCCATCCCTAGGGAGAAGCTTCTCAACTCTCCCGGAGGGAGTATGGAGTACGGAAGAGCAGGAATGAACTTTGAATGGGCAGACGGAGGATGTCGAGAATTATAACGACAATTCCACCCCCTGATCCTAGGGGCCCTCGCTCTCCTCGGAGACCGAGAGGACTGAGTAGGAAAAGACCTTTTCACCACCTCGTGTCTTCACGGTGAAGAAGAGGCGAGGGACATACCACCCACACCTGGGAGAATCCTGGCAAAAGGAGGAAAGGGGGGGGACCCCGAAAAAGGGATGAAAAAGTGTCCCTTTTCTGCCAAAGAGGCATTGCATTCTCAAATGTAGAAGCCGGGTATAAACAAAATGTCGGTAGAAAAACTAGCTTTGCCTTAAAACTCCACTGAAAGCCAGGGCCTCTGGACGGGTACAAGGGAGGGCTTCTAACCTCGAAGAGTCTGATGCTGGATGTGAAGAAGGGGGGAATATTCTGGGCACAGTCCTGGGGAGTTCACTGGAGCCCAAGTAAGACGTACTCAACATGTAAAAAACACAGCCCGGCCACGACAAGAGACTGAGTCCGACCCCCGGGCTTCTTCCATAAGCATAAGTGATTGAAAGGAAAAATATGTCCTGATTGACAGGGAAAGACGATAAGGGGATAACACTAAAAGATCAAAAGGGTTAGATAACACACACGTACAATGAAGGAGACATCAGGACGGAAGGACGGTTCAGCATTTCACGAAGAGGAAGAGAGATATAGGCAGGTCGAGCCGATAACCGACCATTGAGACAAAAGCAAACTAAAGGAAGGTCTGCCTGGGAAAGAACGATGTAGGGGGGGGAGCGGTGTCCGTTGTCGTACTTCGTAGAGCACAGACGAATTATCCCTTCCGAGGGGGACGGGACAATGAAAGTAAAACTATGTGTGAGAACAGAGGGAAAAGGACCGGGAGTCGCCTTTCTGCCATCGGGCGAGGAGAGGAAATTCAAGTGAGGGGAGAGTGAGCGCGCGTGAAAATTTTAGTGTCGGAGTACGCTGAAACCGTACAATTGGCTCACATCTTCTCTTGGGAGTCAGGAGAGAAAGGGTGTACTCGGGTAAATGGAACGCCAGGACTGAGGAAATAGCCTAAACAATATATCACTATAAATCCACTGGGAAAAATTGCTCCACAATTCCCATAGGAGAGCGAGACTTAAGTCCTTCTAGGGGGCAGAACTGAACGCAGCTGTTCAAGGGGAGATTTAGAAGACAGCTGATCCTTGGGGTCACTCTCGCTACGGGAGGGGAGTTGTCGAAAAAGGACGCGTACGAGAATGGTATGGATGAGAAATGAGGGGCCGCTACATCTGGAAGATGATAAGGTGCGCGGGGAAAGGGAGGGTGGATTAAATGGTGACCGGGGGGAATCAGAGAAGTGGTAACTTATCATAGATCTTAACAATCAAAATTAAAGATAGAGCAGCGTCAGCGTTTATTGTTTCATGCGTCTGGCTCTTGAGCGAACGAGAGGAAGTTCCACCGTCTTGCCAGATTGTTCACTGAGGGGAAAGGGAGGAAACGTCCTAGTAAAACAAACAACAAAACGTGGAATGGGCGGAGGGAAAGGTTTGCTGCAACCGGAAGTCGACGGGAATGGACTGTGTTCGTAAGCAAGCGGAAAAGAGTCTTAAGATATGACGCGGAACATAGGCAACAGGAGTGTTCAGGATCTAATGTTCGCGCGGAGGTAAAAATGTCGGAAAAAAAAAGTAAACCTCCTGACAAGTAGAGAAGAGGGGCAAGAACTCGGGGAAAAAGAGGGCATCAATGATTTAAAGAATATGGCTGGAATGCGTAGTCTGACAGGGTGACTCACGACTAAAAAGGACGTCCGCATCTGCCTCAGGGCTAAAGTTTGCCGTCGGTCATCTTTCCCGTACTTTTGACCTCATAGCTAAGGGTATCCAGAGTCGCCCCCTCAATCTCTGATTTGGGGTTAAACTTGGGGGGGGGGGGCGAGGGACAGGGGTGAAAAAAAGAAAGTCGGAACAATTTGCCGTAAGGGCTAAAGAAGAGAACACAGGCCACTGAACACAATGGTTACGACGTTGAAAACTGGGTGAGAAAGTCTAATCGAAAAGAAACTGGAACCTCGGAGATAACGACGGAATCACCAAGCGCCACTATAGTATAGAAATTTCTGATATATAACGAAGGGAGAAAGGGAGTTCCGAAATAATGGAGACCGTCGGGGAGGACGCAACGTCATAACCTAAAAAAGCAAACGCTGAGGAACGAAGGGGAAAAGTTTACTACGAAATTAAAGCACGGTTGTCATCTGCTGCGGGTGAGTTATTCGAGGGGATGAGCCTTAGTAGAGTTGGGAAAGGAGGGGGGGAAGTAGCAAGCGGACGGTATACGAGGCTCTTGGGGGGCGGGATAGCTGTATCAGTCTGGGGAGGAGGGTGTTTGAGTCCCCATATGTCCAGGAAGGATTTTCAGGTGTTGAGGAGCCCCCGATGAAATGGAGGGAGGAAAGGGACCGGGTGTGCGAAGAAGGGGATCGAGTGCGGGAAGGAGGGGGGGGTTGCCTGGGACGAAAGGGATCGGGGGGGGGGACAACCAAAGGTCGGGGAACGCAATCGACCTTTCCGTTCAAAAAAGAGCAGAAGAGGGGGGGGGGATGAGAGGGTATATAGAACGTCCAATTCAAGATAAACGATTTCTGTTAAAAAGGAAGGAGAATCTCCAGTGGCCGGTGCGGCTCGAGGGGGGAGGGGAACAAGGTTTTCTATCAAAAGTGGGTGATGGGATAAACGATTACCTGAGAGTCAAGCAATAATCTCGGCAGAAGGACGGAAGTTTCCTCTTCGAGGCAGAAGCCTGAAAGAGTTGCCCCGGCCGGTGGGTTGCGTAGGACCAGTCAGAAAAAGAATAAACAAGAGTGTGACCGTGCGGTTCGCCTGTGGAGAAGGGGGGGGGAGGTTGGGCGTCCGATTGATGGGAAGAGGAGGAGGCATCATGGTGAAGCGGTAAAAGTGAACGAAGAGAGTTAGTCACTGATGAGATAAGGAAAGGAATCTCATAGTCGGGTTGCGGAAGACATATTCTGGCTTAAAGGAAGCTCCAATCAAGTAGATATGAAAAGGAGGACTGAATCTAAAGATCCCGTCAAACATAATCAAAAAAGCGTTGCCTTAGTACCGGTTCTGTTAACGACTCGTTTCAGGGGAAAAACCACCTTGAGATCTACGGGCACCATTCCCGGTGAAATTGTAAAAAGAAAAGGCTCCTCTCATTACTTCATCCTGAATGACATTCTCGAAAGGACCGAGGCATAAATGCTCTCTGCTTCAGGAGAGTGAGAGCGGCGCTGTGACGCCTCCAAACGTTCGAAGGCGGGACGGAGAATAACCGCTCCTCTATTGGACAGGGCAAACTTCTGTACTTTTTAAAAACACGCTTTTCCCGAAAAAGCCAGACAAGGGAGGGAATAATCAAGCGGGACGAACGGTCTCGATTCTCAACTAAAGGGAAAGGGTCCTCGGAGTGTGGGGAGTTCGGTGAGAGGCAACTCAATTCCCTCCAAAACTGATGTGGTTGGAAGAAGATTCCTCGGCTAAGGAGTTCAAGAAGAAGCGAGCGAAGGCCGGATGAAGCCGGCGCGGAAGGGGAAAGGACTTGTACCCGAAGATAGGAGGGGAGATCGGGTTTGAAACGGACGACCGCTCCTTCTAAGAAAAGGAGACTCTTTAGGACGGTCCAGTGAATGGTTCTTAAAGGAGGGAACGTACAACCGCATTCCTGAGGAAGTCTCTGACAAATACCTTTAAGGCCGTCTTGGGGCCGGAAGGGGGAGGGAGGGAGGCCACGACGCAGGAAAGAGAACGACGATATGAAAAAAAGAGGAGCCCTACCAGTGACTTCGCAACTCCTGGGCCATGTCCCATAGGCCACCTTTCCGATGCCTTTGGGTTGACGCGGAGACACTTCCAGGGCAGACTGGAGAAGTGAGAGAATAAATCTATCACTTGAAGGGGGGCTTCTCTCAATATAAGACCGTAGGAAAGGTCACCGGTGGGGGAGTCAGACTAGAAGCTATGAGGGAGGAAGGAGGTCAGTTTTGAACATTATTTGGGACGAGGGGTCATTCTGTACACCAAAAAGTTTACCCAAAAATCGAGCTGGGCTTCTGGGCTGGCACTAAAAGGCTAGAAGAAGTGACGTAGGACAGACTGGGGTAGTACTAAAAGGACCCGGAGACCAGAGTTTCTAGCATCTCTTCAATTGCAGGGAAAAGGGGGAAAAGGGTTTAGGAGGGAGGACTGAGTTGCTTCCTGTTCCGCGATAGAGGGGACTGGACTTCTAAGGTTAGGAGCGTTGATATGCCGGAATCGCCGGAGCGCGTTGCCCTTACTCTATGGGGGTTTCAAGGTGGAGGACAAACTTAGAAGAAGCCCGTTAATTGAAAGAGAAGTCTCGTGCCTGTACTCTCGATCTTTATGCTCGGGAAAGAGGGAAAAACCATTAACTAGCCCTTCCTATAGGGCGACGGGGTTGCGGCCATTGGTCATGATACTTGCGGGGCGCCAGTTTTCATCAACGGACCTCAAAAGGAATTCCGAAAACTCGAAGCACGGGAAACACTATCACAGAAGTAAATGATGGCGGGGGCCTGCGCGCAATCGGAGGGAGGGCCGGGCCAGACTGATAAATTGGAAAGAAAAAGGGTAAGAAGGGAGCGGATAGTAAATTTGTCCGATCCTTGAACTACCTTTCTTGAAATCATAATCAGAAATGGACCCTTCTCTGGGGGCTACTAAAAGGTCTTTTGACCATGCTGGCCGAAGGAAAAGAAATTTGGAAACCTAGGGAGGAACTGGAGAGTACTAAGAGGGAATCTTTGCGGACAGTGGCCCACTACAGAGTCTCCTCCCGTACAGGTACCCATGCAGCCGACATTTACTGTCAGTGAGCGGTCGAGACCCAAAAGAATTCCAAAACGAACAAAAACGGGGTCAAATATATGGGGGGGGTGTGTGGGGGGGGGGGGGGTTGGGGGGGGGGGGGGGGGGGGGGGGGGGGGGGGGGGGGGGGGGGACGGGGGGGGGGGGGGGGGGGGGGGGGGGGGGGGGGGGGGGGGGGGGGGGGGGGTGGGGGGGGGGGGGGGGGGGGGGGGGGGAGTGTGGGGGGGGGGGGGGGAAGTGACGAGGGGTCAGAATGGTACACAAAAGATCCCGGAAGCGTACAAGAACTTCCCTAGGGTCGACTTTGGTGGATCTTATCATAAAACATAGGGGCCCTGACTTAGGGAAAAGCCTACACCTCAGGATCTAATAGGGGTGCTAGCACTAATGAAACGCTCAAGAGGACAGGTTCTTAGGGAGAGATAAACCACCGAGCCGTGACTCCTCGGAAATTAAGGGGGAGAAAGGAGAGGGGGAAGGGAGGATAGAGAGGGAGTAAAGGGAGAGGGGAGGTGGGGACGGGAATGGCAAGCGGGGGTGGGGAGGGAGGGGGATATAACGGAGGTAAAAGAGAGGGGGATGGCGGGGGGGAGGGAAGGTGGGAAGTGTGTGCGTGAAGAGGGGGTAGGGCGGGGCTGGAGAGGGGGGGGTAGAGGAGGTGGAGGTGGGGTAAGGGGGTCAAAGTTGAAGGGTGGCGAGGTTGGGCTTGGTGAAGGACAAATAAGGGGGGGGGGTAGGTGAAGGGGGCAATGGGGGATGTGTATGCCGGAGGAGGGGAGGGTGGGTGAAAGTTAAAGGAAGAGAGGGGTAGGAATTAGTAACTGAAGCCTGGGGGGGGGAAGTTGAGAGTGGGGATGGAAGGGGGGAGGGTGGTATGTAATGCGACAAGGAGGGTCGGGAGGAGGGGAAATGAGGGAAGATGGGGAGAGTGGGAAGGGAAGGGGAGACAAACCAGAGGTTGAGAAAAATGGCAGGAGGTATAGGAGGGGAAGACGCGGGATAAGAATAAAGGGGGGGGAAAGGGGGGGAATGGGGGGGAGGAAGGAGGAAAGAAAGAAGCGGTGTCGTAGGTGTAGGGAGGAGGTGAGATGTGAGAGGAGTAAGGGGAAGGAGCAGGGGTGGGAGGTTTTAGAGAGGAGGAGCAAGAGAGGGATGAGAAAAGCGAAAAGGGGGGGGGGGGGAGGAGAGGAGGGCAAGGGTTAGGGGTGGGGAAGCGAAACGTGACGAAAGAACAGTGAGGGGGGAAGTAGAAAGAGTGGGAGGAGGTGCGCCGAGGGAAAGAAGGGGGGGGGGAGAGAGCAGAAAAAGGGTGGGGGTGAAGCGCGAGGAAGTGGAGGGGTAGAGAAAATGTAGAAGTAGGGAAAAGGGTGGGGCGAGTGGGGAGGAGAGGGAGGGGGGGAGAGGGAGAGAAGAGGTGTGGCATGGGAGGGGGGGAGGGGAGGGGTTAGAAGGAGGGGTGGTGTGAAGACGGGGTGCAGTTAGTGAGGATAAGAAAGCGACCGAGGGGGGGGTTGGACATGGGGGTAAGAGGGAGTGAGGGTGCTGGAGAGGGAAGGAAGGGGAGAAAGGGGACGTGGGGCGGAGGAGGGGGGGAGGGGAGGGGGGAGGGAGGGGGTATAGAAGACCGTCTCTCCGGGGAACACAGCCTGTATCCGGAGTCTCAAAGCACCAAAGTGAGATTCAGGCGGAGTCCCTCAAAGAGAGAGCAGAAGGGGAAGGAAGTATCTTTCAAAGTTCTAGTCAAGGGGAAATTACAGGCCTGGGGTGGTCCAAAGAATTCCCAAAGGGAGGGAAATTGGGGGGAGTGCCATACCTGGGGAAAACAGTCTCAAAATACAAGGCAAGAAACCGCTAGGGGAGATATTCCATGTGTCAGGATCTTATCAGATCAATATGAAGAGAGAAGAGCATAGAAAAAAATGGTTGAGAATTAACAAAGGAAGAAAAAAGCAAACGGGGGGGGATCGCCACTCAACAACCGAGTAGGGGAAAGACAGCCTCTGGCCCTCCAGATCACGACTAAATAGTCAGGGGGACAGAAAGTCACAAGTGAAAACGGGAAAAAGTGGGGGTTCCGCATTTTCAGAAATTCGCAAAGAGGAGAGAAGCCTCTTGGGGACCCCACGTTGAGGGGTGCCGTGGACATCACCCTCTCACGGCGGGAAGAAAAGCTTCGTGAATGTTCTGCGTCGAAACTGTCCGAAACCAACTCGGCGGGTACGAGTGAAAGAGCAGATCGGAGAGAAGAACGGGGGTGCTATAAATTCAGGAAAGGACTTCAAGCCGGAGGAAACCTCGGGGACCTAGGAAGACTACTGAGAAGGCCGCCTGCTCGCGCTCAGGCAGAAGGGAATCTTCCGGGTTAAGTCGAGTCTGGAGGCCGCTCCGCAAGTGGGAGGGTTCACTTCGGCAAAGTCACGACTTGGCCGGGAGCAACGCTTACACACTGCACCTCCAGGAGGAAAAATGCGGTCAAAAGGGTACCTACTGCACCAATGGGGGGCGTGAGGCAGAGGCGCTTGGCGAAGGGGGGTCAAGCTAAGATCGGGGAGTCGGGGCGATTGGATGGAACAAAAAGTCCGCCATCCGGGTACCGAAGGGTATGAAAGGGAGACATCTACAGGAGGTTGGCATGTCCAGTCGCTCAAATCCTCTTCAAAAAGAGGAAAGGTTCCACCGCCTCCTAGGGCTTTTCTTCTGGAATTCATCCCGAGGGAGAAAGGTATACGCGAAACTACAGGCATCGAAGGAGAACCATAAAAACTCGCGGGAGGGAAAACAATAATAGTGGAAATCTATGTAAGAAGGATTGAAAAAAAACGGCGGCCACCGCCCGACAGGTAAGAAGCTCACCAACAGGCCCAGGTCTGGCAAACAGGGGAAGCGACCGCGGAGATCAACTGGGGTATTCGGCGAGGCTGTTTTGCAAACCGCAATCACAGGTCAAAAATGGAAAGGCGCAAGTCAGATTGCCTCGGTCTTCAAAGGTCAGGCAGAGCCAGGGGGCTAAAAGGCCGCGTATGCAGCGGCAGACTGGTCCGAGGAAGCTCCATACTTCAGAGGCCGACGAATATGAATTCCCATTGTTAAAAAAGATACTTGTGGAGGGAAGGAACTCAAAAAAAATCAGCGGGTCAAGACCTCAGGGAGGGGGAAGGGTCGTATACTTAAACGAGGAAGAGAAAAAGGTAATGCCTCCTTCTGGTACCTTAAGAGGAACTGTCTCACAAAAAAAAAAAGCGGTGTGGAGTCCATCATAGGGGAAACGGCCAGAAAAAAAAAAGGAGCGAGAAAGGAATGCAAGGAAGCCATTCCTTGCATGAAGTCCCGAAAGGCAGGGGAGCGACGCCCTTCTCCAAGTTAATCAACGTGAAGAACCACTCTTAAAGATCGATTACAGACGTAAGGCGCCACTACCTTCCTCATTCCAACTCGGTTAGCCCCTCTGGGACATTGATTTCGGTTATGCGCCCAGGAGAGCAGCCTACAAAGCAGCAGGGGCCCTGCGAGCAAGGACGAGAAGGTCTTCTTGAGGGGGGGGGGGGGAAATTCCGGATGTAAGATACGCGAGGGTAACTAGAAAAGGCGGAAAAAAGAACCGTGGAAAAGCCCGGATCAACACATGTAGAAAGAAATTCAAGTCGCCGGGGAAAAAGACACCAGCGTACAGACGGTCGTGAAAATTCTTCCGGGTAGGGCCCGCTCGTTCGTCGAGGAGGGGTGGGGTCAAGAAAAGAGATTCTGGGCCTGATACTGGGGTTGAGGACAGACAGAAAATAGCCGCACATCAACGGCTCTTCCATTGGCAAAAGGGAAAAAAAACGCCCCTGCCACAGCATAGATTCGTCGCCGAGCAAACAGTCCCATTCCAAGAAGAAGGGATCAAAAACATGGAAAAAACTTGGTACCGTAAGGGACTCCAGTGGGGAAAACACTAAAGGCGCAGATAGGAATAGAAGATAGATCCCAAAAGGAACCAGGGGAAAAATCCGGGAGATCAGCTTCCTCAAGGGATCTCAGATCGCAGCGACACACGGATAGCAACTACAGCATGTTGCAGATGAAACAAACTCCAGGAAGCGTCCGGTCTACGGGACCAGCTGGTAGGACCGCGGAAAAATTTCATCGACGGCAGGCGAAAGAGGCGAGGAGAGATCTGGTAAACGGAAGTGCCACCCCTGAAAGCGAGGATATAGGAAGGGATCGAAGTTCTACTCCGACTCAGTACGAAATGGTGCAAAAACCGTGGAAGGGGGAGGCGGGCAGATGGCATCAGAAAGAAGATGAAACATATGTACCGTTGACTCAGAAAATGCCATAAAAAAAGGTCGAAAACGGGGGGAGGGAGAGTGTTTGCAGTCGAAAGACGGGGGAGGATGGTTCTCTGGGACGAACTCCAGGCCGGAACGGACGGCACCTCGAAGATCCAAGAGCGAAAGAAGGCGTCCGATCAGCCCCATAAAAAAATTCAACCGAAAGCCGCCGAACTTCGAGTAAGAGAATGGTCATTACCGCTGCTCTATGCGAAAAAATTTACGGGAAGACATTATAATGGGGACAGCTTTCATCCCGCGATGGCGCTGCGCCGAAAAAAAGCAAAGCGTAGGAAGGCTACGGCAAAAGTCAGGAGGAAGGTATTGGGGAAGAAGAAATCCAATCTTCGGACCCTGACCTGAGGAAGTGGCCGCAGGAAAAAAAAAGCTAGAAGGTGGGGACGGGAAGAAGAATGTGACCGACGCGCGCCAGGTCGATGCTAGATCCGGTGGGCAAAGAATAAAGGAAAATATCTTCCCAAAACATGAAGAGAGTCCTCGTAAGGACCGAACGATCCGACGTCCACCGTCGAAAAAACAGGAGCAGCCAATGACAGTTGCCGACCGTAGAGCTTAAAAAAAAAAAAAAGAGAAGTAGAAAGAGAGAGGGAGGGAGTCGAAAGTGCTGCCTCCAGATCTGAACAGGGGAACCGAGGGAAAAGGGGGGTTCTGCGTACCCGAAGTCCCAGTGACGCGGAAAATGTCCACTAGGAAAACTCGCACGCCGGAGGAGTATTAGGAAGGGGAGTGAGATAGAAAAGTCTCGTGTAAAAAAGAACAGGAGTGACCGGCACCGTAATCGCCGGCCGCCACTATAAAAAAAAGGTGAGCCTTACAGCGGGAGAGAAGTCCAATATCGTCTACAAAGATGTCCGCTTGACCTGTTGGGTATCGGAAGGTACACCGAAAAAGAAAGGGGCCCGAGCTCCCAAGCAGGAGAGGGAGTCTTCGAAACCTAAAAACGACCTGGTGAAGGAAAAGAGGACCCCTTCATCAGAAAACTATACTCTCAGATGACACAGAAGGGACTTCTGGTTGGCGGCTTGTTGCACCCGTAGGGGGGATAGGCCGGCAAGCTGAGTGATCGGGAATCATTCGGGAAGTGAAGTTCCTGCTTAGTTCGAACAGGAAGGGTGACCCAGACGCCCAGAACGCTATGAAATGATAACAGCATAAGAGGGTCCCTGGGAATGGGGGGGGTCGGGGGGACTCGATCTAATCCAAAAAAGGTACCGGAAAGATTATGATCCGTATGACGGAGCGATCAAAACTAAAGAACTGCCAAAGGGAGAAGAAGTGAAAGATCTAGAGTTAAACCCTGCGATATCACTAAGTATAGGGCGGCACAAGGGGGGGTCCGATCCGAGCATACTAAGAGACGCCGCCGATAACGGAAAAAAACAAAAAAGAGGAAAGGGAAGCCCTCATCTGAAGAAAGTAATCTGGTTTTTCCGGACACAGTTGAAAGGGAGGTTAGCAGGAAAAGAACTAGATCATGATAGAAGAGGGAGGAAGGAAGAACGGTAAAAACATCCCGGACGGTCAAGATAGCAAGGGAAGCTCTGTCGGGAAGGAAGCCGTGGAGAAATCGGAATTAGTAGCGGGAATGGCGGTCAAAAGGGGCTCGGTCCAGATCTGCCAAGTGCTTTGGGGAAGAAAAGGAAGGGGGTGAACTGGTGAATGGGATGGGAGATAAGGCCATTTTGATATCAATGATCGTTGGAAGGAGTGTTGTCTGGTTACTGCCAGATGGAGAAGAGTTTCAGGAGCCGAGGAGTAAGTTAGTCGGACAAGGAGAGAATGTAAGCCGGCCGTACGAGAAGGGGTAAAAGAAAGACGGGGACGGTCATACTGCCCGTGGAGACTACACGACCCTGAAGGTGACACTCTGGGGGAAGACAGGCAGGGTCGACTCAGGGTCCCGGAAAGGGTAGGGTGTCGAGGAAGAAGTGCCTGGACCGGCTGCCTACACGGTGCATCAATTTCGGAGGAGAACGAGAAGAAGTACAGCAAACGGGACCAGGTAAACTGGAGCGGCGCGGTCCGGGATGAACTCATTTCAAAGGGGTTGTCGAAGGCTGCGCGCCACGCGGCGCTCAAAAGAAAAGAAAAATCAACCAGAGGTGGGGAAAAGGGCGGGCGAAGCCGCCGGTTCTGGAGCAAGGCCAGAGTAGAAGGACGCGACTTGGGAAAAAGGTATCGCCGATGATATGCGGATGTGATTCTCCTCCGCCTCAAAAGAAACTTTCGGGGACCGGCGTGGACTCGCAAAGAATCCAGAATGCGGGAGTAGGCCTTTCGCCAGAGGAAATTTTAAAGGGGAAAAGGAAAAAGGAACATTAGCGTCCGTTAGAAGAAGATTAAAACCTAGTGAAGTTAAATCCGATAAACCTCTGAGGAATCAGGCTTCCTTACAAACCTTTTCATCGAGACAGATTATAGAAAAAAGCGGGCCCGAAAAAAGGTAACCCTGACAATTGGGACGCTCTGAATCGCGAAGAAAAAAAAATGGAAACCCGTCGGTCGTTTCTCCCAGGAAGGGGGACGAAAGGAAGGGAGCCATCTCGGGATGAAAAAAAAATCAAAAAACCGAGCGGACACTCGGCCGCGCGGGGGACACTAAAAGCCCTGTCGACAGGATTACGAAAATGAGCATAGGAGAAACTTTCAACGTCAAAGCTGGGGGGAAAATGGTTAATCCGAACAAGTTTCGTGCCGGACACGCTGTGAATCGGACAAGACTCACCTGTCTTAAATCGATCTTGGGCATTCTCGGTCCGCCTGCCCAGGACGAAGGGGGCCGACTGAGGGAAAAGAGTGATCTTATTAAGGTATTGGAAAGAACTCGGAATCAAAGAAAAACAGAGAAGTTTTTTGGGGCAGAAGAGAAATCTGGTAGGAAGGAGTTCCTGAAAGGAACTTTCCGGTCCATCTAGAACCGCTCAAGGAAAGGTGAAACTTCCAACGAGACTAGGGTACGTGCCTTTGCAGGCAAATAGCCAGGCATTGAATCAAGAAGACGATAGAAGACTTGTCTCGTCGGCGGGTCGAAAACCATGAAGTGTCGAGGTCACTCTTTGGACCCCAGTACGACTTGACCATGGAAAGAAAAGAATGAGAGCCGTGAGCATAATACTTGCTTTCCACCCTCTATTAGGTCTACCTCTAATCCCGGCCCCAGAGACTAGCCGCCGTTTTCATCTCGGCCTGGAAGGGGAACGGGGGCAGCGGCAAAGGGGCGGGGATCCTCCTGTCAGTATAGGCCCGATGGGGGTCAAACTTCAGGCACGGGAAGGGGGGATCTGTAAGAAGCAAGGGGGATTCGTCAAAAAAGTTCGACGTGGGCGTTAGCCTGAAGAGATACGAAGGGTCTGATTGGGGGGGGAAGAGCAAGATCGCGGCCCGGAACTGAAAGAATCTTCGAAAGATGATCAAAGAGCAGGCTATCTTCGATACGGAGGAGTACCGGTAAAGGTCCCTCTGGGAGGAGGTTCAACATAACGGGCAAACTGAGGGGTACAACACCAGACGCGTATCTGCAAGCCTCTCGGGTAAGACACTAAACTGGGTGTTCCGGAGGTGAAAATGGGAGAATGATCGAGAGCCGCCAATTCTCCTCGAAAAAAAGGCAAAATGCGGGGGCTGGCCTTAAAGTTTGACCATGACACAGTCGGCTTGCTGCAACGGGAGGAGACACTGAGGGTGGGGAAGGAGGGACAAGGGGCTAGGAGTCTTCAAACTAAGCCTGGGATCTGACGTCGTCGCCGCGGAGGTTCCCACGAGAGCGATGGAAAATGAGATGTTGATGCTAGGGAAGAAGCTGAAGTATACAGTCATTCTCTACCGCCGAGCATGGGACCAGCAGAGAGTAGTATCATTAAACGCGAAATAAAAAACTGGAGACTTCAAATGCCGGAGAAGAAGAGAAAGACGTCTTTCGCAATGAGGGTCGCGAACTTGGGGGGGTCGGAACGGGGTCACCGAAAAGGGGCGAACCGAGCGGGACGGACGGGTCCACAACCCAATAGGACTGATAAGAGGGACTCATCATTTTCTGGGACATCACGACCCGTCGAATGCTGGCATACGGATGGCGGTTCCAGGGGAAAAGCATCCGGGGGGTGGGCAGCACTATCCCTGAAGATACCTATAGGTGACTGGAGGTCTAAAAAAATTAATGATCGTTAGCCGGTTGAGGGTACAAGACAAGGACTTTGAAGTTTCCGGTTCCCTCTCTCGACAAATTAGGTCAGGAGGGTTTCAGGACATCGGGGATTCCCAGCCGGAACTACTCCCGAGGTCACGTGGGGGGACATCGGTTTCTATAGGCCGAAAGAGTGAATACTTTTATTTACATGGCATACGAATACGGCTCTAAGGGACCTCCGGAAAGAAGGGCAAAGTACTTCGGCTCGTGGTTTACTGCGACCCTGCAAAGAGGCATATCATAAACAACAAAATCTTATGAAAAAGAGTGATGTGAAGGATCGGGGAGACTAACAAAATACCTCACTCCGCCAAGGGGAAAGAGTTGAAGTGAAGCCTGTCGGCCGAGGATGAAAAGGACTCACAAGAGTAAGCGGCCTCGCCAAAGCCTGCTGGCCGCGTTGAAAGAAGGTGCGCCGGGGGAGAAGTCTAAAAAAAAATAAAGCGCGAAACAAAAAAAAGGCAGCCAGGGTCAAATCAAGCAGACTCTTCCAGGTCCCAGAAAGGCCAATCCAGTCGGAAGAGCAACGAACGAAAGAAAAAAAAGAGGAAAGCGGGAAGAGGCGGCCACCTCCCCCCCCAGGTGAGGGTCAACTGAACCAAAAGGAGGCAAAATCAGGTACACGTGTATAATGGGCCATTAGAGCCGCGCCTCCTTGTAAAAGAATGGTGGAAAAGGCGGCCATCGCGGTCAGCCTGGTGGAGGGGGAAACCAACCAGATTGAAAAGGGACACTGACCGAAAGGGGGGACCAGAACCGAGCATAGCGGAGTCGGGAAGGAAAAAAGAGATTTCTCGAATATCCTAATAGATATCAAAAAGGCGGGACGTCTCACATCTAAAAAACATCGCCCAGGGAGACTAAGACCGGCCGTCCGAACGACATCAGCATCAGGGGTCCGGGCACGCGTGCGGCGAGTCCCATTCCGCAATAAAGGCAAGGCGATCCCAGGCAGGGGAAAGCAGTCTCGGCAAGATCTTTAAACAAGGCCGAAGGAGAATCCGCCGACAAAAGGTGGGGGGGGGGGGGGGGGGTGTTAAGTTGGGCGCCTCGACTCCTGTTGAAACGAAAAGTTGATTTGTGCCCGGGAATCCCTCTCTACTGGAGTAGCAGTTTCTCATGTGAGGAGGTTAGAGTGCAACCGTCACGATGCGGCGGTAAGTGCCAAGTGGAGAGAGATCCCGGCAGAAGAGGGGGTGTTTTGTCAGGAAGGGGAAAAAGCCACCGGTTTTCCGGCGCAACTCGGGGGCCAAGAAAACACTGGGACGATCGCCGCGGCCGCTCAGGCTGGAAAAGAAAAAAAAACGGAAAGAGGCAGGGGAGGGGGGATATCCGAATGGAAAAAGGAAGGGGTCTGCAGTAAACGGAAGAAAAAAAAACAAATATGCTTCCGGCCTTATTCTAACGCGTTCCAAAACGGTAAGAGGCCAGGAATGGGAGCACCATCTTACATCAAGGCGGAAAAAAGTCGCTCTCGGTCAAAAGCCGGGAAACTAAGAGACACGGCGTTCTGGGCAGGGGAAGGAAAAAACCAACAGTCCTCCAGGAGGGAACAGGGGAAGCACTGAGAGGACGGCAGGTGGACCTCCGGAAGTAGCCCTGGGCCGATACGGCGAGGAAAGGCCTCCGCCGCGCGGCACAGAGGATATCAGGCTGGAGGACCTCTTGAAAATGGAACAGCGCGACCGTACGTCGGGAAATACAAAGGCGGGGACGTCGATCCCATCAGGCCGAATCCATACGGGCGTGAAAAGATGGGGAGCCGACCAACTAAGTGGGATTAAATAGGGAGGAAGCCAAGATCAGAATAAAACGCATCAGAGCCGAGGGAAAGGCCACCGGGAAGGAAGACAGTTTAGAGTACGCGGAAGCAACCTGGAGAGTAGGCCTAGGAGGAGCTTGGGTCTCACGGCCATGTCCCGAAGAAATGAATAGATTTAAAAACGACGTTGACAGGTGCCGGATGGGGTCGAAAAGATTCATCCTTCAGCAGAGACAGACTGTTGTCAACCTGAGGGCAACCTCGGCAAAAGGGGGGAAGAAGCCCTTTAATGTCGCGGGAAGGAGCCGGGGTATCAGATGAAGTCCCACGGCTGCCGTACCCGACGGTGCACCTGGGGGGAAAACGGCGACACAGTAAGCACAATCTGGGGGGTCGGAGTAAGAAAGGAGAAAAAAGGAAAAGGTTCCTCTATGACTTTAGAAGCCGCGACTCGACGGAGTAGGAGACGACGTTCCGCTGGCGGTTCGGAAAAAGGGGGGCGGCCAAGATCAGAGTTTTAGGTAGCTCCGCGGCAAAAAAAGTTTAACCGGCATCCGCGCCCAGACTCCTCGCGGCCGTGCCGAGCGCAGTGCATGTAGGATAAGATAGGGCAGAAAGGCTTTTCTACCCGGCTCCTACGTGAGAAGACAACCTAATCCCTCTGGCCTCCGACTCTTCCCATGATGGAGATAAGGGTCTTTAGTCACTAAACTAGCGCAGGCAGAGGAAGTATACGTACAACCAAAAACTAAGGTCATGATTCGGTGGGGGACCGGGAAGGCAAGCAAAAAACCACCGGCGACGGAAAAAAAGGAAAGGCAGAAGGAAAAGCCGGTAGGGGGGGGGAACTTCTCGTGGAAGGACAGGCGACGCGTGGCATAAGCGCATAGGTTGGGGAGGTGCACCGGCCTGTAGACAGAAACAAAGCCATGGCGTGCTGATAAAAAAAAACCCCCGGCATCGATAGACTAAAAAAGGGGCATTCCTCGCTGTAAAAGCATTTATGGAGTCGAAAGCCTTCGCGGTAGAATTAAAAATCCGACTGAGAGGGATGTTTGTACTTAATGAGAGGGGAACGGGAAGGGTCAATATTAGAACAATTCCTCCGAGGAGTCAAAGAGCTGGGAAAGGGGAACCAGGCAAACCTCACCGGAAAATCGGACGGCGAGCTAAACACCCCGGGCCATGCGGAAGAAAAGCACCCAGATCAGAAAAGATAGTGAACTCTAAGGGAAGTGCGTACGCCCATGGGAGGCCGATAAAGAATAAGGACGGACGGCTCGGACCTCAGGGAGGGGAGAAGACACGACGGAGCCTACCAGCATAGAGTTGCAAAAGGAGCGGGTAAGATAGTCGGCAGAAGCCGCTAGCTAGAAAAACTCAAAAAGGTCGATGACAAACATTAGCAGCAATTCTGGTCGTCCGGGAAAATACGCGGTCTTTTGACCGGCTTTGCAGGTGCAGCAGAACGGTCTGAAAACGGGAGGGGATTTCGCACTTACAGAATTCCAGGCCGACAAGCCGGCATTCACTGTGGGGGAAAAATACTATAGCCTAAGGATACGGAGACTTATTCGTGGGAGGAGTCGGCGCCATGCAGGGGAGATCTCACATGGCCGCGGTGACTGTGCTGGAGTCGATCGAGTAAAAAGAGGGGAAAAAAAACCAGGGGGCAACTGGGAAAGTAAAAGGTCGGCTCAAAGGGTATCATGCAGGAAGAAAGTTGTGGGTCCTGTTCCCAGACGAACGCAAGGGACCGTCAGGGATGAAACTCGAAGAAGAAAGAAAAGAAATCCCAGAGTTAACCCTACGAACCCTACGGCGACAAACCTCTCCGATAGCGGGGAAAAAAACTGAACTGCTAAATGCATGACGTCGGATCCGCTGGTTCACCAATTAAGGGCCAAGAATGCTGAGCAGCTTAATAAGAGCTTTCCGGGGCTAAGCAGGGTAACCGGGGAAGGGCGGGGAAACGGCACCAGGTCACTCCTTTAGGGACACGAGAGGGGTCCTTCGTCACCAGCATTGATTCTTGAAAAAGAGTAAGAAGTGCTATTCAGGGAGCACAAAAAAGGGGGTACTCAAAGGGGTGGCGGTCACAGTATTAATATACCTTGAACGAACATACCAGGAAGAAGAGAGATGGCCCCGCCTTCATGTTCATTTCAAGAGGAGAGTTCCTCTTGTACTCACAATCGGAAGGATAGGGAAAACCGGAATGTTGTAAATTTCAAGAAAGCCAAGGAAGAAAGAAGAGG
>Ga0179593_1623443_pt1 | contig 32265 bp, 28 predicted proteins | sample CZODoug2_1_08_16_FD_185931 | JGI IMG/M metagenome (GOLD analysis project Ga0179593, IMG submission 185931) | Vadose zone soil fungal communities from Angelo Coast Range Reserve, California, USA - CZODoug2_1_08_16fungal (PacBio error correction) | ecosystem: Environmental > Terrestrial > Soil >...
AAAAACCGACGTCTTCATAACCTCGAAGGAGGGGAGGTAAGGGGTGAGCCTCCAAGCATCTTGCGGTCCTGTCGCGAGGCTGGTTGCGGGCACTTAAGAAAAGGGAATGGGGTCTCGCTCTAGTACAGGGTGGTCTAACATCCTCTATCGAAACGCTTGTGATGGAAGGAATGCAAAGTCCGATGACAGCACAACAAGAGCGAAGATTCCAGTCAAGTCAAAAACAATTGGGGGAGGGTCGTTAGTCTTCCCCTCAGCCGAGCTAAGTATCGTAAGCAAGAAGATCAATTGGCAAGCCCTATCCCTCGACTAGGGATGATTTTGTTTTCCGCGATAAGAAAAATGGGTACTGAACATGGTAGAAGACGGAGTGCCGGAAAAAATAGGCAAGGGGGACGCGGCATCGGAGAAACCTAAGGAGCCTAAAAGTGAAAAACCGCGAGATTATGGCAAGGCGCTCGATAGGGGGAAAGCGCCTTGGCGATAGCCGCGGGGGGTTCAGGGGGAGGGGGATCTTTTCAAGGAATGAGCCTTGAGTCCTGAAGCAAGTCAGGGTTCCCTCCTGGAGGGGGAACGGACGATAGGCATCGCGGAACCGTCCACCTTTCATTGGAGGAAGCATGAAACGCAGGCTTCCGGACTAAACTGTAAGATTGCCTCTTAAGAACCAAGCCGGTGCCTACCGGGTAAGGGGAGGAGGGGAATGGGGCGATCTCGGTCACCGCCATCAGGAACTCGATCTGACCCATAACAGGACGAACGTCATAGGTGCTTTGGGAGAAAGAAAAAGGGCAATCCTTTCTGGGCAAAAGGTTGGGAAACTGCGCATTGTAAGGGTAAATGGCCGTTGTCAAGGGCAAAAAATCAAGAAAAGAAGGGAAAAGAGGGGGTAGGGCCATTCCTCCTCATAACCTGAAGAAAAACTGGGCGATTCCACTCATGGTGGGAGACGAACGAATCCGGTCTCTAGGGGAAGCCCAAAGGGGAAAAGGGGACACGCTCAAATTTTTAGCGAGCGCAGCGAAAAAGAAAACTTCGAAAATCGCTACATCAGTTGCGTTGAAGCGGCTCCTGACGCATAGACGCGCTGGCCTTTGTTTGATATTTCCTCTCGTAAGCGGGGGGGAAGGAGAAGATGAGGGCCTGTCCGGTCGGGAGGGAGAATTGAAGTCGGTCGATGTGCCGGAAAGTCCTTCAAACGGAGGGGGGAACCGTCAGCTGCTTGCAGGGCGAGTATAAGAGACTTCAGAAATGCGAGGGAGTCGTTCTATTAAAAGAGGAAGGGGATGGGAGGAGCCTCCTCTCTCTGAGCGTCGAAAATCGGGAAAAAAAACTCGCCGAGTCGGAGCCAGCGCCTTGTAGAACGGCGAGGAAGCGATACTAAACATGTTGCCTATTTCATCAGCATGCGGGAGTAGGCCAAATTTTGTTGGGGGGGGGGGGGGTTTTTTGTTTTTTGTTTTTTTTGTTTGGGGTGGTAATAGTCCAATCTTTTCGGATGTTGCGAGAAAAGAAAATACGTGGGCAGCTCCGAATCGCTGTAAAGGCTGCGAGGCCGGGGGCAAGCAGCCACCATTAAGAAGGATAGAGCACGCCCGGGGGTGCGCCCACGTAATTGGTTCGATAAAGCAAAAAGAAAGGCGTAGTGTCCAAAGGGGGCCGTCCTTAACAGGCGGGACTGGCTCTGACCTTGTCCCTCGAATCATGAGAAAAATTCCGTCCTTCCCATCCGCGGACTTTTTGGAGTATGGTGGGGGAAGACTGTCAGAATGATGTGCGGAGGCGGACCGACGACAACTGCACTCTAAGTTCAAACCTGGAGGGAAGAAAAAGGAGGAGGCACGAAAATAGGGGAGCCGGCTCCCCAGAAGCTCGTAAGAACAAGATACGTAATAGGGCACAGATTCAACTCGCCTTTTTTCTTGAAAAGGAGGGAAACTGCGTACCAATCTCCCCTCTTTGGAAAGGGATAGTCAAACCTGGAAAGGAAAGGGGGGGGGGGATTGCTTTTACTTCTCTCCCAACCAAGGAGGGCCAACCAACACTGTGATCTGACATGCAGGTTCCGTCTAAACCGTTTTTGGGCAAACCTTCAAGCGGGGAGGAGACAGTCTGAGTGGAAAACAGGGTATGAAATGGAACTGAGAGGGTGAAAGGGGGATTGCGCTTCAAGAAACTTCAGCACCTTGAGGAGGTAACCAGAACAGGACGCTATTTCTCTTTAGGAGGAGTCCAGAAAAAGACAAAAAAAACTTGGCAGAAGCGATGATCAGAGGAGTCACCAGGGGAAAAAAGGAGTCGGAATAACCCTTCTTTAAAGGGGGGGAGGAGGAGGGGGGTTTGTTCTCTAAAAAAAGATGATTAAATCCTGCAGACAGTATCCTCCTACAAAAAAAACACGGTACAAACAGGAGGAAAAAGCGCTATTTACATCAAGGTTAAAAGAAGGAAGCAGGGTCAAACGTTTCAATTCAGGCTTCACAAAATGCCGCATATGACCTGGGATATCTAAGACGGAGGGCACATATTGATGGTGTCGGGGACGGACTGGTCAAAGCGACGAGTAGGGGGGGGGAGGTACTCAAAAAAATTGGCTTTAAAGGCGGCACTAAAAAGCCGGCCAAATAAACTGCTTTTTGGAAACAAAGTCAAAAAAAACGAGACTACAGTCGCCAACAAACGGCATAGGTAAAAGGACCTAGGGGGGGGGAGCTAACTTATCAGATAAAGTCGGGCGCTTGGAGGAAGGAATTGGTGTTTGATATCAAAAAAAGACATTTTCCTGGTATCAAATTGAGGATAATAAAATAGGGACTGGTTATCGCGGAAGAATGCACGAGGGGGGGGAAACCATTCAGAGTGATGACTGGAGAAGTCGACGGAAAAGTTTGACAAATTCGGACTACATTACTCTTCCGTCGGAAAAGATATTCCTGAAAGTCTCCTTGAGAGGTGTTCCAGGGGGGCCATTCTCTCTGACTCGACTTCCCGTCGGCAAACGTCAAATCCTAAAAAAAAGACATACGGGGGGATGAAGCAGTCAGTTACGATTACATTGTAGTGCGTAAGAAAGTGTGGCACGGCATCAAGCAAAAAGGCTGACTTTGTGATCGGGCAAGAAGAAGGAACCGAAGGGTTTCTTTAAAAAGGATCCTTCAGTGAAGGGAAAGGTGGCAAGGAATCTACCTATATGGGCGGAAGTTGATGATCCGAGAACTAAAACAACTATCCCGACGTGGGGCTGAAGGACAAACGGATTATTAATATTAAATAGCTTATAAGGGAGGGAGTCAGGGCATAGCAAGAGCAAAAAAAGATGACTGTTGCGCCTACAGAGAAGGAAGACGAAAACGGCGGCCTCCCCGACACTACTATGAAGGAGGGAATCAGAGAAGAAAGACAACAAAAAAAGGCAAAATGGATGTATGAATCGATGCGACACTGGGACGAGAGACCACGATTACTGAGCGCATCCGGAGGATACGCGACAGCACTAGAAAAAAGCTCATCTTAACTTCAAATGCTGAGGAGGGAAATCCAACAGAACTTCGGCAGCAACCAAAAAACCTATCAGTCGAAAAATTTAAGGCTTCTTCAGAGCAGGGGGAAAACGCACGGTAGACGCGATGTACTGCATCGCGAAGGAGCGTCGGAAAAATTGGTAACGTTCATCCGGGGGCTGCTCTGAAGGAAGAAGAGAATTGAAAACGCGCATGGAGGTCGCGCGGCGAGAGAAGTGAAGGACCTTCCTATCTATGAAATGGAGCATCTACAACTATCAAGGGATGAACGGCGAAGTCTCTCAATTGTTGGGCGGGGAAGCGGGTGAAGGGAAAGGCTACATCTCCTAAAAGGGAAAAAGGGCTGGTCAACGTCGGGAAGGGTGGGTTCGGGGCAGTGGATGGGAAAGAAAACTACATCCAAAACTCTCCTGCGAAATAAGAAGAAAAAAACCTGTTTTTGACTTGCAACAGGAGGAAACATGAATTCGTGCCTTCGGGGACGGTGTGGCCGGGGAGAAAAAGAGCGTCCTTTTCGACTGGAAAATATCGTTTAAAAAGAAAACAGGACGTCAACAAAGATTGCCTAGCCAGAGGAGAGATTGAAAAGATTTATCCGACGAAAACGAGAGGACGTCTCAGCCTCAATAAAGGGGAAAGAAATTACAAACGGAATGTCTCCGGTCTGGGCGAAATAGATAAGATGCCATAAAAGTCTATGCCTGCTCCTCAGGGGGGGAGTCTGGGAAGAGAGGAGAGTTAGGCCTGAACCATTTGGTGTAGAAAGGAAATCGGAAACCCCATCGAGCCAACATCGGTCCTAGGGAATCGGGCTGCTGTCATTGGGAGGAAAAGTGAACGGCTACTACTGAGAGCAGAGGGACAGGCCTCAACAGTAACAGGGAGGGGGTGTGCGACTATGAAAGTCAAAAAAAAAACAAATCCACTATTTTTTCGGCGGAGCGGAAAATGCAGGAAAAAAAACTTTTCCCACTGGCTGAAAAGGAGGGAAAGCGTCTCAGGTGGACGACTGACACCCGGCAAAGAAAAAAAGAGCAAACATCTCATTGAGCCACGACGGGACCAAGCCTCTCTATAAGTATCGGGGTAAGAGTAAAACTACTAGACTCAAAAAAAAGGGAGGGGGGGAGTGTTCTGAAAGCATATCTCTATTATGCCTATCTCAAGATTATAAACGTTGGAGGAAGAGATGATGGAAAAAGTTCTCTTATCTGGCATAATGAGACCCTAAGGGAAAAGGACTCACACACAATTATTAGTATGCGAGAGAGATTTTTCAATGGAGTGGGAGAGCGCGAAACGGAGCATCATCCAAACATCGGTGCCAGAGATCGCATAGATATTATGCAATCCTTAAAAAGAGAGAACTAAAGAGAGGAGACGCCCTCACTCCTAAAGAAAAGGAGCCTTCTCGAAAAAGGTGGGGGGTCTGGGAGGTGTATCAAGAACGACTGTGGGGAAATTGTCGCGCGCATCGACGACCACAAAAGAGCATCAACGAGGGTTCCTCAGTTCAATTTCGGACTGCAAGCGAAAACCACGCTGAGATGGAAAGAATGGCATCAGGTCGCTGGGGTTCGGGTGGGAAGGAAGAAGAAGAGAACTACGTCTATAATGGGCCCGAAAAAGGAAAACCCGGAAAACCTACTGGGAGCGTCGGGTTGGGAGAGCGTCCGGAATGGGTGACCTTCGAAAGGACGGCCACGGACTCTTCGTAGCATGAAGGCTGGCTCGGGGAAGAGAGCAACCTTCTTACTCAGCTAGGAAAAAGGGATTGGGAGGAGCGAAGCCGCTGAAAGTGGGGGGCGATGAAAAAGGCGTTTTTTCTAAAAAGATGTGGAAAGATATGACCCTGAAAGGGTGAGGTCGGTTCCGCGAGTAATGGTCCACGAGAATAAAAGCGGCAATACGCGCAAAAATTATCGTGGGCGCCAACGGGGACAGGAAGCCAAAGGAACTGCATCTGATAAAGAATGCAGCGGTTATTGCACGTACCAACGAAAGGCCGAAAATTTAAAGAGGGAGCTGGTCTTATGGCGCGGACGGGGAATCCCTCCACGGACACTCGATCGGGGGGAACCACAAATAAGCGCTTACGAATAGTCTGGTTCGGTTTGGTCGTCGATGGGGAACACGAAAGGGAAGGGGCCATCACGAACTACTTTACCCATGCAAGGAATTAAAGATTGAAGACGTTGGATCTGCCGCACAGTGACTCCTTATAGACATCAAGGCTCGAACCTTCGCTAAAATGAAAAGAAATGGTGGAGTGTTCAAAACGATCGGCGAGGGGTAAGAGAACAAAATCAAGTTTGAAAAGCGCAAGAAGAAAGAGGAATGATCAGGAGGGGAGTAAGGTCATAGAAGGGCACATTCAACTTTCTGAAGGGAAAGCGAGGAGGGGCAAAGCGCGTAAGAAAGGGGATGCCGGGAGTGGGGAGAAGAGATGGCGCTTGATAGCGCGAAGGTAGCAAAGGACCTTATTTGCGCTCGGGCCTCGAAGGAGAAAGAGAGGGAGCCTCTATAGCATAACTGCGGAGGGGTGTTTAGTCGTTCAAGGATGACCGAGTCGGGAGGGAGGGGGGAGTACCGGAAAGAGACTTAAAAAAAGAAAGCTTGTCGGACAGGGAAAGAAAGGGGTTGAAAAGCTCCAGGGGAAGCAAAACAAAATCGGCGGAAGACGCGGAAAGGAAGATTGCAGAAAGACGTGGAAGGGCCAAGTATATTCGGAAGAATTGGATTGGTAGAAGAAGAAAAATTACATTTGCAGCCGCCATCGCCAAAAAGGAAGAAATGAAAATATATCGCACGCCCCAGACCAGGTGGTGAAAAAAACTCCAGAAATTGCCCGAGAAACCGCAGATGCAGGGGGAAGGGGGGGAATGGGCCGGCGATCCTCATCTACCATATGGAGGAAGGACAGTAGGGAAATCCTTCTTACTTGGGGGGGTGGGGAGGGGGGTGTACTGCTTAGTATTATGTTATGAGATGCGGAAAGGAACACTCAAAGACGCCAAGGAGGGCGGTAAGCTGACTAAGAAGTCCTTGCAGCCGGTCACAATAATCTGGAAGTTGTAGAGGAGTAGGGGGGTTGAATTAAAACTCCTGCAGTCCTGGTGGTGAAATGAAATTCTGAAGAGCCAATCGAAAGATTTGGAGGGAGTGAAAACCAAGCTCAAAGAAGGTTGAAGCAAACCACCAATTGGCGGGACGACGAGAAAAAGGAGGATCAGAAAAAAAAAACAAAAAAAAAAAAAAAACACCCCATAAGGGGTCTGAAAGGGGGAAGGGGCAAAAGCCTATCACTTCTCGAAGAGGCGCAGAAGGGGCCTCAAGAAGGTGGGCCGTCGGGGGGAGGGCTCTTACCACCTTAAGCAACATTAGGGGGGCACCAGAACAAGAAGCGATGGCGCTTGAACCAAAGCGGAACACAGACCAGTAAGACTTGGCCCTCCAGGGGAGAAAAGAAGTAAAAAAAAAATAGAAAGGAGGGCAAAAGGCGGTACCAAGGCTTAAACGTAAGGCGGCGAAGACAGGGGCATTGACAGACGGGGAGGAGTCGCACCGGTGATCGCGAACAAAAAAAGGAGAGTAGGAAAAGAGTATCAAGTAAAACGCAGTAACGGGTGGGCGCTACAAATCCGACGCACTGCGAAAGGGGCGTCACCTACTCCGGAAGGCGGTACCTTTTAATATAGCTCGCTCGAATAGACCCGTGTCGAGTCAGGGATAGCGTATCATAGGGGTGGGGGCTGGTACGAAACTCATTTGCTGAGTAGGGCGGAAAAAGAACCGGGGAACATAAAAGAGCTTCCAGTTGCTTTATGCAAGGGCAAAACAACAAAATCTAGAAAAAAGTGATAGGCAAGTTGCCCTCAGGCATAGAAAGATGAAGAAGGGCGGGAGGGAGGAGGGCACTCTCTGTTTGTGGGGGATCAAACCGCAATAAAGCCACAAACTCTCCAAATAGTGGATTTGGATCGCGAAAGGGAAGTCAAGGCAAAAGGAGGTTGAAGCTTGCCTAAAGACGAAAAGGCCAGCCTGGGGGGGAGTTACAGGAGCTGAGCTCTGCCTCACATGCTGAAATAAGGACGAGGGGGGGGGGTCCTTTCCTCTCTCAGAAAAGGCAAGAAATAATCCTTCCTAAAGTGGAGGGAAAAAAATTACCTACAGAGGGGATTTAATACTTCATTGAGGAAATATGTGGGGTCAAAGAATCGTTAAGGAGTTTCGAGGAGAAAAAGATCGTCCTTTTTGGACTTCATTCGAGTGAAGAACAAACTGCTGCGGGGCTGCTATCCTGTCTTGAAGGTAGATTTAAAAAAACTTCCCTGAGAATACCGATATGGCGGCGAGGCCTTGGGGGGGGACGGATACCATCAAAAAGAAAAGGAGAAGGGGGAGCCAAGGGGCGAAAGATGATGAAAGAAATTCCAAGGAATAGTCTTATCTATCTTCCTGGGGGAACTGCACGCAGAGGAGAAATGGAAAACCTCGTCGTGACGAAGATGGTTCTAAGAGAGATCGTACCAGCAAAGGGAACATTTAAAATCCCCCGCACGACTAAGACAAAAAGAACCCCTCAGGATGGTAGAAAAAAGGAAACTAAATTATCTCTAAAGGAATTCCAGAGGAGGAGCTAAAGGGGTAGGCGGAAAACGCCGCGCGATGCAAGAAACAGACGGCATCTGAAAAAAAAAGAGAAAAAGAGAGGAAGAGCACACCTTCAAAGAGGACGGGGCCGAGGCAAGGAAGGCAGAGCCCGCAACGAAGTACGAACGCTATGGGAAAAGGCATCAGTGCGAGAGAGGGATCTCAACTTGAGGGACAGCGGTCTCGCAGCCGATCGTTGACGAAACAGCAACCACGCGAAAATGCAGATCAAGGGCTCATGCTTCCCTTCCGCGGCGGAAAAAACCTTCGAAAAGGAAAGGAGGGCCTTCCTACTTCGCGCAAGGGGAAGAAAACGGCGTTCCTTGCGGAAGACTCTACGGGATGAGGGGGGAAACCTCCCAGCAAATCCTATTGTGGGGAACGATATAGGGGGCCATAGGGGGGCGTGCCAGGAGAACCATCATCCTCGAGAATCAGGGAAAGGCAAAGGACCGTGGTGGGGGGACTGGACACCAGCGGCGCAGTCATCAAAAAAAAAAAGAAGACGAGAATGCCCATGATGTCTCAAAAAATATAACGGTGTCGCCTTAAGACTGCTAGCCGTAACGAAAACACTTCAGGGCGTAAAAAAGGAGAAAAGAAGACCGAAAGTCAGACCAGAAATAATGAGTGGAGGGGGGGAACTGAACGACCCGCTCGATTCCATCGACCAAAAAGAGAGGGGACACAAGAACTTTCATCTCGAGTCTCCTGGCAAAAGTCTACGATACCAAGAGACTGGTCCTAGAAGTCGGGGAAAAAAAGGCCTGGGACATGTCTATTCCTACCATGGGTTTATTAAGGGGCTAAAGAAACAAAGCAGAGTAGGCAACATCTTCGTGGGGGGTGTAAATAAAGGGCGAGTCGGATAACTTTACCTTCCTGGGGGCTAGAAAAAAGGAAGGCGCAGTTTCATCCCTAAACGAAAGGGGGGTAAGGATTGGTTGAAAAAGGGAAAGAAAAACCAAGGTGATGTGGAAGATGACTTTGGCAGAAGAAATTTAAAAAGGGAAAAAGAAATACTCTGCTGTGGGAGGACACCCGAGAGGGGGAGATCAAAATGCAAAACCAGGAGAAACTACAATACTCAGCCTCGGCGGCCGGAGCGGGGCTTCAAAAAGAGAGGGAGGTTGGAATGGGCTTCCGTCTCGGAAGACTCTAGTAGGAAAATTCAAAAAGAGGGGCGTTCCCTAGGAGAGAGGAAAGAGCACAGGTGAGGGGGGGGAGGGCAATCACCAACAAGAAATGGACCCTGCCTAAAAATCTCTCAACAACAACAAGGATTGGACTGAAGGGGGTCGGGGGGGTGAGGGAAATTATCAAAAGAAATTAAGAATCTCCTCTTTAACGCACAGTCTCGCATCTCCGAGAGGGGAAAGAAGGGAAATGCCATACGGAAAAAGGTAACTAAAGCTAGATCTCGGATAAAAAAGAGGGGAGGAGCCAGAGAACGAAGAGAAATCCTACAACTCGTAACTTGGGAATTGGGGAACGCGAACGGGGCGTTTTCCGAAGACCAAAAAAAACGGGGGGGATTTTCAAAGGGGGTTAAATATGTGCTTCCAGGAACTGAAAAAAAGTGGGGGTCCGATTCCAGAAGTCTAAAAATTGCTTGCAGGGGTCGTGGACTGCAAGACGCGCAGCAGGGAGAGGTCTATTCCAATAATCAATCCGATCCTCTACGAGTGGTCAGAAAGGAGGGATATAGGGTGGGGAGATAAAAAAAGGGTTAAGCGGGAACTTCTACATTTACGAATGCCGATTGCATCAGCGGGACGAGTCAGAATCTGGAGCGAAGGTGAGAGGAGAAACGGTAGAGGACTAGGGAAATGTCAGTGCATGCGAGTAATAGAAATCTTTGGGCTAGAAAGAGGGGAGGGGGTTAGTTTAGGGGGATGGGGGGAATCCTGATCATTCATAAAAAAAGGAGGTGAAGGGGTTAATCTTCGGTGGTCGAAAAAAAGACAATCCGGCGCCAGCCGTGGGGGGGTGAGCATGGGGTCACAAAAAAAAGGAGAAACAGCTTATGATTAAAGGCAGACGGGAGGAAAGAAAAACAGGGACGACCTGAGTGCCGCGTCGCGTGAACTAAAAAGGGCCATCACAAGAAAGCGATCGAACAAAAAGAGGCAAAAGTCAGGAACTGTGCCGGGGGAAGTCGGAGAAGGTCAGAAGCTAAGCAGAGTTCATCAAACTTGAAAACATGCTTCATGCACTTGAAGTGGTACTTTCCTTTGTCGGATAAAAAAAACTAAGATTAACGGCCTATGCGACATTAAATTCTACAGAGGACTCAAAGTACATGAGGTGGGGGCTGTTCGAACGATAGGCGCGATGAGAAAAAAAAAAAAAAAAACCAAACCGATTCAGCGAAAACTTTGGGAAAAGAAGGAGGACGGCGGGAATATGGGACGCTGCGAAGGTAGGCCAGGAAAGGACAAGACGTGGGGGGAGGTTGCGGCGCCGAGGCAAAAAAGGAAAAATGCTTAAAAAAAACAAGGTGTGACCAGTGGTGGGGGAGAGAGTGAGGACGGGTCAGATGAGAGCCGCCCGGAGGTATGGGAGAGAGGCGCAAATCCTGCTCCTCCGATTGCGGAAGGCATCGGCGGAAGAGGGGGTAGCCCTCGATCTTGAATCAAGTCAGTATGTTGTGATCGTCGAAGCACGGTAGAGATAGGCGTTGGCTTCAAGGGACGCCGTCAAAAGCTGCAAACAAAGTGGAGGAAGTAGAAAGGTCAGAAAAAAAAGTTAGACTTTTCCGCCTGCGCGCGAGGGAGAGAAGACTCTTAAGGGCTGTTGAGGAGGGGACTCCGGTAATTGCCGCCAGGCAGGGGATTTAGCCTAAACGAGAAGGGGATGATAGCCAGCGGAGGACTTTATAGGAAAGTGACCAGGATCGGAGGAGAAGAAAGCAAAGTTGGGGCCTCCCAGAGGGATTGTACTATCAAAAAGAAGCAGGATGGAGGGTTCGAGGGGCGGAAGGCTGAAAGGGAGGGCCTCTACCATGTCCGAGGAAAGGGGGAAAATTCCGTTCAACCTTCTGACGGGGGGTTATTTGGGGGGCAGACAACACTTGGGGGGATGGGTATTGATTTCGCGTCAGTAAAAACCGAGAGCCAGAGAAAGGATAGGTCATCATTTGGGCGCAGAAAAAGGAGTTAGCAAAACAGCACAGGGGGTCGAGAAAAGATCGGGGAGAGTGAGCTCAAAAAAAAAAGGAAGGGGGGAAAAAGGGGGAAGTCTCGATCCAAACCCAGACGTGGGGGGGGGACGGTATGCAACCAGGAGACCTTCCCTGGGAAAGGCGGTTACCAAGAAAGGAAAGAGGAATCACTTTCCTCTGAACATGAGAAAAAAAATAAAAGAATGACGGTCTGGTTGTTGGGGAAAGGGAATAGTCCAAACTCGCGATAGAGGTCCAATGCAAAGAAGAAGGGGGGAAAAGTGGGGGAATGCTAAGAGCAAATGGGGAGGAAAAGCTGGGACACTCCTGAACCTTGAAGTCTAACCCAAGAGAGGCTTGATCAAAAAAGAAAAATAGAAAGGACATAGAGGAACATTTCAGAGATGACTACCGGGAGAAATAGGAAAAATCTCATTCCTTAGTCGGGGGGGGAAAGAAGGCAGGAAAAGGGGAGAGGCGTATTGTCGCGAACAGGAGGAAAAGCGGGGGGAGGGGCATCGTGCCATGTAAAAAAAAAACAAAAAAAGAGGAAAGATAGATGACAAAGGGGGAGGGCTGCAATTTCATCATACTTTAATAAAGAGGAAAAACGTGGAATGAGGCTACTTCAGGGGAATTGACCAGGGGGAATAAGTCTCAAGAGAAGGGGGCCAGCTATTTACCTGGGTCGATTGAGGGTCGGGGGACTGATCACGCGCAGAGGGGAGTCTATGGTTTCTGGTACCAGAAATAAGAAAAAGCAGCCTCACAGACGCCTAGAGGGGAAAAAGGCCCATTGACGCCGAAAGGTGAATCAAATAAAAAAGGAGAAGGATGAAATCAAACGGCTAGACCGGAGGGTAGAAAGGGAAAAATGAGGAGCTGCCGCCGGGGGTTAGAGATATCAAAGAGGGGAGCCATGGCGGCTGACCTAGCCGAAAGATTGTCGGGAGGAAAGAGGGTCAAGTTCCAAAAAGGGGGACAGGAAGGAGGTGCACTATAACAGGGGAAGGGGGCCCGGGGATGGTTGGACTGAGCTCGACGAAAAGAGACACCTACCTTCTCGGGATAGGGGAGGCAAAGAGACGCTCGCAAGATCATAAGTCCGGAGAAACACGTCCGAATACGGGGAAGTCCCTGCACCCAAAAGTAGAGATGAATACAATGACAGGGGAGAGCGGCAGGCATAGGGGGAAAGGGCTCTAAAGCATCTTCGCTTGTGTCATGATGGTCTTCAATAAAAACCTTGAAAAAGGAAGGAGGAAGGGGAGAGGGGGGACCAATGTCCTAGAAGAAGCTCAGAAAAAATCAAAGGTCTCGGATGATTAATAAACAGCCTCAAAAAAGATAAACGTAAGATTAAGTAGCCCCTCCACTGATGATGAATTCCATGGCCGGAAAAAATCGAAAAAGGAGGAAAGCTGGCCTACATTCTGCTTTGAGAGGACCTCAGTCAAAAAAGTAACAATGCTCTCTGCTGAGGGGGGGAGACGACGCAACGACTATCTCTAAGGGGGAGAACTAAAGTCCGCATGTATGGAAGCGAAAACGGAGAGGAGAAAATAAAAGGGAAGGGGAGAGAAGAAGCAAACTTCGTTCACGCCTAGAAGAAAAAAAGGGCCGACATCAAAGTCGATCTAGCCGCATCCAGACTCTCTGGAAAAGGAAAAAAAGGAGAGGAAGGAGTCATGTGGGAGCTTTCTTCAAATATCTACGAAAAAAGAGAGGGCGCAGGCGCATCATTCCGAAGTCGGAGAGGAGAGAAAAACGGGGGGAGAGTAAGGGGCTGCTAGGGTTGGCTTAACCTCTCGATGGAAGCAAAAGAAAAGAGATGGAGGGGGGGAAGAGCAAGTCGATGGGCGCAGAATGCTTTCCGGGACTGCGGAGACGGGAGGAACAAAAGGCCTTCTACGTCACGGACAGACGAACAGGAGCTCAGGTTTCAATAAAAGATTGGGGTCAGCGAGGTGCCGTTCAGGGGCTACGATCCTACGGAAAAAGGAAACTGGTCGGAGGGGGACGTACCTATTGGTTCATCGAGGCAGGAAAGGAAAGAGGGAGGACAGAATCCTACGTTCAGAACGTTCTCCAGAACTGTGTGTGACCAGGATCGCATCATCCAAAATTGTCAAAGGGAAGGGGGAAAAGGCTAAGTATGGCTGAACATAGAACCTGGGAGAAGAGGTCAAAGAAGCTGCTAGGGGGTGGTCCTTGAAAGAAACCTGTCTTTAAACCTTTCAAAAGGGAAAAAAATCAAAGGAAATATTAAGGGGGGTCCACGATCAAGCCTCAAAAAAACAAATGATTATCTCCAAGGGATGATCATCGATAAAAGGAACTATTCATCGCGTGGGGAGAAGGTTCGGATGGATCTCGACTTGGGGGGCTCAAGAGGGGGGGAATGCTCGCAAGCTTGCGCAAGGAATTCGGCGAAGGAAGCCAACCAGTTGTTGATACCTGATAGAAAATAGAAAGAGAGAAGGAGTTCTCAAAAAGAGGAGAGGAAAAGGGGTCAGGATCTTCTTGAGGGACCTTATCTCAAGAGCACCTAGGGGGGGGGCTTCATTTGGCATCCATCTAAAGAATACGGGGGACGCTTATGGTGCGGGCAAGCTGCCCTGTGGGGGATTGTCAGGACGCATACCAGAGGCAGGAAGCCGGTTCCAGGGAAGCGGAAAAAAGGAGGAGAGAGGGAGGGTTTCGACGGAAAAAAAAGCTCCAAGGTCAGCATCTCCTGAGGTATAAAATACCATAAAAAAACCTATAAGGAGCCTCAATATGTCGTGGCGTCCGCTACTTACTAAGGGGGGGGTATGGGGGAAGAAGGGAGGAAAGGCGATTATGCCTATCATACGGAGGAAATCCGATGAAGGGAAAAAGATGAGGAAAGTAAGAGGGAGAGGGGTCAGAATCTGCCCGCCTCCACACCCTTCCATCAAAAAAGGAAAGGGAAAGGAAAGGATAGATTTTGAAAAAAAGGCAAGATTTTATTCCGGGACAAAATGGGAGGAGAAGAAATAGAGACGTAGGGAGGAGAAATCCGGAGCTCGGCATAGAGAAATCGGAGAATAGGAAAAAAAGAAAAAGCTGAAGTAATCGTAGCGCGCCGCCGAAAGACAGAAGAGCACGGTCGCAGGACTGGGTCAAGGGATCACGTCGGGCGGGGAATGTCGCGCCTCAAACGGGTTGTCAAAAAAGAAAGGGTAAAAAAGCGGGGGTCAGCATGCATAGCCTGCAAAGAACCACGGGGCACTTGCCGAGGACCAATGCTCAACACCGGGTTCGGGAGGAGAAGGAAGGGTCATCGAAGTCTCGTCGATTTAAGAAAAAAGAAGAAGAGAAATTGCAGGAAGCACACTTTTTTCGAAGAGTCTGAGGGCGGGGGGTAAGGAAAGAGAATTCATCAACAAAGGTTAAAAGAAGGGGGAAGAAGACCGGATTTGAATCCGTCGTAGGAGGGGGGAAGGGAGGAAAGAAAAAAAAAATCTTATCTCAGGAAGTGGAAAAAAAGCATAAAGGGCGTACAAAACCTCGCGGAAAAAGAAAAGTTGGTTGCCTTCGCGAAGATCAAAATGCGCCTTGTCTAAACGAGGGAGGGTCCGTTTCGATAGAGTGGAAGGCCGACCGTAGGGGCATGGAGGCATAGGTCGGTCCACGCAGAAGGTCAGGAAAACTTCCAAATAAGACAATCAAAAGGAAAAAGCCGTAGAGGGGGTACTCCATCCTTGGGGAGGAACTCCAGGGGGGGAGGCCACCGGCATCGAAGAAGGATGATGAAATTGGGGGGAAAAAAAAAACCCAACGGCCGGGTCATCGGAGATTGTAAAAGCTATGGGGGATCACCTGAGGCGGAAAACCCAATCGTAAAGTCGCTGAGAGGGGAAGAGGGTCCCTTCAGGGATTTCTCATTCACGGCACACGGGCTTGTGCCTACACTCTGAAAGCGACGGAAAGGGAACGGCCTTGAACTGCCGGTTGCGGACCGCACACAGTGAGGGTAAGAAACGGAGCAACAATTCGACAGGGCAGGTAAGCAGGGGGAGATCAGAAAAATTGGTTTGGCGGGGACTGAAACGATCGTAAACAAGCCGAAGCCGGGGTCGACCTATCACGACAGGAAAAGCTCAAATCATATCAAGAAAAAAAGGAGAGGGGTACGGGGAACGAAATATCGCAACTACGCACGTTAGGGGGAAGACTCTTACAGCTTCCTTCAAAGGGCTGAAGAAAGTGCAGAAGGATGCCGCGACTGGTGGAGGAAGGGGGGGGAAAGAAATAAGGAGACGAGGCCCGTTCCTGATGCGCTACCAAGCCGTTCTCTCCGCAAAAGAGTCATCGGCGGAGGGGGGGATCGAGTAGAAGTTTCGCCTCGATGAGCCAAGACCTGGGGAGGGGTTGTAATAAACCAAAAGGAAGGAAGAGGGAGGGGGGAGAGGGCTTGCGACGCGCGAAGCTGCGAGAAAAGTGTGATGCGCCGCGGTCGGAAAAGCCGGGTCGGCCAGCGTGAAGGAAGGAGACGGGGGAAGCCGGGCATTTCATCATCGGTACGGGCTGAAAAAGGGAGGGATCGTTGAGTGTCGCGAATCAGAGACGGAAAGCAAGCCATCTCTTTCGGAGGGGAGAGGCCATTGGGGGCACCAAAAGGAATAACAGTAAAAAATCGCACCGAAAAAGAAACCAGTTTGAGACCGGAATTGCCGGGGACAATCCTCAGATGCGGAAATGGAACGTAGGACTTGCATCTCCCATTGACTCGTGAGGAAATTCACGGGAAAGAAGTCGAAACGGTTTTGGAGGATTGCCGGGGGAAAAGGAGTGGGGGATTATTCGGATCTTCAGGGGGCGGACCACACTCCGCCCGCGAATGGAAAGGGGGGAAGAGCCGGAATAGCAACTTGAGAAGACAAAACCGCGAGCTCGAAGTTAGATTTCATAGGGCAAAAAACCAAGGGGGGCGTTCTCCTGTGTTTCACCTTGAAAGGCTAGAAAGAAAAGAGGGCTCCCTCTGGTTTTGGTGTGTTTTTTTGGCGCAGGGGGGATATTCGCCGCCATGGAGAATTCACTGTGAGGTCTGTTACATAATCAAAAAAAAAGGGCGGAAAAAAGCGAAGGAAAGTATCTGTCTCAGGGAGGACCCCGAGGAAAAGAGGGGAAGAAGTCACTATCCGATAGGGGGGTTTCTTGGGGAGAAAAAAAATTTTCAAAAAAGCTTTGGGGGGGAGAGGAACGGGTCAAAGCACTTGATTCTTACCAGACAATGAAGAGGGGGAGTAGCTCGTATAGTCTCGACAAGGGAAGAGGCGAACCTGACGGGATATCCTGGGAACAAAAATGAAAGAAGCAAAGGAGGGAACTTTTTCAGAGGAGGAGATGGGTACTCTGGCCAGTTTATTAATCGCGCACGCCCGACGGAAACAACAAAGGGGGGAGGGGATGGAAAAAAAAAATATTCTCTTGGATAGTGAAAAGGGGTGAGGACCGCCTCGCGTGGGGAAAGGGTGGAAGAATTGTCAAAGGGGCCCGCATGCTTACCAATATAAAAAAAAAGAACGAAAGAAAGGACTTGGTCGGGGGGAAAGTTCTACTCTAGAAAACGGGACTGAAAATCGAAGGTGTTGCTGGTACTCCAGAGTTGGCTGAATTAGGTCTTAATCTGGATAACAAAAAGAATCGGCCGCAATTTTCAGGACGCAGGAAAACAAAGGCCTCGAGACTCGACGTGATAGGGGGGGGACCTCAAAAAAAAGGGGGAGGAGCAGATCAATTCTGATAGGCGAAAAGTGTGAGCGCGACAGTTTACTTAAAGACTATAAACCAAAAGGGTAAAAAATTGGTATCTCTGGGAGATGGAAAGGAAAAAAAAACGGAGTTGAAGCTGCAAGAACAAGGATAGGCGAGCAGGAAAGTTGGTGCTGCACGGCAACCGGAAAAAAGAAGGAGGGCAACGAAAACCAGTAGGCGATTGTGTTGGGGGGGGTTTCTTCCGGGCCAGGCGAGAGAAAAAATACTACAGACGGTCCCGACAGTGTCGGAGCAAATCCGCAAACCGTAAATGGGTGAAGAAGGAAGGTGATTAACTAGGGAAATGGTCTATTCAAAAAGGGAAGTGGGGAAGGGATCTGAATCAAGCATCTGCGAACTTGGTAGAAAGGAGGGGCAGGCACACGTGGGTCTGGCGTGCGCTAAAGGCATTAGGACGGTGCCAATGGCTCGAAAAAAGCGGCTCGAAGGGGGGGCGGCGGATGGGGATGAAGAAAGCCGCAACTAGCCAAGAAAAGAGAGGGCGGAATGAACCCGGAAATGATGAGAAGAATCGTATCTCTGAGGGGGAGAAAAGACAAGGTCAAGCTAAAAACAAGGACTTTCGCCGCCTGAGAGGACAAAAACTACAGAGGGGGGAGGGAGGAAGGCAAACGCACAACTACTCTCTATAAGGGGGAATCAAGAAGAACGCTACCCCTACCGCGGGGGGAAGGGGAAAAAGAAATCGATTAGGGAGGGGGGGGGGGGGGGGGGCGGGGGGTGTGGTGTGGTCTTTTTATGTTTGTGGGGTAGACACGGCGATACAAGGGACCTCCTATTACTAAAAACAGAAAAAAATTCAAAATTGACGCCGCGGAAGACGCTCCTTACCTTATATCACCCGGATCCAACCCGATACGCGCTCCATCGAAAGGCAAAAGTTCTATGCCGAAAGGTGTTAAGGTCTCTGCTGTCAGAGGCCAGAAAAGGGCTAAAAGGGATTTCTCATTCAAGCATCGCTCGGAGAGAGAGGGGGGAAGGATCACGAAGGACTGGTTTTTCTGTCGAAAGGGAAAAAAAAAAATCCTGGGGGGGGAGAGGGAGGAAAGCCAAAAGAACACGCTGAAAAAATGGGAAAAAAAGGGGAAGTCGAGGTCCTCATGTAATGGCAGGGGCCTAGGGTATGGAAAAGGAGGAAGGACGAAGCCTTCGACAACGGCAAGTGGGAAAAAAAATTATCCGTCCGCCACGATCAGTGATCGGGGATTTCCCCTTCTTAAGGGACTAATCAGGAGGGGCCAAAAAAGCACAGTAGGACTGTAAATACGGGAGGTATTTGTTGTAGTGTGTAAAAGTCGGGGGGAAGTTGGGGATGTTCTTTTAACCTAAAAAGGAAAAGAAGACCAGGCTCTTGACGGAGGCCATTCCTGGTTTTGTAGGGGAAAAAAATGGGGGGAGGAAGAGAAAAAAAAGAGGATGAGGGAATTCGACGAGGTTTTTTCAAAAAGAAAAAGATAAGTTTCTCCTTGATGGAAGCATAGATCTTGGCCGTGGCACTAAGATAGGGACGACATGAGTCTCATGCCTAAGCTCAGAAAGGAAAGTATCCGAAACCACCTAGAGGGGGAAAGAGAATTAAGGAAGATATCCTCTCAACAATAAATGACAAAAAGGGAGAAAGTCGGCTTGGCTCGAAGACTTCAGGGGACCAGAGATGCCGTCAGGAGCCACCGGGCCATGTAAAAAGGGGTGGGCGCACTCATTTTGGGTATGAGGGGGGGGGGGAGATCAACACAGCATCGCTGGAATGAGGAGGGGGGATAGGCTTGAGGTTTGATCTGATGACAACTGAAAAAGTCGCTTCTGCAAGGGGGGAGGACTAAAAAAAAAAAAAAAAGGGTTTTTGCTACTATGAGGTAAACGGCACCAGGTAGGGCACGACACGTTCAGTAAGTTTCAAAGCGTGAAAGGGGAAGAAGGGTTGGTCTCCGGACAAAACGGGAGTAAAGCATCGCCGAAGTGATACAATACCATACCACCTCAAAGAGGCCGTGCTCAGGACTGGGGCGTGAGCGCTAACTATACTCATCTGTTTATATTGGGAAAAAGGGGCGTAAAGACGAAGAGGAGGCCGATCGACCAAGGATGGACCGCTCCGATGGGAAAACGTTCCAAAGATGAAAAGAAGGCAAAGCATGTTTTTCAAAAAAGGAGCGTCAGAAAGAGGAAAAATAAACGCGAACGCCTCTCAACAACAACAAGGAGGATGGGGGGGTCTGCGGGGAAGGGGGAGGGGGGGGGGGGAAGTTAGAAAGTAACTCGAACTTCTTCTCAGCATCTCGGAAAATAGGAAGGAACATAGGAGGCAATAATCCTGAGGGCATAATAATAGAAGGAGGAACAGACGGCATAACAAAGCTTCTCTTATCGGAACGAAGCCACGAGAGATAGTAGGGGGGAAGGGGATTAGGGACTGTTATTGGATCACTGGAGCTATAAGGGGAAAAAGGTCAGCGCTCGGCTTGTACGGAGAAACAAGCAAACCGAGAGCGTCAACGCTGGGGAGAGTGGAAAAAAAGAAAGAGGAGATCACACTAGACTGGAATCAGGTCTTCGCCAAAAAATAAAGGGCGTTAAGCCTTCCCCTGCCCGCCAAGGACTAAGGGAGAAGGTTTCACGGATAAGTGGGAAAAAGAAGAAGCGACTATTTTAAAATCTTAAAAAGGTGGGGACGAGCTATCCTTCATACCTTGGGAAAAGGAAAGCGAAGCCGGGAGGAAGGCCTCTAGGAAAAGGCGCCTCTCGGAGCCCGAATCTCAGGAAGATAGAAAATTCTACATAGAGATGAGGACTTGGGGTAGAGCTGCGTCCATCCCGCCTTGGAGAAATTTTGTTTGCTTGGGAGTTAAGATCGGTGAGAGAACCTGGGGGAAGCCTTAATGTGAAACTAGAAAGAAAGAGGGTGAGTGTTTTGGACTCTCCTGAAAGGGGTCAGCAGACACCAGATATCAGCTGGTAAAGGGAAAATGAGGAAAGACGGGAGAGGGGGGGTAACTCCTGGCATACACTCTGACCTGCACGAATCAAGATGGAAGGGGTTTTAAGAGTGTGGGATGTCACTTTACCAAACCGGGGAAGGGAAGGTAGTTCGCGGGAGATGGTATGAGGATCGGTCACGCAAAAATATCAACGGACCCAATATTCTCCTTAAAACGGAAATGAAAAAAAAATGGTGGTCATTCTTCTATTGATAACGCAAGACCTGAGGGGGACCATCACTCTTAGGTTAAAAGGAAGAGAATGAGGAATGCCACGCAGACTTGGGTTGTCTGGGCTGATCGAAGAAAGTGATTAAGACGGCATGAAAGGGGGCTACACCGGAAAATCTCATATACCCTGCGACGTGTGGGGTTGAAGTCTTCGTAATCCAAAAAACTGAGAGAAGGTTGATGGGCTCCTCTCGAACTCGAGAGGGAAGAGGCTGCTACATGAGAGGTTTCGGCTCTCGAAAGAGAAAGCACCTTCTCTTATATTAAAAAAAAGGGGACAGGGGGGGGGAAGAATCGCTTCTCTGTGGATCAAGAGAGAAGAGGTCCTTATGGGATTGTGAGCGGGGTGCGTCCTGGAATTCTAACTCCAACGATTGCTAAGGAACATTGGGAAGGAAAAGGAAGGGGGCACCAGGGATTCCTACCTCAAGGCGGGGGTTTGGGGGTATAGGGAGAATGAAAGAATTCCTTGGTGAGCGGGCGGTCTGAAGAAGGGAGGAGCGCTCAGGTTAAGGCCTTCTTAAGGGCACAAGCGGGGATTCCAGCGTAAGCCTGCGAGAAGAGAACGAAGGAGCATGGCAGAGGGTCGACATCAAGTGGCGTTCTCAGGGGGGGTAGAAGGGATGCGGATATTTTTTGGGTCGAGGAGAGGAACGGGATAGTGAATCTCCTCCTCTTCTTGCGCTTAGAGGGGAAATCGGAAGGGAGAAATCTCACTCCCCATAACCAGGGGGGTGAAAGAATCAGGAGGGAGAAACAATCTATCTTGAGAACAACCTTCCTTAAGATGCAAAAGGGGAGGCTCAAAGAGGAAATGTCGCGTAATCTAGGGGGTTTCGGGGATTAAGGGGGAGGACTTTTTGAGGGGGGGGGGGCCTGTCCGAGACACTTCGTAGGGTTGGGCGAGTCTGGGTAGGAAGGGGGAAAGGGGAACTAAAAGCTCCCTCTAATGGCGGAGTAAAGGGGGGGAGTATCCGCCGGAGAGTGATAGAAAAAAGAACCGTCTGGTCAGGCTCTCCTATCGTTGGGGGGGAAGCGGAACTCCTGTCAGGTGGGGAAGGGTGGAGGGAAGATTCAAAGACCTCTGGGGAGAGGTTATGCAGATCACAGCAGGGAACTGTATTAGTTTACGAAAGGGTTCCGCCAAGGAAGGCAAGTGATCTGCTCATCGGACTCTCCCCTATTATAAGTCCTTTCAAAGAAATAACGATATATTAAAGGGGAGGTGGGGAGGATCAAGAAAGGGGAAACATGCTAGACGGAGTCTTTTGATAGCGGGAAACCCTGCACAAGTTATTTCGCAGCCCAAGATATGGGGGATCAGCAGGAATCAGAAGAGTCGGACATGTCCATCGGCTGCCCTAAGGCAGATTATCAAGAATTCTTCCGTCTTTGAGAAGTAAAGGGGGGCGAGGAGGGGGAGGGGTAGGGGGCAACTCTAACAATTAGGAAAAAAATCTCGAACTTACCTTGAATCTCCAAAAGGGGAATAATATCAAGTATAACTGCTCTGGGGAGACGTGGGGAGAGAAAAAACAGCAAAATTTTTCAAAAAGAGGAGGGTCTTCAAGGGGAAAAAGCATGCGGCGAGGGGAGACCGCCAGAAACTCGCGTAGGCCAGCAATTGGACTGAAAGGATATAGGAGTGACTGAAGAGCCCAAATCTGAAGAACTTTTACTCCCAGCAATGAAGAGGTATGGGGGAGAAAGAAAAAGAAATCCTTCCCGCCTTAAAAATTTTATACAGCAAAGGAAGAAGCACTCTCTCATAGTCTTAACTCAACCGAAAAAGGAGGGGGAATGGAAGAAAATGGAAAAACTGCTGCATGGCGGAAAACCTTGGGTAGTAATAACCGCAATAACAGGGAGGTGACCGGAGGTTACGAAAAGGGACACACAAATATTTAGATGGGGGGGAGAAGGACAGTTCGCACCCGAAACAAAGGGAGGGAACTGCACTAGAACACGGAGATTACCGGAAGGGGGGGGGGGGGGAGAAAGTTCTCGGAGCTCGGCCAGGGGAGGAGACCTTCTCGTAGTTTGGAGGAAGGCAAAATCGACTGATAAGACTACACAATCATCAGGAAAAAGGGGACCCGAGAAAACTTTAAAGAGGTAGACGGAAAGTCCGGAAAAGAGGGTAGTACGAGGAATACTATGGAGACATTCTAAAAAGGGGGTGTTTCTCTTAACCAAAAAAAAAAAAAAAAAATCAAAAAAAAATGCGGAGTGTTATCTGTCATTATGATGAACACCTGGGAGGGGGGCGTGGCGTCTATCAGTTTCAAGGCGCGGTGACAAATGGTCAAAAGAGCATAAGGGAGGGGGGGGGGAAACTGGATTGGCGCCGGATGATGATCGAAAGAAAAAGACTATAATGGGAACTTACCTGGAGAAAAAAGCGGGAGAGATATGGCCGGGTGATGAGTCTCTAATCGCAAGGCAAAAGGATGGACGAAGGATGGCGAAAAGCGTCGAAGGCCGACAGGTCGAAGAAAGGCGAAAAACCAACCTATCGAGAGGGTGATAAGAGAACGAAGAAAAAAGAGGGAAGAGGCGCACTTCTCGCGATCAACCTCCGGCAAAGAGGGGACCGGAAGTCACGGCCCCCAGAGGAACGGCCGTCTATCTGATTAACTAATCCACCAGAAAGCAAAAGAACGCACCTTCAAAGCAAAGAAGAGAAAAAGTTGGGAGGAGAAGGGAAGAAGCAGAAAAACTATTAGCGAACGCGAGATTTCAGAAAAAAAAACGGAGGGGCGCGCTCAAAATTTTGAGCGGAATGCTGGGTGCGGCAAAAAAGGAGAATTAATGAAAGATCGTGGAAAAAGAAAAAACGGGGAGTTATTATCGCGGAGAAGGGGGCAAGGAAAAGGATGAGGCCATCCTGTGGCTCTCTCCATTCCAGAAAGGGATACTTGCCTGTGCCGACATTCAACCATTGGTGGGGGAAAGAAAGGGGGGGAAGGGGAGTGAAAATCTCCGACGGAAAACGCACCGGGCGCAAACGGAGCCTATTGGTTGGAAGATCGATTGCCATTGGGGGTGGATGGTAAACCTATCAGAGTAAACATCTCTAAAGGGCATCCTGGCTTCATGCTGGTTGTGGGGGTAAGATCTCTTCAGCATCAAAACAAAAGATTCGGGGGAGAAGGGGGCCCATTATGGCAAAAAGATAACGGAGGGGGGGAGGCCGCGAATATATGACCGTGTCAAAGAAAGACTTTACCTACCTTCGGTCGGGGCCGAAAAAAGGAGAAGGGCCAATCTATCCTAAAAGACCACGCGCGGGAGGCTGGTCAGATAGAAAGAGATGAAACAATAACTTGAAGGTCTCATTTCTGACTGAGAGAACTGGGAAAGGCGGAAATTCCGACAGAACGCGCGAAGAAAAAAAGATTCTGGACGAAGGGCCTAAAAAAATTTTTTTGATTCCTTAGGGACGATGAAAAACCGAATCTACATCTTTCTAAGACGTTCGGGAATCTGAGAGGGGTTACTTAGGGAAGGCAGGGGTCTCCGGCGGGAAGGTGGCAAGACCGACGACCTCTAAGTTTTTAAGACGGGGAGTAGAAGGCTTCCTCCTCTTTTGCTGAGCCAAAGTTGGTTCAAGCGTTGAACCCTCGCAAAGGCCACACCCGCTTGAGAGCGAAAGGAAAAGAAAGCAAAGGGCCACGACAAAGAAACAGGACCTCCGAGAAGAAAGGGAGGGCGGCGCGCAGAAAAACGAGACGCACAAGCTTTAGTTTAGAAGGGGTAAAAAGACGGAAATTAAAGGGACTGATTGCCGCTGCCGAGGGCCGTAACAGAGGGTTAGCAGGGTTTCGCGAATTCAGAATCTGCCCCCTAAACCTTCCAGAAAAGAAAGAAGAAAAAAAAAACGGATAAAAAGAGAGAGTGGTTTGTTTGCAAGGGAGGGCTATTGATGCAAACGGGAGGCATTCTATCAAGAAAAAAGGAACGCACAGGGAGAATATCCTGAAACATATAGAGAATATGCCGACTCCGCACAGAAGAGTAGAGTAGCGACGCCACGACAGATTACGGTCGACGAGGTCGGTGGTCGTCAAAGAAAAGAAAAAGAAAGACACCACAGGGGAATGTAAGGTCGGGGGGTCCTGCGACCCAGCGGGGGATGCGCATACAACCAGATTGGGGGTAAACGAATAGAAGAAGGCCGTCTATTCACAAAAAAGTCAAGAGAGGGGGGCCTCATCGTCCGCCAAAAGTAGGGGGGGGGGGGGGAAAAGGGGTCTCCCTTCCAACGGGCGAAAGTAAGGCACGACTAATATCAATTGCTTGCGAAGACCCTCGAAGGGGAAAAAGGAGTCTGGAGTCTGTTTTGACCGGGGGGAAAATAAGAAAGGGTTCTTGAATTCTAACATGGAAAGCATGGGAATGGCTGCTTAATGCGGAGAATGCAGAAACTAGGCTCTATCTACGAAAAACGGCGAAGGAACACTTGGCATGAGAGTATCTTAAGACATCATGCTATCAATACTTTGGGGAGGGAGGGAATTTCAATATCAATTTGAGGTACCAGGGCATCAAGGCTTTCATGGAAGTACTTAAATTTTCGGACCCCAGTCAAGATCGGAAGGAAAAAACGGCCATACGGTTATCTGGGTGGGGCGACAGGAAGTCAACCGCCGAGTACAGAAGCACGAGGAAGCTTTGGTAAGGAGGGAGAGGGGGGGAAAAAGTAAAAACAAAATTCCTGGAAGTGATGCCTCTTTTCAGGGACTTGATGATGCGCTTGGCACAAAAAAACTTTCCCCTTAGGAAAAAATGATCAGGGGGCGTCGAACGTCATAGGTCCGGTTAAGTCCACGGGGTAGATTTCGGGAAAACGGACAAAAGTGTAGGGGGGTCAACCATCACGCTCAAAATGAACCAGAACGAAGCTGGGCACGGGGGGGGTTGAGCCGTTGTTCTAAGACGATAACAAGGAACTGAAAAGAGAGGAACCGCAATCGACAGAACTGACCTTATAAAAAGTCGAAGAAAGACGGGGGTTGCTGTTCGAACGGAATTAAGACACGACCACGCCACGAAAGAAGAGACAAATTTGAGCACGCTGGAGGTCACCAGAACAGGGGGGGAAGTTCGAAATATCGCGGTCGGGACTATCGGTGGAGTTGCGGCGCGCTCTGCCATCTAAAAAGCAAGAACGGGGATTTCCGGGGGAGGTTGAAGACCGGTGGTAGGAAGGGGATCAGATATAGCCGGCATCCTGGGGGAGCGGAATACCTGCCTATGGGAGACTCGTCAATAGGCGGAAGGATGCAAGGACTCGAGGGACACATCCCTGAGGGTTGTATTGGGGGAAGGGTGAAGAGAGGGGAGTTTGAGTCGGGAGGGGAGGCAAGGCGAGCTGCTCTAGGAAAATATTGTAGGCCGTCCGAAACGCAAGCGAAACCTGTTATGCCAAACGTGCAAAAAGAGAAGGGGAAGAAGAAACGCAATGAATATTTCGCTGGGGGGCCGGTAATGGCCAGGATAGCTGTAGGGGGCTTATTTTCATAGGAAAAAAAAACATAAATCAAGGGAGAAAAACGCCATCTCGGTACTGCGAGAGGAAAAAACCAGGCATCCATGAAATAAGGACGCGCCAAAAGGTTCAGAAAAAGGTCTAATTGGACCGATCACAGGGGAGGATGAGATTGTCAGGGCTGGACGGCCAAGACCAGGTCATAGGATCAGATTTGAGGGGTTCGACTTCCGAGGGGTTGGAGGATTTGCCGTGGAAGACAAGGGCGTGGAAAAGATGATTTTCTAGGCGTCAGGGATCGCCTGGCCCGGACGAACAAGAAGAGAAAAGACTTCGTCGCATTGTGAAGGGCCTCGCAGCCAGGAGAAACCCAAAAGAAAAGAGGTCCGCCTCAAGGGAGGGGGTTGCAGTCTTCACTCCGAAGTGGTTTGGTGTGAAAGAAATTCGGGATAAAAATCGAAAGGGTAACTTTATATTCATCACGAGAATCACTGTTTGAATGTATCGCTTCAACAACGGGCGCAAATAAAGTGATCTGCTCTCATGACCTCCAAATGGCAGTTTGAGTGCAACAGGAAAACTTCGCGGGAGGAATTAGAAGGAGGGAAACAGAGTTGCCCAGCCGATCGGAAAACTGGGAGGCAGCTTCATCCCTCCTTAAGCACAGGGGGGGAAAACCCAAGAACGAGATGGCGCTTGGTCAGGTCATCGAAGAAGAATTAAACCTGCTGGGGCCCTCAGAGAGGAGAGGGATTGAGACTGCCTGTAGGTTAAGAAGACCTTCGGTAAACAAAATGGGGAAAAATCGGGGGGGCCTAACACCCTTAATGATTGGAAAAAATCAAAATGGGGAAGAGGAAAGAAAAAAAACGGGGAGGGGAAAGAAAAAAGAAAAAGAGGCGCTGGCAAATTTCATCATACTGGTTTGGGAAAAATAAAAAGCAACTGTCAGAGGCTAAAGCATAAGAACCTGGGGGAAGAAAAAAGGAATCGACAGCCAGCAGAGGACCGGGGACATGGAATAGGAAAAGGGGGTGATAAGAGCCGCGGGAGATTTGGACTGTACTCCTCAGTGAGGGAGCTTAAGCCCTAAAAAAGATCAGGAAGGCCAATTGGGATTAGAAAAAAGGGAACTCATCGGATCTCTGCGAAGGGGCTTAAATAAAACAAGGAAATCTGGAGAGGAAAAAAAAGAATCACGAGAAAAGACTGGGGTTTATATCAGAACCGAAATACATTGAAAGGGGGGGACGTCCCGCGCCCAAACGATTGGATCGCGAGAAGGGGGAAAAAGTCCAAAAACCAAAGGATTTTTGAAGCTAGCAACAAGAAAGAAGCAAAAAAATCAGATGTGCGGCACGGCGAAAACGGCGGGCAGAATGAAAAAGTGGGAAGGAGAGTGCGAGTTTGGGGGAAAAAAGAAGAAACGAAGCCGAAATACTACATCATCCTTCCCGAGTGGTCGGCACGTAGAAGGAATGTGAGACGGCATTTCCAGATGATGGTACTAGGACAGGGTCGGACATGAAACCACGCGTCACGTGGAAGGGACGGAAGAAAACATAGGAAGGGGAGGCAAATTCGAGGGGCAGGAAAGAACCTTGGCTTGGGCGGGCGAGTCTTTCATGGAGGCGCGTGTTTCAAAAATGATAAACGAAAATATTCTTGCGCAAAAGGGGGAAAACGGAGGGATGATCGAACCATAAAACGGTCCCGACAATGGCTTCAATTCTAGAAAAAAAGAACACGGATATGACATGGCCGAAAAATCGAGGAGGAAAAGGAGGACATACCTACCAGTCGCTGGCGCAAATCAGGGCGAAGGGAAAGAGGGGGAGACTTTCATCTCGCGGCTGCACCGCCAAAAAAAAAAAGGACTCTATCCAGTGGGGGGAAAGAGGACTACTAAAAAAAAGGGAGAAGACTATTCGACATCTGAAAGCCGCGATGACGATAGCAAACCACCAAAGACCGTCAGAAGGGGGGAGAAAAATCCGAGAAACGCATCAGGAAAACTTCTCTATTTATAGAGGCGGCCATCTCAACATTCAACGCCGCAGTTAAACTAGAAAGGAACTAGGGGAAAGCAAAAAAGCACACAACTCACTATTGGCCGACGAAAGGGGGAACCTCCGAGAATCACGCGCGGACGTAAGGGTATCGTTGAATCGGTGCGGCGGCTGGGTCTCGAACCCTATCGTTGGAACAGCCCAAAGCAGGGAGGATCTCAGGCGGTGTCAGAAACATGTCGATGGAGGACTAGTCAATCCTAGGCAGCTACCAGGGGGCAAGTCCATTTCAATTAGGCGGGAAGGGGAGTCTCATGGTTCGGTTTATTGCCCCGAACGGGGGGGGAGCTGTGAGGCGACCTCGAGTCCACCTCACTGATTAAGCAACTACTTCGTAAGGGGGTGGTGGGGAAAAAAAAAAGATCTATTTCCATGGGTGGATGGCGTGGGGAGAGAGTCCAGTCCAGATACCGAGACAATCCTGTAGCCCCTGGGTGGCTCAAAATGTCTTCATCCTAAGCAGCTTTAGAAAAAAAATAAGGGGGGGGGCAAAAGAAATTATTTCTCCAATAACAAAAAAAAAGATAGTGGCCGTTGGGGGAAACTATCTATCTGAACCGAGGACCCTTTACCCAATAGGCGCAGGAACACCTAAAAAGCAATTTTCATGAGCCGAGCTCTACCTCCCCGCGCGGAAATAAAAGGCAGAAATAATAGACTCTCCTAAAAGAAAAGGAATAGGGAAACGTGGAATCTTCTCGCGACTTCGGGATGAAAAAGAACGTAGTCCTCGCCGATGTAACTTGTAAAAAAATCGGGAGGACAAATGTCCTGAGTTCCAATGGGGGGGGGGGGTTCCTGATCGCTCCGTCCCGCAGAAAGGGGGAGATAGACAACATCCTTTCTTCAATTGATCGATTAATTGAAAGAGAAAAAGACTTTCTCTGGAATAAAAGGACGAACTAACCCGACCGTTGTGAAAAGAAGAATTCGGAAGAACCTGCCCCGCTTTTTGCGTCAGAGAGAAAGGGGTGTCCACGGAAAAGCAGGTCTCGTGCGGCTGTGGGAGCCAGTTACACGCTTCTAGCGCCGACAGGACAAAAGAACGAGGACACTACGAAGACCATCCCGAGCTATGAAAGGGAAAAGGGGAAGGGAGCTGGAAAGGAAAAAATTGGGGTGGTAGAAGTTTATTCCGACGTCGGCATAAAAAAGAGAGGGAAGGGTCTCCGAAGGAGGCGATGTGCTTGCAATATATTAACTCAGTTTTAACGGGTAGCGAAGAAAAAACTAAAAAAGAAAAATCTCTCTAAAAAAACAACACAGGGGGAGGTCGGAAGGGCGGCAGGGATTCCGATACGCGAAACTGAAAAATGCTGAAAGAAGAAGAGACACGGGGCAATAATCGGAGCTAATAGAGATTATGCCTACTCCATGGGAGAATAAAAAGCTTCGTCCTCGTATCGCGAAAAAACCACTACATCGGAGAGACTCGAGAGAAGAAAAGGGGGGAGTGGATTTCTTCGTGCCTTGGGGGGGGGAACGCGTCCGGGGTGTTTCCGGCGACCACAGCAGAAATCCAAATCTTACCAGCGAAAGGAGAAGCACGGATCAAAGAAACAAAACGCGGGGCATCTTGCGAGTAAGCGCCAACAAAACGTGGTTCGGTCGTGGAGGAAGGGCAGGAGCCCGACGCGGAAAAATCTGGAAAGAGACCGAAAGGGGAAACGAAGAATATCCTTGCAAAGCCGATCAAAGAAAAAGGGGGCGAAAGAGTCGATGGCGGTTGTTCCGGAGCGTATACAGAAAACAAAGGGACCGTCTACATGTAGAAGCCTAGGGGAAGCCGCAAGAAGACCTCTTTCATAGGGGGAGCAAAAGAGGAAAAAAACAGAGAAAGTCGATGAAGTTTCTTGGAATCCGCGGAAAGCTGCGCCTGACCTTTGCTCTCCAAAAAAACGAAAAAGTTTGCGTATATATGTAAGAAAAGAGAAAGATGGAAAAACTCTGTCATACCAGAGTGTTTAAACCCCCTGCCACCTATAATCTCGGAAAGGGCCAGAAAAAGTTATCTTGGAAACACATCCTGGGGGCAGAAAAAGTAAAAGAAGCAATCATCTATTGTGCTTCAGGTGTGAAACAACACCACTTCCTGGAAAAGGGAGAAAGGCGGAAGGGGGGATATCCTCGGGCACAGAAAAGGCCAACGCCGAACCCATCTGCTCCTTCTCGGAACAGTGGGAACCACGGGAAACAGTCTTAGATTGCAGCAAGGGAAAAAGTGTTTTCCAGAAATGGTGTCGGCCCGTCACGTGGGAACTTTCCGTTCAGGGAGGAACAGGCCCGATAGGCAGGCCAGAAAGAGAGAATTCAGCACCTTCGCCAGATCCGAAACAGTGTGGTGGTGGCGGGGGAAGAAAAGAGGGGAGAGATAATAACTAGCCGCCGACAGGGGAAACTAATTGAGCGCAACGTACTACGCTCGAATGAGAAGGCGTCGTCTTTCGCGTCTTGACTGGGGAAGGCTAAGAAAAAAAGGAATCAGGAATCTGCATATAACGAAGGAAGGGGGGAGATGGACAGCTCGAAAAATAGATTCTTTATCAAAGAAATAAAACGGGTCCTTATGCCTTTAGCGGGGTCTGGGCCATAGGGGGGTGACGTAGTCCCCTTCTGGTCTCGGTTTCCTCTGGGGGGATGGGAACTCGATAAGTTTCGGAGCTGGGGAGAAGGAAACGGTGGAGTAATTCTATGATTCAACCAAGGATTAGGATTTGGGTCGTGGGGGGCTGCAAACTCCGAAATCGAGAGGAGTTGGACTTACGCAGTCTGGGGACAGGAGCCTGTAAAAAAAATTTCCTCCTGAGAGATAAGATAAAAACCATGGGCCTAGGGGAAAGAAAAACCGGCGAGTCCTTTAATTATGAAGCAAGGGTAGGAGAGGATGAGAGATCATCATGCCGCCGCAAAAGATCCAGGTTGAAAGAAAAGACCAATAGGCCGGATGCGAGGACAGTCACCAGCGCATGCAGGAAAGACCGAAGTCATAACCCATAGGAATTGCCAAAAAAAAAAAGATGGGAGGGCCGAGCCCGGTCAATGAGGGCTTTAATAATTACCATGGAAGAGGGTAATAGGGGAAAAATACTTCTTCACTCCGGAACGGTGGGGGGGGGGTGGCGTGACGGTCCTTTAAGGATTTAGTATTTCTCTCAAAAAGCAGAAAAGAACAAACGCGCGCTAAGGGAAGGATCCATCAGAGGAAAAGGCGAATCTACGTAGCAGGGGGATCAAGACTGCCTCTAGGTAAGTCAGCGGGATCGTTCATAGAAAACTCAGGGAGGGGTAAGGCGTGAAAAATTCTGTCGGCGATGCCAAGCCCTCTTGGGGGGTATAGCCGCCATTTCCTCCGTCACTGTTATGTGAGGAGGATAACAACAAGTCGGTAAAAGAAAAAACCAGGATAACTCTGCTTCTCTCCCCGATTAAGGGGGGAGGGGGAAGGGGGAAAAAGACGGAAGGGGCCTTTATGGGTAGGAAATGTTCTCAAAATTTGCATTCGGGAAGGTTTTTGAGGACAGCCCTCCTTCAGCAACATGAGTTTATAGCGAACTTGATTCTTGATCAGGAATTCCTCAGGAGAACTAAAAGGGAAGCTACCAAATCCTGCGAGGATCGCGAGTTCCCATCATTTCAAGTCGTAAAAAATTAACTTGCGCTTCGGAAGGATTGGGGAGAGGAAAAAAAAACAAGGAGAGTCGCGCAGAGCCTCAACTGATAAAAAGAAAAACTGGAGGAGGGGGGGGGATATCTATCAGGTTCTCTTCTAGAGGTTAAAAAAAAAGCGTTTTAAGCGCAAAAATAAAACATTCAAAGGAGATACCGGCGTCCGTCCTTCGACTTGGGACCTAAGCAAAAAACGGAGGGCCAAGATTGCCTGGTCGAGGAGAGGACGACTTGAAACCCCCCCAAAAAGTCCATCGCTTTAGGGGGTCGGGGGGGGGAAGGAAGAAAGGGGGAGTATACGCCGCAAAGCCGTCCAGGATCGGAGCCTGCCAGTTTCTTGAGGACAATCAGACGTATTCTCGCGTAGCTTACCAGAAAAAGAGAAAAAGGGGGGGGGAAAAGACAGATCACGTGCGGCGATTGAGAAAAGGGTGAAGATCATTAACGCAAACATTTACGGAGCATGGGAGTTACAAACCCAAGGAGATTTTATCGCTAGAATTGCCAGGGGGAAAAAAAAAAGGAGGGTGAAGCTTGCACTATAACGTCCAGGGGGAGCAACCGATCTTCAACAATCGGGGGAAAAACGGATCCACAGATTCAAACGCTAACATGCTTACCGAAAGTGGGTAGTGTCGGGTCCTTTCCGTATCTACGCCTCGAATCCTGTAGGATGTTAAGGGAAAAGAAA
>Ga0179593_1652576_pt1 | contig 32258 bp, 43 predicted proteins | sample CZODoug2_1_08_16_FD_185931 | JGI IMG/M metagenome (GOLD analysis project Ga0179593, IMG submission 185931) | Vadose zone soil fungal communities from Angelo Coast Range Reserve, California, USA - CZODoug2_1_08_16fungal (PacBio error correction) | ecosystem: Environmental > Terrestrial > Soil >...
CGTTTGTCCGCAAATTCCAGGAGGCGAACACTCTCAGGAGGGGAGAATCCGGGCGGTCGAAGGGAGCCGCCCTCCCCGCCACCCCCAAAGTGTTCTCCTCCCTGGCCCCTACTAAGGGCCACGACCATCTCAAGCCCAATCGGGAGACTAGTTGACGGTCTTCTCTTCGAATGGGTAACGTACCATCTTCAAGAGGAAAGTCAGAGGGTCAGCCGGTTCAGACACCCCATTTTGGCGTGGGCGATCTAGCGGTTCGGGAACTCGGGGGGACTGCAATCTCGTTCAGCGAGGGGACCGGAGGGAGGGGCGGGCCACAATTGGGCCCTTCTTCGTCTGGGGCCGGGTCAAAGTAAACGGCGAAGATCCTCTTCCTTGCAACCCTGGTGGGCCATCTCCACAACGGAAACTTCTCAAGGGGTCCGGTCAGAAGGAGGGTAAGGGTCGGTGATTTTGAAAATTGGCGTTGGACCAAACCAGGACATGGTTCATCAGGTAGTTTGGGGGAAAGAGAAGAAAAAACCAGAAACGATCCGCGCTGATGGCACGAACTTTCAACCCACCCCTCAGGGGTTGAGGAATACGACGGTCTTAACATCATAGGTGCGCAGATACATGATGACGCCCCCCCCGGTTTCACAACAAAAGATCCAAAGAAAGGGAACTTAAGGAGAAGGAGAACACCGATTGAAACTACGCCGCGTAATCCTTACCGTCAAAAGGGTGTTCTGCCAGGGGGAGGGGGGGAGCTAAGGTTTAGAAAAAAGAGGGTTCGAAAAAAGGAACCAGGGTTCGGCTGGGGGTCGTGCGGGAAAAACGCTTGGTTTTGGAAAAGGGTACCAAAAAAAAAAAAAAAGAAAAAAAAAAAAGGGAGACTTGGGGGGGGGGGAGGCACTGTGGGAGAAGAAGAACGAAAAACTCAGGGACGGAGGGGACACCGGTATCTTGGGGGAATAAAGGCCAAAAAAAACTCATAAGGGGGGGGGGGAACACCGAGTTGCTTGGGGGGTGATTCCTTAAATATTGTGGGATTAGGGGAGGGGGGGAACGACGGCTTAGAAGTAGCCGGAAAAAAAAAAAGCAAACTTGGGGACAACCTTTCCTATGATAACCGTGTTATAGAAAAAATGGTCTACGGGGGGGAAAAGCTCCGGGGGGGTTCAGGGTAAGAAGAAAAAGGACGGTAGCTCATTTGGTCGGCCTTGGACAGGCTAAAAAACCCTGGGAATCCAAGTTGGAGGGGGTCGAAAAAAAGGCAAACCACGACGATAAGACAGGACTCTTAAGCATCTGTCCATTAGATGGCTGCCGCCATTTGTGAGCAGGGAAAAAGGACAAACAGCACGTGGTGTCACTTCCCTTCTTGTGCGCGCCTTCCGGAGGAAAAAAAAACAAAATTTATCACAACCAAGAAAACTTCTTGAACAGCCCAGTCAGTTGTTCGTTCCACTGAAACCGTTCTTGCCCCCAAAGAGTGGGGCAGAAAAAAAATGCGGAAGGCATGGAAAGGTGAAACCTGCCCGTTTAACTTACGTCAGTCGGGAAAAGGCAACGTGCTTTCTACAGCTGCGTGAGTACATAAAAATTCGGATTGGGTTGTCAAAGGGGGGATAACACCTTCCCCTTGCTTTCTTATCATCGTCAGCTTGTTCAATTTTGAGATCCCCAGGTATCAAAGGGCTCTAAGGGGGGCCCCCCAGGGGACAACAAGATGACAAAGATACCAGGGAGGAGAAAAAAAAACACAAAAAAAGTCGCATCGGAGAAAGGGAGGAAGATCGAAAACGGCAGGGAAGAACGGAGGAGTGGACGTTTGGGGACGGTATGAGCGAAATTGACAAGGGGAGCCAAAAAGAAGCCGAAAAAAAACTGTAAGAAAGTGGGCAGACGCACGAGAGTACAAACCTCTTCGTTTTTCCACCGAGAAAAAGGGGGGGCTCAAAAGGCCGGAGGGAAATCTCCCAAGAAGAAAACGAGTTGAAATTCCTGTTTTAAAACCCGCATAAACAGGCAAAAAAAAATTCTGGGTGGGGGGGGGGAACTAGTCCGATGAAAAAAAAAAAAGGACAAAGATCAAGAACACTTCCTAAAAGAAAAGACATCCACAGAGGAAAGGGGGGTAAGGAAAAAAAGGAAATACCAGACCGGGGTGGGAATTCTGGACGTTAACCGCACGGACCTTCTACTCTGCCCAAAACTCAACAAAGGCGGGTCTGCAGGTTAAGGGGAGGTAAAGGGAGCGAATCTATCAGAAAAGGGGGTATAAAAGAAGGAGTACCAGTTTTACGAAGGGGAACCTGCGAACTTCCCTTGGATCGGGGAGAGATCCGGACGCATGACCAAAAAAGAGGTAGAGGGGATCGAGGGGGGGAGGAAGTGTGGGCCCATGTCTTCAGGCAAAACCCGAGGGCGGTTTTTGATCACGGAAAAAAGATCCCCACGAACAAAAGGGGAAAAACCCTGGGGGCCCACCCCCACGGAGGGGGGAGGGGCCTTTAGGATCCCTCCAATCCAGATCGCAGGTCAGTTGACGCAACTGTCAAGAGGAGGGTACCAGAGGGGGAGGGGTACCAGAAAAGGAACAGACTACGGGTGGACAAACTTTATTCAGGGAACGACCGCTGAAGGGGACGCAAGAAAACCTCGAAAAGGGTATATCGCGGTCCCCACAACGTCACCCTCCAGGAAAGGACCGATTGGAAGCCTATTGAGACCGTTCGTTCAACGTTTGGCGAGAAAAGGTCCACTCCTGAAACTGGCCATTGTCTTGTGGGGGGGGGGGGGGGGGTCTTGGCCCAAAAAAAAGGGGGGGGGGGGGGGGAAAAAAACCAGACAGGGGGGAAAGTCACAGCCTCAACGAACTTTACGGGTTTCGCCCTGAGTGACTTAAACAAAGACTCTTTTGTAAAAAGGCCAAAAAGACAGACCTGGGAATAAGAATTTCGATCCGAGGGGGCCTTGTTACAGGTCAGGTTCAACAGAAAATAAGGGGGTTCAGTTCGGTCAGCGGCAGAGGTCTAATGGAAAAGAGAAAAAACAGGGTTCTGTTTAAAGGGGGCAAGGCTTTTGGGGAAAGCCGGGGTGGTGACCAAAAGGCCTCGTTGGGGACAAAAAGAGCCCACGGGAGGACAAACAGAGATGGGGTGCTTTTTCATTGGAACTCCTCCCCCATTGGGGAAAAATCCCTCCAGAAATGAACGAGGAAAAACCTCTTAGGGTAGAGAGGAAAAAAAAATTGGGGGTGTCCTGACCCGCCCCCCGCCAAATTTTCTTCTTTAAACGGAAAGGCGGTCCTAAGGAAGCGAAAGAAAAAAAAGATCAGGGGGGGGAGAAAGGGGGACCCCCGGAGGGTCAAAAAAAAAGGAAAAAAGGGGTCTGGGGAGAAAAACCGGGGGAGTCTCTCCAAAAGGAAAACTATTTCCACGAAACCTGAAAGAATAACGCCGAAGTACACCAAAAGGGGGGGGACTCTCCTCAATGCAAGGAAAGAAAAATCTGGGTAAACCCAATTTTGGGGCGGTTGTTTTGGCAACAAGGGGGGGGCGTTCCGGAGCGGGTAAACTTCGGGGATTAGGATTCATGTTGAAGTTCTAGGGGAAAAAAGCCGGCCAAAAAAAAAAGGGTGGGAAGTGGTGTGGTAACGCGTGTCCGCCAAAAAAGCAAGGAAAGGAAACAGCGAGGCGGAAAAGAGTCCCGCCGACAAAAATTGCGTCAAGACCGCAAAAACCTTTGCCGGTTCAAGGATTCACCGCTGAGGATCGTTGGAAAGTGTGGGTCTAAGGAAGGTGCGGGGCTGTTGAACCAAAAGTGAAAGATAAGGGGGTTTCGCTTGAGGAAAATAAAGGGTGGAAAAAAGGGGTCGGGGGAAAAAGGGAACGTCACAACTGGAGAAGGGAACCCAGACACGGAGGGTGGTGAAAAACAACACCGGGTTTTGCTGACGGGGGAACACCATGAGGTGAAAGATGGACAGGAGGAAGGGGAGGAAGGGAGGGGGACGGGGGTGTGGAAAGGTAAGGCAGAAAGAGGGGAGTTTAGGGGGACCAGGGGGTCCCTCAATTGGGACAAAAAAAGTGAAAATACCAGATCATGTAAATCTCACTCCCGTCCAAAAGGATGACATTTTTTCCTTGGAGGGTACATAAAGGGATAGTTCCAGCCATGAAAAAACTGACCCGCCGAATCATGTCGTACAAGGGGGTCCTCCCGTACAAGTCCCCAGTTTCGAGGGAACTGATGCCTTAAGAAAGCCTCGGGGAAAAACCACATCCAAGCGGTCTTCAGCACGTAAGAAATCCGGCCCCGATTGTACGAAAAAAAGAACGGTCATGCGAACACTCCAGAAAATAAAGGAACCGCGTTGAAAGTCCTAAGGCGCGTGTGGTAGCAAATATCCAGGAGACGTACTCCGGTCGACGGATGGTAGAAAAAAAGGGCCTTGCGCCCCAGAAGAGAGGTTCCTCATGGCCTCCGTGCCCGGACAATCCAGACAAGCAAAGACACTCACCCCTCAGCCAGGCCTACCAAAGAGGGAAAGACAGAAAAACACTGAAAAAAAGCAGCAGTGAAAAGGAAAGTAGCCCAGCAGTGAAACCGTCCTTGACGGCGGCTGAACACCCCTCGGTTTCGACGCGGGAAAAAAAACGTCAATCGAAACCTTCATTACAAAGTAGGGAAACCAAAGGCGGTAAACACCAAAAGAAAGGCGGGGCCTGCGAGGGTTGAAGGGAAGGGCCAGCGTCGTGGGAGCTGGCCTGGGGGGAGGAAAATTTCAAAACGTGGAAAGGCAAAAAGAAAAAGTCCCTTGAGACACCATGCCCGCTACACAAACCAGAAAGGTTTTGTGCCGAAAAAAGAAAAAAAAAGGGGAAGAACTAAAGGGCACCTCGTAAAAAAACCCGCAGGCCAGGTTTTCTCGTGAGTGAACGACCGCAGGGTACGGTAGGGGGGGAGCGGTGTGTTAAAAAGTGTTGACAACCCCCACCCGCCAGAAGCCCGGTCCCCCCGGCAAAAACCGAGACAAGCGTACGAAGAACGTTGTATCGGCGGACCTAGAAGGCACCGTTCCTGGTTTAAGTCCCCGTTGGTGAAGTAGATTATTTCCAAGGCGGTCCAACCCGTCCGAGTCCACTAAAGGGAGGGAGGCCACCGTTGAGGGCCGGTTAAAGGTGACCTGGGAAAAGCAGACAACCCGTGGGACGGCGGCCAGCGTGAATTGCAGCCAGAAGACCGGGACTCCGTTTTTTCTACTTCCGTCGTCAATCAGGATTGCTCCAGAACAACAAGGAGGTAAAAGAAGCCGATTGAAAAAGAAGGTAGAACCCTGATTACAGTCAACCGGAGTTTTCGAGTTGAAATAGCACGCCGGGTTAACACCTTGGTCCGCTGGGACGAAGGAGCCGCACAATCCCCCACACGGAGGTTACACAACACAAAAACCGGGCCCCGGGCGGGGAAACAGCCGCGGTTCAAAAGAGGTGGCACAACAGTAGCCTTGACCTCATCAACCGTTCACAACGAGCGCAAACCCGCAGAAGAGCCGGGAAACGCAGGGTGGGACCACGGTGGCGGGGAAGCGCCGGGAGAGGCAGGAACGAGGGACGCGGGAAAACATGGCGAACGGCCGCAAACGAACCCGTAGGGACTGGACCGTTCCGAGGGGGACGACTTACCAGGGATGGTTCGAAGTGGTCCCACCCCCCAAAACAACGCCTGAGAAACAAACGCCTGGAGGGGGGAAGGGCCGCCGCGGTCGCGCACCCCACGACAATTCGGCGGCGTGGCAAAACTTTGTGGAAGAGGAAAGCACCCAAACCTACGGACAAGAAAGCTGCTGGCCTCAGGGCAGGCCAAACCAGCTTCCCGGCAGGGCCGAGGGCTGTACCAAAAAAAATGAAGGGGGTCCCTGAAGGGGAACTACACAGCCCTGTAGGTCCCTTTCCCTTACGGGTTGGAATGTTTCCGCGCTGACCAAGGCCCCCCCAAGGAAAAACGGCTGCCAGGGAGCCGGTACCCTACATGGCTCGGGCGCTGTGGCCGTGCCGACCCGAACTTTGGACCGACGCGGGGGTCAACCGCATGGGACCTGAAAGTGAGTACTTAGCTGGCCCGACGGTGTTGGCCAACAAGTGCATGATGCGAAGACGCGGGGGCGAACACAAAGCCCTTTGTGTCTGAAATGATTCCCGCAAACCGAGGGACGTCCGGGAAAGTTTACCCAAAAAAAAAAAAAGAGGTTGATTCGAGAGTCTCTTGGGACTCAAACAGGGGGGACCAACTGGGCTCTGTCACTGGCGGGGCAGAAAAAGGGGGAGAAGAAGGACGCCTAGGGGGGGGGCGTTGGGGCGGATAGGGAGACTTTTTCAAAAGCCTGCGTGGGAAACGCCGTGCACGAGGTGGGGGGACTCTGTACGGGCGTCCACGAAGCCATGCCTTAGTTTCGCCGGGGGCGACCTACTGGAAACGAGAGAGGAGGCCGCATAGGGGACTAAGAAAAGTGGAGAAAAAATACAAGTGCGGCCAAATTCCGTCGCGCGATGCCTGAAAAGGGAGGGTGATTCACCTGAACCATGAAAGGGACATCTGGGGACCAGACCGGTGGCAGGTCAACAAATTCTTAAAACACGGGAAACGAGCTGGGTGGAAACCGGGTTGACGGTGGAAGCAAGGGTCAACTGGACCATGAGGAGAAAAAGAAATTACGAACCTTAATGACATCCCTTGTCACCCACATCAGCCACCCCACCATGGCGAACATACCACATACCCTCACCGATGGGAAAAAAAAGCTGAAGCCCTTGAGAAGGCCAAAGGTTTCTCTGCGAAGGGGCAAGGTCAAATGGAAATGGGAAAAAGGGAAGTTTATAAAAAAAAAAGCTGGGAAACCAGAGTCGCTGTTTCAACGGGTGGGCTGGACAAAAACGGTAGACACCCCCTGCAACCCGAACGCCAAAACGGGCCGGAAGAAGAAACAAACCCTAATTAGCCAAGGTCACCCGGGAGTTGTCCCGGAAGCCCCCAAGCTGTTTTGGAACAAAGAGGTTGGGAAGAGTACGGGGTGGGGGAAGGGACATTCTGGTGGGAGGGAGAAATTGGTCGACGCGGAGGCTGCAAAAGGGGCGTACAGAGTGTCCGGAGGAATTCAAAACAGGAAAAAGGTGTAAAAAAGGGTGCAGGTCGGTACGGGGGAACTCGGAACCCCAAACGATGACGTGAACCTTCGGCGATGGGGGAAAAGAAGAAAACCTTGGACAGGAAGGGGAGGCAAAGGTGGTCAGCACGTAAGAAACATCCCTAACTCGCGAGGTGGAGTCCATAGGAAGGGAGTGCCAGAGGGTCTTCCACTAAAAGAAAGCGCTGGCGCAAGTCAGGCCGTTCGGGGTAACGACTTAAAGGACTGGGGAGGGAAAAAAACAACCGGACTACAAACCGGCCCGGCCGGGAACCTGCCATGTTCGGGAAAACAGAACTGGTCTGGTCAAAAGAAAAGGAAGAATCTACCGAGGGGAGACCTTCTGGAGTTTAACCTGAGGGGGAAGGGTAAACCAAAACGGACGGAAAAAACCCCGGCCCGGCTGGCGAAGAGCAACTGTTCGGACCAGGCTGGGTTGTACCAATCAGCTAACAAAAAAAAAAAGCCCGGAGTGGGCGGGGGGAAGATCGGGACCGTTTTGTTCACGAAAGGATCTCAAGGGTTGCGGCGATTTTTAACGAAAGTAAAAAAACCGGTTGACCTTAAGAGACACGGACAAGAAAAAAACGCCCCAGGGGGGGGCCGGCTCCGTAAACTAGGGTTAGAGGGAGGAGGACTAGCAAACGGGGGAAAAGGGGGGGTGAGGGGGGAACGAAGAGAGCTTCGAGCAGGATAAAATGAACGGTCAGGCCCAAAGGAACCGTGAGCCCCTTCGAAGAAGTTGGGCTCGAGGGAAGGGGGCGTAATCTGCGGGGGGGTCCATCTAAAAAACGAAGGGAGAGACAATAAGAGGGTTATGAAGGAAGTTACATCCCAGCCTCAAACAACAGAAAAGGGGGAATTCCGGGTGCCCAAAATTTCTACAAAAAGCTTTACTTCTGGGCAGGAGTAAGTCGGCCCGACGGTTAAGCAGTTTGTTCGATTCCTGGTTCCATTCTCTTCCTCCGGACCTGTAGGGAAAGAAGGAGCGCCTTACTTCTACTCTGAAAAAATCAAAAAACGGGCCAGGTCTCGAGCAGTCACCCTATCGATCTCCAAAAAACAACAACAAACGGGGGGGGAGGGGAGGGGAGAGAGGGATAGATAAAGGAGGGAAACACGAGAAAGCCCTTGTGAGGTTTCTATTAGACCGGTGCGCCGCAGCACTTATTCCCATGTCAGGAAGAAAGTCCAGGAAGCAGGGGGGGGGCCGTCGGTGAAAAAAAGGACTGAGGTATCGAAGGCCATCCGGTAAAGACTAACAGAAGAGTCTCCCTGGGGGGGAGGGGGGGTGACGCGTTCGGAGCCGATGTAAATAAGCATATCGGCACAGTCCAGTTGCCCACGGCAAGACAAAAAAAAAAAAAAACAACCAAAAAAACAAAAAAAAAAAAACACCCTAGAACTGACTGAAACACGGACATGTGTACCTCTCTGGTCAACGGAACCTACTAAGGGGGGTCGGGGGACGATTTCAACAAAGGGGACGATTATCTCAGACAATCGTATCCGTCTCTAAAAAAAACATAAGCTTGAAACCAGGAGAAAATAAGGAAGGCTTCAAGAGTCATCGGAAGAGGACGAAAGAAGTTTATACTGGGAAACACTTTCCGTGTGGAGTTGTCCGTTGTTGATGTCAGGGAGAATTGAAACCAAAATGTCTTCTGACTGAAAGAAAGAACGTAGACCCTTTTTGCGTCCGAACCGTCACCGAGAAACCCGCAAAAGTCAGGGGGGGGCCGGGACGAAAGGAACGCTTTTAGTCCCCAGCGCCTTTCACCATCCAACCACCGTTGGGGGGGGGTCCATCGCTCAAGCAGGGTACCTAGAAGGGGGAAAAAAACGAGCAAGTAAGCAGTTGGGGAAAACAGTCCGGCCTTGGCGAAGCCGACCAGAACCATTTCGGGGGTAACTCACGAAAAGTTCTTACGTTGGAACCCGGAAAACCGGTGGCTTCCCTTGTTTAAAAAAAGACACCAAGGGGACGGAACGCACGAAGAAAGGAACCACGCGGTTGTAAAAAAAGGGGGGGGGACATGCCCGACCACGGGAACGGCCTTCCTCCATGAATGCTCACCTCGTTAAGAGAGTTAGGAAAAAAGGGGAGCCGGGTGGGGGGGAAGCCGCAAAGGAAACCTTTTCCAGAGGTATGGGGTCCCTTTTAACGGGCAAAGAGGAGCAGAAAAGTCGGGGGAACAAGTACCCGATAAACCACCACTAAAGAGGTTTCCTCTCCGGTGGGTTATCGACGGAATGGAAAGAAAAAAGGAAAAAGGACGCAAGACGGGTGACGTGAAAGCCACTGCCTCCCAAAAGATATGAGGCCATCAACCCCAGTACGAAAAAACATGCTTGAAAAGGGTTTTGTTCCACAAGGGGCTTGAAAAAATGACGGACAAGTCCCGGGGACCTTGCAGGGGGTATGATCATGGGGGGGAAGGGAGGGAAAAATCAGACAAAGGCAGGGACGCCCGGGCCCCGTGAGGGGGGGGTCCGTGGGTTTGTCGAAAGAGGGCAAAAACGACCCATCCGAACCGGGGGAAGCTGCGGCAGGAAAAAAAAAGACTTCAAAAAAAGACACCAGGGGGGGAGGGGGTCGGGGGAAAGCCCGCAGAAAAACCAAGGGAAGGGGGTCAAAAGGGAATTTAATAAGAGGTGTATTGGGGTGGGCCCGAACCCTGGGGGTTTGAATAGAGAGGGTGGGGGGACCGTGAGGGAGGGGAGTTGTGGGGAAAGATTTATGTAACCTCTCGTATACGTTGCCAGCCACAAGAAAAAAAGGAGCCGAAAAAGTCCAAGGACAGGAAGATCCGTTGAAAAAAAACACTGGGGTGTTTGGGGATCCAAAACCATGGGAAGAAACATCTGGCCAAAAAAAGGATTGGAAAAAAAAATGGGGGAAAAAAGTGGGCCGCAGGAAACCTCCATGAAAGCCACGAGAGCCAAGTACATGCCGTTTTTCCATTGGAATCATAAGCCAAGGGAAAGAAATTGAAAAGGGTAGGGCCGAAGATCCTTTTGAAGCGTTCCCGGAAAAGGAGAAAAAAGCAGGGGGGAGTAAAAGGGGCCTAAAAGACGGTCCCAAAAAAGGGTCAAGACAACGTCCTTGGCCCGGCCACGACAGGAAAGAAAAAAAGGGGAGAAGGAAAAGAGGCAAAGAAGTCGATGAACAGCGGGGAGGGAAACTAGGGGGAGACGCCCCGCCCAGAACCGGGCATCGTTTATGCCACTTCGCCCGCCGAAGACGGGTCCACCCGAGTGGGAGACTGGGGTCCAAAGGGAAGACATTAGAGGAGGGACGGGGGTGGGGGGGTTCGGGGGTCTAGTAGCAGGCTTTTTGCTTTGGAACGTCCGAAATATTGTGAAGAGAATGCAAAAGACAGGGGGGAAAAAGGAGAAAGAAATACAAAGTCAGCAGGAAGGTACCACCAACTGGACAAGCAACCGCCCCCGAAAAAGGTTCAGAACTCCAAAAAAGGCCGAGACGGAATCCGCAGAAAACATTAAGGGGGAAGGAAAAAAGGGCACACGCCGACGGGTAGCGGACCTCAGCGACGCGACCAATTGCAAGGAGGCCAAAGTTCAAAAACAAAAGGGGACCCTGGAAAAGGGTCAGCACCTCGAAACGGGCCTGCCCAGCTGGGGTAAGCAGGCCAGGGAAGGAGCAGTTCAGGGGAGGTTTCCGGAAAACTGGGAACATCTTCCACGCGAAAGGGAGGTTTCTTGGGTCGCCCGGAAAGGCAAAGAAGACAAGACAGTGGAGAAAAGGAGGGGGGGTTTTCCTTCATCAAACTGCCCTGGGGAAAAACAAACTTCCCATTTGACAAAAAACCCGACTTACAAACTAACCAAGAAGAGGACCACATGGGGAGGCTGATGCAGAAAAATAAAGTAGGTCTTCTTAAAACAAATTTTAAGGGCACCCTGCCCAGCCGCACCGGGAAAAAAGAAGTCCCCAGGAATCCAAAAATTTGAATAAAGAAGAAAGTTGGGGGGAACAGAAAAAAAAAAAGGAGACATCTAGTCGGCAGTCCTGAAAAAGCAGGACGTCCCCCGGGGGGACCGTTCAGATTCAAAAAATTGCTGAAAAAGGGGGGGCACGACAAAAAACTCAGGGGAAAGAAATGGACATAACAAAAGGGGACCAAGGGGTGGGCGTGCTGTCAGAATGGGAAAAGGAACGTGCGGTTGCGGCGGAAAAATGCCCAGCCGACAAAGGGGGTTCCCCGGCGGAAGAGGAAAAAAGGAGGAGGGAGGAAGTTGAAACGTAAAGGAGGGAAGAATTGAGTCAACACGTCGGAGAAGCAGGCACTCAACAAAGGGTAGGAAAAAAGAGAGATCGCCGAACTGACGGAAGTCGAACCCTTGAGTGAAAAGGAACTTAGGGGGAACAGAAAAAAAAAAAACAAGGGCCAGAGGAGGACATCCTCCTGGTCACACTAACGTAGACCCGCCTTTACCTGAAAAAAAACACTCATCAAACCAAGGGAAGGCTGGTGGGGGGGAAGAAGGGGAACTCAAAGGGACTTTTTTCCTGACACTTCATCGGACCACTCCAAAGAGGAGAAAAAAAAAAATGTCTAGAAGAAAGAACTATTAGAAGAAGACCTCTACTGGAGCATATCCTCCGGTGTTGGGCACGTGGTTCGGCGGAGCTCTTATACGGGGGGAGGTACCAAAAAAAAGAAAGGGGAAGGGGTCCCTCAAGGGGTGGCAACAACAGAAAAAAACCGGCCCCTCACAGACGTACGACTGGGTTGGGTTTTCAGGGGTAAAGAGGGAACTAAGAAAAAAGAACTCGACTACACTCAGGTGCAAACCAGGCTTGTTCTACTTGTTACGGGTCCAACCGGGCGTGGGTCTCCCGAGGACAAGGAAAGAACCTAAAGAAAAAAGAGTCTAATGGCGGGGGGTTGTTGCAGAAAATGTTCAGGGACAGGGAAAAGAGCCCCTAAAAGCAAAGGGGGGAAAAAGGGGGGAAAAACCTTCCCTCAGATAGAAAAAACTCTTCCCCCCTTGACTGCCTGAAGAGGGAAAAAACAGAGGGAAAGGGAATACCGTGATGGGGACCATACTCCAGGGACAGTTCTCGGGTTCCTTTCTTGGGGAAAAATACGCCCTGTGTCAGAAACGAGTTCCGGTGAGGAGGGAGAGGAAACCGGGATCCGGGCGGAAAACGCCGTCCACGGAGCTTAATGATTTAGCAGGGGAGGGCAGGGGGGAAGAAACTTCCCGGATTCTACACCTTCCTGCGGTGGAAATGTGGGATGGGGGGGAGGAGGCTTGGGTAAAATTCCATGGGGGGTTGAGCGGGGGTAAGATAATGATGGGCCCCTCCTGGTGGGGTTCGTCAGGTAGGCATGAGGCTGAAAAAAAAAGGAATGGGAGGAAGGAGAAGTTTGTTATTCAAGGGAAAAAAAAACCATCGCGCAGACCCCCAACTGAAAGTAAGAAAAGAAGAGTGGGTCCGAAAACGGGAGGAAACTGGGGAAAAGAAAAAACTCGGTTTTACCTTCGCGGGACCGAGGGGGGGACCGACCAAACCGGAGGAGGGACCAAAGGGGCAAGTCGAGGGTCGAGTACGACGCGTGGCGGGGGGCGGAGAAAAAGTTTCGGGGAGGGGGATGGGTGTAAAGAATGGGGGGGGGAAAGCGGAATAAATGCTTTAGTCTGCCACGTAAACGAAAAGGCACTTACGGGAAGGGGGACTGTAGGGAAGGCGACACACAGGTGAACTATCATTTTCCGGGAAGCGCCAATGAAAAAGGAATCTGGAAATGGTGACCGGACGCGAGGAGGCCATAAGTTTTTGAAGGGAGAGGTAAAGGAGGGAAAAAAAAAAAGAACAATGTTGGGCGGTTTGGTTTACAAAAGGCTGTGACACAGAAAACACCCGTGGAAATCGGGCGCTGGTATGGGAAAACGACAGTGGGAGGGGAAAAACCGGGAGAGGGGTCACTGGGAGATAAAAAAGGAAGTCAGACTCCTGCAAGCGAAAAATGGTCACAGAAAAGGGGTAAAAAACAAAAGAGCCACCATGGGGGAAGGGGAAAAAGACAAAAGGAGGAAGGACTACAAAGGAAAATTAAGAAAAAATGTTTTCTGAGGGGGGAGAAAAAAATCGAGAGTACAAAGCACAGGAGGGGAAAAAATGACCGCTGGAAGACTGTTTCCTGGGTAACGGGAAATGCGTGGAGACAAACCGTAAAAAAACATCACGGCCCAATGGGGAGGCATGGTTGCCGGGAGACTGGAAGACCACCCGAATAAAAAAGGGGTCAACCGGGGGCTGAGGGGGTAAAAAAAAATCAAGGGGAAAACAAAACCCGGCAGTGGGGGGGGAAAAACGTACCGGGGGGACTTCGGAGGGTAGGGCAAAAAGGGTAAGACGTAAAATGAGGGGCTTGGGGGGACAGGTAGGGGGGGGGAAAGATTGTGACCCTGGGAGAATAAAAAAACTATAAAGAAAAGGGGCGAAAAAAAAAAAGGTGTGGGGGGAAGCAAGCCCTATACTGGTAAAAGTTTGTGTGGAAAAAAAACAGAAAGAGTCGTGCAAGGAGGGAGAACAAGAAAAAATTTGGAACATCAAAGAGGTTGCTTTTTCAAACAACCAAGGACCCTACATAGAGACATAGAGGAAAAGGGGGGGAGAATGACAAAGGGGGAGAGATGCAGAAGAGTGGGGGTTACGGAACAGAAAACCGCAAATACCAGTAAACATGCAGAGATGGAGACGAACAAAGAGGCCCAAAGAGGGAAGAGAAAAGAAGAAGACAAAGGAAAAGGATCACAACCACCAAAACCTTTCCGCCTCACCTAGCCGGGTGCCAACGAATGGTCTTTAGTAAAGTCGAAGAAAAAAAAGACGGAAAGGGGAGTAAGGGGGGGTTAAAAAGACCAGACTGCAAACCTTCCTCCCGAAAATGAACAACCCAAGTCCTTCCTTTGAAAGTACAAAAAAGGGTGTCTACAGATCAATAGGGTTTTGTGGAAGAATAAATCCGAAAAAAACACCGGCCCGTTAGAGGAGGAGGAAAATGGGGGGGGCTTGTAAAAAGTCAGGGGGGGGGAAAAGAACCATGATAAAAGGGGGGTGGGGATCAATATTTGAATCCACTAATTTCAAAAAGAGTTAACAAAAAAGTCAAAGTTGAAACAGAAATGGAAAGAAACTTAAAAAAATTGACGAATCAATCAGGTCTCCAACATCGACATGGTAATAGAGACTTAAGGTCGTGAAGTTGAAGGAACTAGAATGGAGGGTCCGAAAGGTGCCTTCAGACGACCATCCAAGGTCGAAGAGAAGGTGAGATTAAAGGGGGGCTGTCCTTCTATGGCTCGTCCGGAAGCGGTACAACTAGGAAGGTCTTGAAAGGAGAAGTAGTGGAGGCAAGGGGGACAAAAGATGTAGCTCTTGAGGTAGTGCTAACAAAAAAAACTGCACAAAATCAAAAAGAAAGAGGGGGGGGTGGGAAAAAACCTTCAAAAATAAAACCACACCTATTTGATAACCAGGAGGGGGAGGTGGGGGAAATGGAGGGAAGGATCAAAAAAAAGATCATCAAAGGTCTGACTATGAAACAAGTCCCCACAATTCCTGGGAAGGGGGAAAACTCGGAAAAAGTCGGGTTTACAAAAAGAGGGGCTGGAGGGGGCTCCAGCAGGAAAAAAAGTCTACCTGAAACAGCTCAACAATGTCAATGTCGCTTTCGTTGCATGAAAAGAAAGAGAACACAAACAGAAAAAGGGGGGGGGAAAGGAATGTGAAAGGGAAAGATAGCTCAGGCTGATCCAACGGACCACCTAAAAGACCTTGTGGGGAAAAGGGGGGATGTAAGAAATAGGAGAAGAGGGCACCAGGAGGGGCCATCACCACTCCTGGGGCCAGAAAAATGAAGGACCGTCAGGGTTTCTTCAAGGCCTGAGCCGTGGTGGAAGAGAGGGAAAAAAAACGAACAAAGTGGGGGGGGGGGGAAACACGGCCGTCCAATCTGGTGGGGGGGGGGCGATGTATCCCAAAAGGAAAAAATCCTAAGAAGAAAATGCCGGGGAAAGTTGAGAGGGGACCGCACAAACCGGGGGGGGAAGAAAATGAGGGGGGGGTGGGGTAAAGAAAACTAGGACGATAAAACACGGTAAAGAAAAAAAACCGTTTCCTTAATGGGAAAACACTGAGAACTAGGGGGAAACGACATAAAAAAGTAGGGAAGAGGACCGGGACAACAAAGCGTGTCACAGGGTTCAATACGTCCCAAAGGGGGAAAAGTAAGAGACACGTGAGAGGGGGTTGGGACGGGGAGCAAGGGGAGTGTTGCCTGGGGTCACCGTGGCGCTAAGGGTCAATGAAAGAGGGGAAAGACAATGGGCTTGAAGGGAACTCGAAAAAGGATCCTTTTAGACCCCGCAAAAGGAAACCTACGAAGAAAAAAAAGGGAAGTCAGGTTTGGGAAAAAAAAAGAGGACAAAAGGACGTTGAAAAAAAAAAGCAGAAAGTTCGCCATCAACTGGGTGTGTCCAGGAGGCAATAAAAAAAAAAGGGTGGAGGGGAGAGGGCCAGAAAAGCAAAAATCACAAAAAGGTCAGGGTAGAACAAAGGGCTACAGTGGGTAAAGGAAAAACCAGAACAGGGAGTTTAAAAAAAAAGGGGAAAAGAGGGGTAGTGAAAAAGGTTGAACGCAAGGGCCCATCACTGATCTAAAAAAAAAAACTCCTACGGGGAAAGAGGAGACTTTGGAGGGGGACCAGGGATGAAAAGCCAAAGGGGAGTCCAAACCTTCAATGCACCAGCACCTACTTATATTCAATAATCTCTGCGGGAAGTTTGGGAGAACAAAAAAAGAAAAAAGGGGGGGAAGGGGAAAAAAGGTAAGGGGGGTCCATCAGACCAGGAGACAGACGGTACTTGACACCAACTACAGATCGCAGTAGCAACAAAAGAGAAAAGTTTAGGCCACTGGGGGAAGCTAAAAAAAAGGAAAGAAAGGGGGGAACAGGAAACACCGAAACAATAAGGCAGGAGACCCCTGGCCTCCATCTCTCAAAAAAAATATTAAGGACAAGAAAAATTAAAGGGGGAAAACCCACATGGGGGAGGAAAGTGGGGGACCAAGGGATTTAGGGAAACAACTTTACAGAATCAAATGTAAGGGAAAAAGTTTCGGTAATTCCAGTTAAGGGAATGGTGCATCACAAAAGTCCAAAGGAGAAGGGGGACGGGGAAACTTAGGAGGCAAGGTTTGTACAGAACACCGGGTAACCCAAGCGCTTCGAACAGGGGAAAAAAGGTCCCCCGCGAAAGCAAAAATTTTGCGGTGGGGAAATAGGCTTCAGAAACTTGCCCGGGGAGGAAGCAGAAAAGAAGACGGGGGGATGGTGGGTCAGAACTGGGGGGGGGTGGAGGTGGGGGGTTGAACCGGGGGTGGAAAATATAAATTTTCAAAGGGGACCGCCGAAGAGGGAGACGTAGGGAGAGTCAAAAAAAAAAAGGAAAAAAATAGAACGGAAAAGTCAAAAAAAAAGTACATCAAGGCGGACCGGGGGGAACCACAAAGAAGGTGAATACATTAAAAAGGGCAACAGTGTCAAAAAAGGGGGTTTCCGGGGGGGGAAAAAGTTGGACAGAAAATCACGAGCGGGGGGAGGGGGGGAGGAACCAACAGACCGATGAAAGGAAGAGAAACAGAACACGGGTGAGAAAATAGGGGAAATGCGACTCTGATCGCGGGAACGTAAGGAAACCTGCCCGAAAAGAAGGGAAGAATTGTGCAAAAAAAGAACAGAGGAAAAAGGGGAGAGCAAAAACAGGGAAATAAAAGCCCAAAAACGAAAACTAAAAAAAGGGACGGAAAGAAAATACCAAAAACGGGTCTGGGGGACCCGTCCTCTAACAAGGGGGGTTATCTTCAAAGGAAGGAAAGAACCCTCAAGGAAAAAATTGGAGGAAAAAAAAGGAAATACGACAAAAGACCCAGGTGGGGAAGGGAAAATAAAAAAAATAGGCAATCGGGTGGAATTCCATGAGTCTACTGGGTTCAAAGTCTGACGGGGGTGAGAGACAAAAAGGGGGGCTAAAGAGGGGAAGAAGAGGTGGGAGAAAGATGACCTGAAAACGGAAACTTACCCATCAAACATTAACTCACCTGGAGCCTGCAGACACAAGAAATTAGCAAAAAGAAAGAAAAAGAAGGGGTCAGCACCAGGCCAGAGGTCGAAGCAGGTACTCCCTTCCCTCCAGAGAGTTCCCTTGAAAGACCTTAAGAAAATTGGAAAAGGGGATGAGAAAAAAAGAAACAGCACTAGAGGGCATTACTTCTTACAGGGAGGTATTTGCCATCGGAACACTCATAGGAAAGGAAAAGGGATTCTGTGGAGGTCAGGAACCAGACTTGAGGGGGGAAACGTGGGGGGAACGTGCCAGATCTTCAAAAAGTGGACTTATCCTTTGCGCGGGTGCTTCAACTTGTTGTTTTTTAAAAAAGAAACATCGGGGGATAAAGGAACTGACGGAGACCCAAAGGTAAAAAGCGCCAGCCAAGAAAACACCGGTGGGGGGGTCCTTCAATCGGAGCGTGCGAACACGGCCCAAAAAAAAAAAAGGGGAAAGACTTACAGAAAAAGGGTTCCCGAAGGGGGGGGATTAGGAAGTAGTGAAAAAAGGAAAAAAAGAAAACCCAGTGGACGTCTGAGCGGGTTTGGCAGTGAGAACCCTGTCCACCAGCCTTGCCAAGAAAAGTTCCAAAAGGGAATAAAAAGATCATCCAGGGGTTTCAAAAAAAAAACGGAAAAGGTGAAGAAAGAGAGACAGGAAAATCCATGACCCTCGGGGGCCAACGGTTTTGGAAGTGGAGGGGTCCTATTCTGAAAGGTGGTTCTAACCCTTAACGAGGGGAAAACTCAAAAAGGGGGCTGGAAAACATCAAGCAAAAGGGGGAATTTGGGGCATGTACTGAAAGTGACTTGCGTGGGAAGGTCGGTAATGCAATGAACCATCGAAAAAAGGTTGGGAAAAACTCGAAGGGGGGGGGGGAAGTAAAAGAAAAAAAAGTTACGTGTACGGAGTGGGGGGACTACTCCTTGAGTCAAAATCGAGGGAGGACCTCAAAAAAAAAAAGAAAGGGAGGAGAAAAGAGAAGAGAAAAAAAAGAGGTGACAGGACGGACCGGAAAAGGAACCGTCCACCGGAAGTTTCGAGGCCGCCATCCAATAACACAAAAGTTAAAAACCAGGTGTCGGGGACAGGGCAGGGCAGGAGGAACGTCCCGGGAAACAAAAGGGACCGACAACGCAACCCCGGGAAAAAAAAGGGCCGGGGGTGGAGCCGAAAGAAAGATAAAAGGAAAAAAAAAAGGTTTCAACGGAGGACTCGACGCATCGAAGAAACGTGAGAAAGAAGAAAAAGAGGAGCCGGAAGGAAGGGGGTTAGAAAACGGGGCCCATGGGGGGGGGGGCAAAAAAAAAAAATGAGACCCACTGTGGGAGGCGGGGAAAAAAAAAGGATCCGGGTGGGAAGGGTAAAGCGCCAACTGAAAAAAAAAAAAAAGGGCTGGGGGGGGCTCAGCAGACTGACCGAAGAACGACTAAAGCTGGCTTCTTAAATAAAAGAAACATCTACGAAAAAATGGAATCTGGGGGAAAAGGGGTTTTACAGGGGACACCGGGTGGGGTAAAAGAACAAAAAAAAGCCGCCCTCCCCGCGTCAAAACCTCCGTCTACGGGCTTTTGGGGAAAAAGTTTTGGGGGGGAGGAAGAAATTTAGCAAAAAAAGCTTTTGGAGGTTTGGACGAGACTTTGAAAAGGGGGACCATGAGAAAGGAAGACTTAATCTGGAATATCAAAAACAAAAAAATCAGGGGCCGAATAAGGGGTTTCTTTTCTTACAGACTGCCTAAAGGGCGATGAGGAGTTTCAAGGAGGGTAAACCAAGGAAAGCAGGAAAAAGGGGAGGAGGCTCGAAAAAAAATTTGGGGGAAAAATCGAAAACTGGGAAACTGGGCACACCTCTAACAGTAGAACGTCGAAGGGGGAAGGAAACCTGAAGAAAAAAGGTTGTGCGTGGGGGGAAAGCCCTTTTTCCTTTTATTTGAACAGATAAGGGGGAACCGCAGGCCCGGGAAAAGGGGTACAAAGCTGTGCCTCGGAATGGTTTTGTCCTGCAGGCATGAAAAAGGAGGAAAAAAAAAAGATAGGTCGAAAAGCCGGGTGGGCGGAAAAGGTCCAGCCGCACACCCAAAGATTAAGGTCCGGGAGAATAGTGTGAAAACCTCTCAAAGCTTCGGCTAAACCGAGGGGGGTCTTCTGGGGGGGGGGGGTCAGAAAAAAAAAGAGGGGGACGCGTTAAAAGAGGTAAAAAAAAACAGGTTAAAACCTATCCCCCTCCTTGGGGGGATTAACTACCAAGGGGGGGGAAATGCTTTTCAGAAAATAGAAGCGGGATCGGCAGGAGGGACTGAGGGGAGAGAAATTGGGGGGGGTAAAAGCAGGGGACAAAAAGTACCGAAAAAAGTCTTCAGGGAAAGGGTTCAACAGAGGGGCGGAGAAAGAAAAAAAAAAAGACCAGGGATAAAAAGAGAGATCAAAGTGTCTTCTAGTCCCAATGGTAACAGTGAGAAGACATTGAAAAAGGGAGGACCCCCAATGAGAGGGGGGGATGGGAGAAGAAGGAAACCTCGGGAAAAACAAAAAAGGGGAGACATTGTTTACATCTTCGGGGGGGTGAAAAAAAGTTTGGAGGGATCAAGTGCGAAAGAAACCCACCTTTGTAAAACGAAAAAGAGAACAGAAACAGGGAGGCCCGAGGCGGGTGAGAACTGGCCTTGTGACCGCAACGGGGGAACGGGAACGAAAGAGGGAAAAATCATAATCGGGGCGCCGAAACAAACAAAGGCCAACTTCCAAAAAAAAAAACTAGAAAAAAAAGAAAAAACCCACCAAGTGGGGGGTCAGGACCTGAAAAGGAACAAACAAATACACCTGTACTACTACTCTAAAAATCTTGGGGAACGGCAAAATTTGGGAAGACTGGGGAAGAAAAAAAGGTACATAAAGGGGAAAGGGTCTCGTGAACTCAGGTTCTCCTCCTCGTACCGGGTTCCATTGGGGGGAAAAAAGAAGGGAACCAGCACCTCTTGAGTATACAACACCCTTGCACCCCACTCCCACGGTGCCACCGAGGAAGATGCTCATGGGGGGGGGAAAGAAGAAAAACTACAAGGAGAGCATGTCAGCTCCTGTCAAGTGGTCCGGAATCCCCACCCCTGTGGGAAAAAAACAAGAAGTTTAAAAAGGGGAGGGGGTTGGGGGGAAGGAGAAGAGGGTGGAAACTTCCTTAAAAATCAGTTCGTTATCTGGCCGTTTGGGGAAAACTGCACTTTCATATGGAATATGAGGGGAAAAGGGAAAAAAAAAAGGGGAGAGGGTGGGGGGACTCGGAGGAAAAAAGTGGGGTTTCCCCCAGGTTACTACCGAGACCACGAAAAAGTGAGGATGAGATAAAAAAAGGGAGGAAGGGGAAGCAAAAGGTAGAGGTGCAAATTTCCGTTACAAAAGAAAGAAAGAAATACAGTACATCTACTGTTCTAGATCCGTCAACCCGGGTGGGGTCAAAAAGGAGGGAGGTGCAAAAAACAGTCATCTGGATTTCCGTGAGACATCTTGCTCGGAAAAGAGTAAAAAGGGGGCTGTGAACAACACCGAAAGAAAAACACCGAAACCCCCCCCCCCTTAAATCAACACGAATATGGTCTTGAAAAAAAGAAATGTTAAACGTCAAGGGGTAGATCCGGAAAAAGAGGGGGGGGAAACCTGAGAAGAAGGACTAAGGCTCGGGGTTGAGGGGAACAAAGACGTGGGAGGCCAAACCACCTCTCTAATTACACACCCTAAAAAAAAAAAGGGGGGTCTTGAAACCATAGGGGGGGGGGTTCGAAAAGGAAAGTCGTTTTCCGCAAGTCACACGAAAGAAACAAAAGTCACAAGGAAGTGAAAAAGGTGAAGAGGAACGGGGGGAAAAAAAAACCGTTTGGAAGTGTCCAAAACCCCCCATTTGCCTCCGGGGGGGGGGACGAAAGGGGTGTGGGAAAAAAAAAGAACACAAGAACACACTCATTGGGAAAAACATTCCCGGGGACGTGGAACGGGGGAAAGACGGGGGCAAAAGAAACCGTAGTTTCCGGGGATCAAACTCGACGTTAAGAAAAGTCTGACTTGAAGGGGGAGCAAAGGCGACCAGGGGGGAGCTTGGAGACGGAAAGTGGAAAACGGCCTTTGTCAGGGAAAAAATAAAGAAAAAGTCGAAGGAGAAGGGGGGGGGGGGGTCCAAAACTACAGGGTAAACGGCTCGAAAGTGGCTCCTAGAAAAAAGGAAAAAAAAAACGTCAAAGAGAAAGGAAGGAAAAGCAGCCAATGCACTCCCTTGTGCGCGCTTAAGGCGGAGGGACGGCCCAATATGATAAAACGCCCACCCTATGGGGCCCGGCCGTTCAAAAGAAAAACGGCAGAAAAGCTTTGGGTCCTCTTCCTTTGCCCTAGAGAAAACAAAAGATGGGGGAGAGAAATCCAAAAAAGACGAACGACTGAAAGGGGAGGATCGAGATCTCCTTGGTAGGACGCGGAGGAGCGTCCCCCTGCTGCTCTGCAAACATCGAAAAATGTAAAGAGCGGAAAGCAAAAGTGACAACTAGAAGCCATCTCAACAAACCACAACAACGGGGGGAAAATAAAAAGGGGGAAATTCAGACGACTAAGAAAAACAGGTGGGGGGGGGGTTGCTGGGTTCCCGAGTCACTGAACGCCTAGAAGGCAAAGGAAGGGGGGGGACAAAGAATCCGCTAAAAAAAAAAGGCACCACGGGACATAAGCTTTTTAAAGGCCCGTCGTTCAAGGCCTGGGCAAGGAAAAGACTTGGTAAACAGGTGAAAAATAAGAGAAACCGGTACAGGTAGGTTGGGGGACCCGGCCCCCGCAAAAGAAATTTTTGGGGAGGGAAGGTGGGAGGTAACCCCGAAAGAGACAGAGCGGGCCAGGGGGTCGGGGGGAATGGTGGCCCTTAGAGTCTGACCCACGCAGAGGGTTGGGGACCAGAAGGAAGAACCAAGGGATAGGGAAACGGTTTGAAGGGGAAATTTCAATAGTCTGCAGGACTAAAAGGGGGCGAGAGCCGGATGTATCAAACAGAATCAGGGGGGGACAACAAAAAAAGTCCGAAACTAACAACGTCCCCTATCTCTACCAAGGAAAGGTTTTTGGGAGGATCCGAAGGGGGTTGGGAAGGGAAAGGGGGTGCAGGAGTTTACGCAACGTGAAACAAAGGGCAAATTTGGTTGCAAGATGAAAAGGAGACAGCAAAAGGAAATAAGGGGAGGACCAGAGCTGAAAAACACTATTCGCCTCCCCTCGACGATTGGGGGGGGGTCTATGGAGGGAAAAAGACAAGGGGGGTGGGGGACGGAATAAACCTAGAAAAGCCTTTAGTGTTGGGTTCTGTCGCCCAGTGACCGGGGTGAAGAAGAGTTAAAGAAGGCAAAGGGGGGAAAGCACGGTTGGGTTGGGGGTAAGACAGTCCTTCGGGGCGACTTGGCAAAAAAGAAAAATTTTAGGGAAACACGGGGGGAGGTACCAAAACGGGGTCAGGGGGGGGAACAGGTTGACCCCAGAAAGGGGGCCTCCGTTGTACCGCTGCACGAGAAAAATTACCTCAAAAGGGGCGTTGCAAAGGGGTGCAGCAAGGAAAAAAACTCTCAATGGACGTTCACCTTAGTAGAATTTCCTTGTCGCTTGAGGGAACCGGTGGTTGTGGGAAAAGGGCCCGCAATAAAAAAAAGAGAATCTGCAAGAGGAAACAAAAAAGTGTGAATCAAGGAAGTCCCGTATCGTTGGGGAGCACAACCCCGTCTAATAGGAGGCAAAAAAACCGAAGGGGGAAAAACGGGAAAAGGGGGGGGGGGGGCTCAGGGACAGAATGTCACTACGAACTGGAAAAGATTACTAAAAAACTGTATTAAAAAAGGAAAAGAGAAAAAAGACCTCCAAAGAAAAAAAGGGGGAAAAAACAATAAAAACGTCTCTGGCCACCAAATTCTGCAACCGGGTTTTTGGGGGGGCACCGGATGGGGGGACGTGGGAAAAGAAGAAGAAGGGGGAAAAGGGGGGGGGGGGGTTCACGAAAGGAAAAAGGGAGATAGGTGGTTCAGAGGGCCTCGCCCAAAAAGGAAACCAGGAGGAAGGGAAAACTTGCGGGGAGTTGTGGGAAAAAAAAAAAAGAGTAAAGAACAAGGAGAAACACCGAACAGTCCCAGCTGAAGGAAAAAAAAAGTCCCGCTCCAGAAGATGTACATCGCCTTTGGGGTCCCAGGGAAAAAAAACGGGGGGGGTGTGAGGGGTGGGGGAGGGGGGACGAGGGGTGGTGGAGGGGAGGGAGAGGAGGACAGAGAGAGGAGGGAAAGGGGAAGTGGGGGAGGGGATGGGGGGAGCGGAAGAAGAAAGGAAAGGGGGGAGGGGTGAAAGGGGACGTTGGAGGGGGGAGTGTCATAAGGGAAGGGAGTGGTGAGGAAGATATGAAGGATGGAAAGTGGGGAGGAGAACAGCGAAGGAGTAGGGAGGAGGAGGGCGGATGGCGGGGGGGGATGCGGGAATGTGATAGAGGGGGGGGAGGGGTGGGCAAGGGGAAGAAGTGGGGGAGAGGAAGAAGAAGGGGGGTCGGATGGGGGGGAGGGGGGGGAGAGGGGGGGTGGGGGGAAGGAGGTGAACGAAGTAGTCAGGGGGGGGGAGCGGACGGCGGGGGGGAGGGGAAGATGGGTGGGGGGGGGGGGAGAGGGAAGGTGGAGAGATGGTGAGGAATGAGAAAGGAGGGAGAGCAGGAAGGAGAGGGGGGGGGGGGGAGGAGAAGGGAGAAAGGATAAAGAGAAGGAGGGGTGAACAGGGAGAGGGGGGCAAGAAAGGGGAAGGAATGGGGGGGGAAGATGTGGGGGGGGGCAGGAAGATAGCTTTGGAAAAAAGGGAAAAGGAATTCGCAAAAGGAAAGTCGGTGGGGAAAAGGGGGGGGTGGTCGAGGAGCCGGGGGGGGGTTTTGCGCTCTGGGTTGTGTAACCGTGGGAGGGAGGTCGGAAGAAGAAGAAGGAATTCCAAAAAAGAGTCTATACTTGTGGATGTTAAGGGAAATATCTCTTTCCCACGGAACTTCCCAATCAGCGGCAGGGGATCAGGGGGAAAAAAACTGACCGCGTGGGATCAGGGTAAAGGAAGAAGATGGAACATTTGGGGTGGTCAAACTCAATTTAAACGCCAAAAAAAATCACCTGATCATGAATTAGAAAACTGCAAAATTACAAAGAAAAGAATCATGGGAAAGGGGGGGGGGGCTAAAAACAAGGTGATATGCAAAACTTGCCTCCTTATCGGCTGGACAGGGGCCCACCAAAACTCATATCATTTGGAGTACTTTTTGCCACCCCCCAGACTTTGAAAAAGGGGAAGGAAGGGCGCGGGAACCGTAAAGAGCCCCAGAAACTAGAACCGGCTGAGGGAACAACTCAAAGACTTTCTGAAAAAAAATCTAACCACACCCCAGGGACGTTTCAAAGAAAGTCCCATCCGGGGGAGCAAGGACTGGAACAAACGTCTTTTTTCCTCTCAAAAGGGTTCTCGTGGGAAAAAGACTTAGTGAGGAAAAGTATCTGAAGATTGCAAAAGTGGGGGGGTTCGATAGAGAAAAAAGAACCCGTCCGTTGGTGCGAAAGAGAGATGTTTTCCTCAAGCCCTCCTTCAAACACCAAGGCCGGGCAAATACGAGGGAATCAAGGGGGAACAAATAGGCGTCGCAAACAACGGATGTAATCCACTCAAAAGCGGCCCCAGGAAAAGGGAGCCAAGGGGAAAGCCTGTGCAGAGAAAAGTCCCGTGAGGGGAACTTCGGGGGCTCCTCTTTCACTCGGGAAGGTAAAATCCGCCTCTACCTTCAATTCAGATGAACAAAACCAAGTGGTGAAGAGCATTAAAGAGGGTCGACGGGGGTCTGCTGGGGGGAAAGTTCCTCACCTAAAAAACTACTAAAAAGGAAAAGGTTATTACCCCCTTTCGGGAAAAAGTCGTCCGTTGCGTATAGTGACGGGAAAAAAAGAAGAAGTTCAAGGGGGAAAAAAGACGTGGCTGTGGGGAGAAAAGTCCCTTAAACGCGCACGAAATTCCCCTCTCCCCAAAAAAACTTATCCCGAGGGGTGACCTGCATCTGGATACACGGAAAGGGAAAACCGCGGACAAAGTGAAAAAACAGAACCATCGAAACACAGATGTGATTAGAACTCCTTACTTCCCCGTCGGTTAGGGAAGTCGAAAAAAACCAGGGGAAAAATCGTCGGGGAAAAAAACAAGACCTAGTCAAAACACGACACTTTGGGACCCCCCGGCGGCTATCAAGGCGTCCAACGAGGCCGCAAGGTCAGAGGAAAATCCTGAAGGGGGGATTAGTGAGGGGAAAAGAGGGGTGAAAAAGAACCCTGCCGAAAAAAGCCGGGGGGTACCCGGCCAAAAACCCTCCCTTAAACGGGGGTGTTCGTGCGTCAAAAGCGTGGGCCAGAACGTGCCGCAGGGAAAAAGGAAAAGGGGAAGCGAAACAAAGGGAAAAAAGGCAGAAAAAAAAGGGTCGAAAAACACCGGTGACGTGACCCAGGGCAAGTCCGTCGTCACCTCGGAAATCTTTCGAAGGGGAAACAACAACCAAAAAGGAGGAGGGAGAAACGGGAAAAGAAGGAGTCGAACCTTAAGGGGAAGTTTCTTTCAGGCGGCCATCCGCGAATGAAAAACCGGTACAACAAGGTGGACGCCGGGGGGAGAACCTCACAAGGAAAAAAAAGAAAAAGGAAACGATGGAAAAAACAAAGGGCCGGGGGGCAAGCCCGGGAGGGAGTCCCCGAAAATCGGCCGGGTAGGACCCCGGAAAATACAAAAAATGACCGGGGCTAGAAAAACTTTGACCTGACGCACCTCAAAAGAAGTCCCTCTCCTCCGGGGGGACCACGTGTCGGGGGAGGGGGGAACGCCGCCTGAATCGTGGAGGGGGAAAAAAAACGGGGGGAGGAGGGGGGGAACAAAAAAGGAAGGTGGAGGCTGAAGTTTCCAAAACCTCAAAACTACGACCGACGGCTGGCTTTCTTACTACGAAATCATCGACGACCAAAGGGATCTTCAAGGGGGGCAAAAAAAAAAAGGGGTACTATGGGGCCGTGGAAAGAATGGGCAAACCCAAGTTCTTTTCAGAACTGGTTGTAACCGGCCCACGGGGTGGTTTGGGGGGGAAAGAAAAACAGGGGGGGCTTTGCAACCAAACGAACCAACCCTTCAAAAAACTTACTCAAAGCATGGGTGACGAAGGTCCTCGGGAAAAAAAGAAAAATTGAAGGGAAAAGGGGGGGGGGAAACCGACGAACCGGGGGTCCCGATCGAAAGGGATTTCCGAGGGGATAACCTTTCCGACGAACATTCCAGGGGGGAGAGAATGTTCACCAGGTCTCCAAGGCAACAAAACAGAAACGTAAAACGTAACTTACTTGGAGCCGTCGTTCAAGGCGCCGGGCAGGGGAATGAAAAAAGACCAAAGGGGGTTTTAGGTTCAAACTGAACGAATGGGGAAGCAGTTCTTACTTGAATTATATGACAAATAGAAAGTCCCCTACTGGGGGTTTGTGAAAAAAGGGGAAGGGACATTATAAGGGGGGGGAAATCCGGGTCTCAATTACCAGGGGGCCCCAAGTAAACCCTCCGCCATTCCGGAGCTTCCATGGAAGGGTTAAAAAGCCTAAACGGGCTGCAATAACGATGGACGCCCCCTTTTTCGGGGGAGGGTTCCGAGGGGCCAGAAAAGGGGGCCGCGGGGGGGGAGGGGCGTAGGAGAGTCCTGGGGTGAGCCCGTCCTGTGGAGAGGACTAACCAGTGCGGAAACGTAATCGTAAGGGGGCTGAGAAAAAGGAGGCGCAGGTTCCTAAAAAAAGTGGTGGGGGGGGAACCCGTTCTTCGGGAAAAAGGAGGACAGGCCTTCGTGCCAAGGGCAAAACGTTACCCGCGAGGGGAAAGGGGGAAAAAAGAACCAGCCATCTATGGCTTGCCATAAAGGCCAAAAAATAACATGCAAGGCAAAAATTCCTGGGGGGGGAGCGATTCAAGGGATCAAAAGGTTATGTCAATGGGCGAAACGGAGGGGAAAAACTGGACATTTTGAAGAAGGGGGGTTGAAGGACGGTGGTGGACAGGGGACAAGAGACACACCCAAAAATTGTTAAAAAAAAAAGGGGAAAAGGGATTGCCAAACGGCAACCGACCATCGGTCGACGTTTCCCTACGCGGCCGGAACAGAAAAAAATCGCGACACAGCAAAAATGAAGGGGAAAAAGGTTCTCTCCCCCCGGGAACCCACACACGAGCCAGCAAACCCATGGCCTTGGAACGGACCAACACAAAACACTTCTACTAGGGAAGCCTTGACCCGCCAAGGTTTCAACTGCCGGGAGGACCAAGCCGCCGAATTTAAAAAGGAAAAAAAGAAAAAAAAAGCCTAAGGGGGGGGGGGCGCAAATGTGGGAAAAAGCAAGCTCCTGGACCGGGTTCTTCGGCTTGGGCTGCCTGGCTTTGCAGAAGAAACGTCTAAAAGGGTCACCACACCCAACCAGCCCCGAAGGACACTGGGGGAAGCCTCGTGTCAAGTGGGGGAACTTATCCTCAAGCACTGTCAACCAGGAAGGAAGGTGTCCACGGGAAAAAAAGAAAAAAGAAACAGCCCCGGTTACAAAACCGCAGTTGGGGGCTTAATGGGGGTTTATGTCCTTCAGTGGTTATTAAGAACATTGGTCCAGGACGAAGTCTTGAGAAGGGAGGGGAGGATGGCATCTGGGTCGGGAAAAAAAACGGTATATACCTGGAGGGGGGTTGTCTCAAGATCGTTGCGGGGTGTCCACGTGGGAAAGAGGAGCCTGGATGGTACTTGGCAGGGTAAAGCCGAAAAAAAGGCAAAACTCAACGGGAAGCTTTTTCTTGGTCAGGGGAGAACATTCCCGAACGAGAAGAGATACATTACATGGGATACAGGTGGACGCGCTGTAATGCGGCCAGAAGAACGGCCAACGGCAACCCAAAAAAAGACAAGAGGGGTGAGTTCTTAGATGCCATCGGGCGAAGTCCAAACGGAGGCCAACTTGAGAACACCGAGAAGAACGGCGGAAGCTGGGCTGCCCCCTTTAAATCAAAGGCCCAGGGAGTTCAGGGGGGGTTGGAAAAAAAAAAAAAAAACAGGATCATAACGGTCAGATCTGGGCTAACGCTGTAGAACGGCTTGGGGGGACAAAATGAGTTACCCTTATGAGCGAAGTACCAACGGCACGGGCGTGGTAGGATTGTCGTAAACTACCATGGGTTCTGGGTCATCACCAGTAAAAGAAAAAGAAAGGACATAAAAAGGGGGGGGAGGGGGGGGAGGAAAAAAGGCCCCTGGGGGAAGGGGGGAGGGAATGCTTCTTTTTTACCTCTGAATCCCATTAGACTCCGGGGGGGGTCGTCGAATTTTTAGACAGAAAAGAAAAAAAAAATTGAACCTTTAAAAAATTGAAGATCAGACAACGACCAAAATCATTCGTTAGCCCAGGGGGTAAAGATCCTGGGGGGGGGGATGAAGAGAAGCTGTCGAATGAGTGATGAAAAAAAAAGATTACTCCGCGTCTAGTTTTCTGCGTCCATCGAAAAGGAAATACGAAAAAAAAGAGGGCACCCGGGAGGCTCGAAGGTTATCAGTGTGGATAAAAAACCTGAGTCCTGTGTTTCCCCTCGACCCTTTCCAGAAGAAAATTCGCAACGACATGGCCAGGAAAAAAATCGGGGGGGAGGGGGCCTAAAAATCTCATAACGGAAAGTCCTGCCCTAGGTTGTGAACACCCGACAAGTGCAGAAGGGGGTTAAGGATTTGGCAAATCAAAAAAACCGTCTCCCTAACTAAAACCTACGGGGAAAGCCAAATCTTCCTGGGAGAGCATTCAGGAAAGAGTACTAGAGAGCCTCAGGGGAAGAGGTGTAAATCAAAAAACACCAAGGCAGGGGACTTTCGTTACAGTGAGACGAACAACAAGTACAGGGAGGAGGAAAAATCTGAACGGGTTACTGAACACACAATGGAAAACTTGTTTACTGGGGAAGTTAACCTGACGCCCTGCCTCAGCACGGGGAGGGGGAAAAAAGTTAAATCAGGGATACAAGGAAAAAAAAAAAAAGAAGAGGGACTGTGGCGTCCAGATCTGTTTTTGGAATGAGGAAAAAAAAATGGACACGGAACAAAGGGGGGACCCTTTTCGGGGGGCAAAACCGAGGAGTTTTCAGTTCGGCCGAGTACACCCCTGAATAACGTGCAGAGGGGAAAAAAAAGTTGCACACCAGGTCGCGGAACCACTCTCGGTGTAACCGCCAAAGACGAAAAAAACGTTCGACAAAAGGTTTTTGAAAGGCAAAAACGAGGTCGGGAAAAAAACGGAGGCCGCACGACAAAAAGAGAAGCGTCCAGAAGGAATCAAAAGGTCCACGCGAAAACCGGCCTGCTCGTCCGAAAGTCCGAAAATCACGTGAAAAGGTTACGATCCGAGACCAGGCGTTTGTGCCTGGGGAAAGGGTCTGGAAAAAAAAACCCAGGGAAAATCAAAGGGTCGAAAAAAAAATGAAAAGGAGCTGCGCAACCGGAAAAAGAGCTTGGGACAAAGGAACCCGCGTCGCAAAAAAAAAATAACTGGATGGGTGGGTTCGCAAAAACGGACAAAGAGGAAGGCTGTGGAGGAAAAAGCGCCAGTCACCGCAAAAAAAGTGGGAACATCTGCTCCACGGACGGGTAACACGGGGGAGCAAAAAAAAGGAAGGGGGCCAAAAAGTGTTAGTTCATCAGGGTCAGGCTTTTCCGAACAGAATAAAGGTAAGTGGACCAACACTTTCAACCGAACTGGGGGGGGCCCTTCCTTGGTTACTCCCCGGCAAGGGTTCCTACGTAAAAAACTAGAAAAAGGGGACCGAGACGGGTGGTGGAAGGGGGTAAAGGGGGTCGCGCAGATTCCTCCACTACGTAGGATTTCTTGTATAGGTAGTAGGCCAGGGGGGGCGAAAAATAAAGCCCGCCTCCGTTGGGCTTGGTGACCCAGGTCAGTAAACTTGTTCCAGAAAAAAAGCCGAGCGAAAAGGGCTGGATAAACAGATACAGTGGCCTCTCAAACCGTGTTTTTGAAAGAAATAAAAAAAGGAAACACAAGGGAGAAAAAAAGCCAAATAGATTCGACTCACTTTTACCAGCTGACCCAGACCCTCCAGAATAGAGGAAGGACACAATAAAAACCAAGAAAAGAAGAATTGGGGAAAAAAAACAGGGAGGCGGGCAACCTGCGTGGAACTGAGAAAGAAAGACCTGTTACCAATGCTGTATTCTTATGAATCATTCATCGGGGTCTGAAAAAATGTCAAAAAGAACAGCAAGGAAAAAAACACAAGCGGGCCATTCGTCTTGGCCGAACTCGGTGAAACTGACCCAGGGACAACCAGGGGAAAGAGCGCTGAAAAAACGTAGGAAACGCCAGCACAGGTGGTGAAGAACATAACGCGCTTCCAAGCCCGCAAGAAAACCCTTGCCGGGTCCAAGGCAAGCCTCACAGGAAGGGAGAGAAGAACTTTTGGGGGGGGTCGGAAAAAAGGGGGGGGGGTGGCCCGGGTCAGGTGGGTGTGGTGGGGTTGAACCGGGTGGGCAGAGTGACGCTGGACGGCCTATTATGGAAAAAGATTCGGGGGGGGGGAAAGTAAAAAAAAATAAGAAACAAGAACACGGAACGCTGGGAGTTTTCCACAAAGGGTGTTTTGAGGGAGAACTGTATAAGGAAAAAAAAAAAAAAAAGTCAAAAAAAAAACTGTGGGGGGGTCCCGCCCAAGGACACAAATCAAACGAGACCAAAGCGCCTGGGCAGAGCCAGTTTCCTTGGGATCCAGACACTTGAATTGAATGGGGCTGAACTCCTAGAAAGAGAAAAAACGGAAGGAACCCAAAAGAATTTGTTGGATCTCATCTGGGACCCTTTTCGACAATGCCTAGGTACTTACCCGGCCCTGAAGAGGGCCCAAATCACGGTCCAACCTAACTTCAGGGAAAAAAAGAAAAATCCCGCTTTCAATTCCAAGGCCCTAGACTTCCAAAGAAATCCGTAGGGGGGGGTTACCAGTAGACAAACAGCCTCATGCCGTTTAACACTCTGGTCTGCACGGGAAATTGGCGGGTGAAAGGAATGGAAAAAGGGGAAAAAAAGTTACTCCGCAAGAGCGTTTAGCGGTCCGCGAACATGGCAAACACCCTTTGTGGCAAAAAATGGCCCGAAAACGCTAAGATGTGGAAAAAATCAATTGCCAACTGGGAAGGAAAAAAGGGTTAAAAAGAGAAATAAGAACCATCAGAAAGCCTGCCCCGTAAACCTGGCGTCGAAAAAAGAAAAAAAAAAAAGACCAAAAAAAAATCAGGGGGAGAAAGAAAAGGCCCGCAAAAAAAAAAAAAAAACATTGGAACACAAAGGCTGAAGCAGCAGTCCCGTTCGTGGACGGGGGGGGGCGGAGAAATCAAGAGGGGGGCTGAACTGACCACTTGGCAATCACAAAAAAGAAAAACTGCAGTCCTTCTGGAAAGGCCGTAAGGGTTTAATCCATGAAAAAGAGAGAGAATCCATTTCGGCAATCCGTCAACACCTGAAAAAGGGCCAACGGGGTGGGAGCGCCTGGGGGGCCGGGAATGAAGTTTGAAGGAAAAAATGTAAAGAAATTTCAGTCCAAAAGGTCCAACAAAAAAAACTCCAAAGAAGTTTGTCGGGCCCAACTTTGCCCGGAAAAAAAAAAAAGGTTTCAGAAGAAAAAAATCCATGGAAAAAAAAGGGGGGGGTTCGAAAGAAGGTGGAAGGCAAAACGAACGGAAACACATAAAGAGGTATCAGTCCTAAAACCCGGCAGCACGAAAACCATGGTGTCGTCGATGGTTCTTAAGAGGAAAGTGGTCTTCTGAGGGGTTCCGGTCAAAAAAACCCCCCATGGCAAACCCCGCATGGAAATCAATGGG
>Ga0179593_1287862_pt1 | contig 32233 bp, 29 predicted proteins | sample CZODoug2_1_08_16_FD_185931 | JGI IMG/M metagenome (GOLD analysis project Ga0179593, IMG submission 185931) | Vadose zone soil fungal communities from Angelo Coast Range Reserve, California, USA - CZODoug2_1_08_16fungal (PacBio error correction) | ecosystem: Environmental > Terrestrial > Soil >...
CAGATAATTCTTCATGAAGACGGTCGATTCTCCTCGATCGTTAAATATGGGAAACTTACATAGAGAAGAAATCCGCGGGTCGAGCCTTCCATTCAGGGAAAGCGGGATCCAACCTGAAGTTAAGCAAAAAACGATAGCGAGATAGAGAAAAACAAGTGTGTATAAAAGAGATATTAGAAACCGGATTTTATTTAAATGAAATGTTTTTCTACTACTTTATGGAAAAGGGGGAATTAAACGGCCAAGAGTAAAAACCTTGGATTCAGGGCGGCGGGAAGCGTCAACAGATCTAGGAAGGGGCAAGGATAATGTCACTTCGGGGTAGATGGCAGCAGCCCATTTCATAGGGAGGAATTGGGGGGATCTCTATCAAAGAATACTGATGAGTCGAAAGTGAAAAAAACGTTCAAGGGTGTAGATAGCCACAGTCTTACCATCCATATGCACCAGAAGAAAGAGTTTAAAAGGCTAATCGAACAAGAAGGGGACGGTCCCCCCTATTAAAAGGGACATCATGGGGAAATTAAAGAAAGGTAGTGGAACGGGTTGGGGGGAATAAAGGCATATCTCTCGCGAGCATACCGGCAAAGAAAACTATTTTCAGTCGGAAGATCCCATAGCAAAGTAGTACATGAAATTGGGGACTCATCGTGCGGGAAAAAACAGCTATAGGTCTCAGAACAGGGGACCAATAGGGGGGACTTGCATCGGGAGGGCCCGCCAACCGCAACCACAAAAAGGGCCCTTGCCCAAGACAAGAACACCGGAGGGAAATACGGTGCAGGTATTGACCAATTATGGGGTGAGAACGAGTATACATGCCGGGATGGCCGGCGACTCTCAAGAAGCGCCGGGGGTAACATTTATCGACCCAAATCCTCAGAGATCAAAAGCAGGATCAGGCTAAATTGCAGCCGGCCGACAATTATGCACAGAAGGCGAGGCCATCACTGTTTCCGACGGGGAATACGCCACCAACACTAAGCAAATGTTCAGGACCGGACCGGGAGACACCATCATCAGCGGTAACATAAGGGGGGGTAAAATTAAGGATAGAAAACAAAAGAAGCGATTTTGGACCATCTTCGAGGGGATGATAAATCCATTTGGTCGAAAGCTATGTATTTGGGGATTGACGAGGACAAAAGCCTGCCGGATAAGTTCGGGCGTTATCTTGTTTGGGATGGTGCGGGTCTGGGGTCGAGGACATGGGCAATGCAAAGGGCCTCCGGGGGATCTCGCGAAAAGAGGACGGGGGAGCTTGACCTAAAATAAACTCTTGGGGGGGGGTCAATCATGACGAATGTGGGAGGCCTTCTTATGGGGAAAGGAACTCAACGACCTGATGCGGAGAGGACCTCGCGCAGAGCCCGACCGAGGGAGAGTGACGAGGACACCTGATGGAAGGCGCCTCGGGGTGCAAGGGACTTGTATAAGCGTGAAGAACGTCCAGATCAACTCCGGACGGTCAGGGCTGCCTAGGGAACCGGAAAGTGAGCAAGGCAGCTTAAAAAAAAAGGGGGCGATTTCTGGGGAGACTAGGAAGAGGCAGCACCACGCGGAGAAGTCAGCGACGTGAACGACACCGACTACTTAAACAGTGCAAGGCGCGGCAGATCGACGGTGGCGAGGGGTTTCTCGTCAGAAAACGCGTAATGGGAAACCAACAGCACCACGGGCGAGCCCTCAAGGCGAAAAGAACTCGGGGTGGAAAAACGTGAAGACGTTTCACCGACACCCCCGCCCGCACCCAGATCTCGGTGGGGAACCCCTACCTCTAAAAGGAAGTAGAACATTAGAGACATATAGACCCAAGAAGAGATCGAACGAGCACCGGGCGAATCTAACTATTGGGGAAATTGACTCCAAGGAAAGTTGGAGCACCTACGACTAATACGACCTAAGCACGACCATTTTAAACCTGCTTAGCAGAAGTGATTACGTCGCTAACGTTTCGGCTTCGACCCGGGTGACTCCATTTTTGTATAGAAAAAAACGAAAAGAGTCTAGACACTATTGGCTCTGGGCCAGGCGCCTTCAGCGCCGTTAGAGAAGGGTGACGGACCCACCAATTCGAGAGCTTCCTTGTGTTCCGGGAGAGGGGGGCCAGAACGAATGCGCGACGGGGGTCGCTACGGGAGGAAGGGAGAATACAGGTCACGTCCGGTGGAAAATCCGGAAGGGGGCCTCCCGAAGGAGATCCTAAAAAGTTCTTAAGGAAGGGGGCACGGAGGCGAGTACCCCCCATGAATAGGGGTAGAACTTATGGGGGAAAGAAAAAAGAAAGAGAGTTGGAAGAACCTATAGAGTAAAGATACAGGGGGGCGAAGAGGTCAAATTGGTGGGCAGATCTGTCGTCAAAGGTGAGCGTGATTCTTTTATAAAGAGATAGAAGAATGGGAGAAGAACCCATCGACATAACTACCTATAAAGTGAGTATGGTGTAAATTGAGAGAGTAAAGCAGCTCTGTAACCGATTGTATTTCTCGCTTAATAATATTCTGATAAACCACCCTTATGGGGGAAAGGAGGAGAGGTCTTCAGAAAAAACCACACGGGGAAAAGGGACTCTAAAAGTCATTTCCAGACACGACCCCACTCAACGAAGGGTGAGCAAGGTGGGGGGGATGTGTGCCGACCAAAGGAGGGAAGTGCAGGGAGAGGGGGTGGAGGAGACAGCCGTAGCTAATTGGGGAACGAGCCCCCCAAGCGTGAATTTCACGACCGGTGTACCCGGATCCAAATGTATCTAGGAGTGATTGGGGGAGCGGTTTACGGCCTGGAGGCTAAAAATCAAGGGGGGGGGGGGGAAATAGTCTCGAGTCAGTACGCGGACAATTGAGGGGAAGAAGGCGTACCTAATTGAAAAACACGTCCGGAAAAAAATAAAGTGTCAAGCCTACGGACTGTAGATTGCGTTAATCCCCAGCGCACGACCAAACTTCTGAGCGAAGAGGAGGCTGAAGGGGAGAAAGGAAAAACGATAAGCGTTCTTGTGTGTTAGGAAAGTAAGTGAAGAACTGGACCGAACGCCGAACACCTGCCACCTATAAACAAAAAAGGAAACGTTGCGGACGGCGAAAACTTCGGGCTGTAAAACAAAACATCTCAAACGTACAGACAGGGTCGACGAATCCGACGGGGAGGGAGAAGCGGGTCCGTGACCTCGTCAGGAGAAGAAGCTGGGGACAAGTTCAGGTGAGTGATGAATGACGTGGGTAGGAAGTCAGGTCGTGTGAGAAAGGAGGTGCTCAGTGGAACCACGCTAGAGAAGCGCTCGTAGGCACCGAGTGCGCGTCTCTAACTGGTGGTGGGGGTCAAAAAGAGATGAACGGTAAGCATGTGCCTCGCTTGGGTAGAGGGATGAAAAGGTAAGGTTATAGTCGTAAGGTTTGGAGGAAAGAAACGGTCCTTTTGAAGACACCACGGGATGTTGTCGCTCCACCGGAGGGTTCAGTGTCCCTGGCAAGCCGAATTTCCGAAAAGCGGGGGTCACACAACCAAAAATCACAAATCCGCTTCGGGAGAGGGAAGAGAGTTTTCTGGCGGTTTCGAAGTGGCTGTGAGGGAGAGCAAGCGTTAGAGAGAGACAAGAAGTCAGTCGATAAATTAGAACACGGTGGGCGATCACCGAAAGGGCGCCCTGGCCGGTGGGGGTGAAGGGGGGATGAGCTCTGGAAAGAAAAGTTCGTAAAAAAGTAGAGCTTTCGGTCATATGGAACGCCTGAGTCTTCCGTCAATTAGTGCAAACGTAGAAGAGGGAAATGGACAGCAACGGGGGAGGGCGGATCTCCCCACGTAGGGACGGGCGGACCTCGACTAAAGCGAACGAATCGTCTGTCTCAGTCAATCAATGGGAGAAATGAGAGAAATGGACAAAGCTTGAAGATGACTCGTAAAAAGGCACCATCCAAAAAAAACCGAAGTCATTCAATCGGTCCCTCGCCCCATTACGAGTCCTTAAAGTACCAACCGGAAGCCAGCCGCTACCTCAGGAACCGCTGTCTTCCATTGGGGTGGATCATGACGGAACTTGGGCTGTCACCGAAGAGAAACACAGACATGAACGACGAATTCTGTCGCCCTGCAAGAATAGAAGATCTGAACAGCATACAGTGATGGGGCCAACTCCGTTCTTAAAAAGAAGAGGGTCCAGAATCAAACTCATCAATTGTTTAAAAACCAAGGACGTCGTCTCAGAATCCTGAGCGGGTTGGTCCGTAACAGGCCAACCGTGCAAAACCGGCAGTCGGCTACCGGGGAGGGACTTCGCCGTAAGGTGTCTTAAAGGGAATGAAGTGCTCCGTAAAGGGCGCATGTGGGCAAGTGGGCACAGAAGGCGAGCGGGAGATCCAAAAGAAAGGGTCAACGGTGGCCCAAGGGGACCTTGAGGGGACCGCCGGGCGGACTGGTTGGTGGGAGTCCTCACCGGGGAAACCTGGTCTGGGGCTGTTTTCTGGCAACAGAGGACCCTGCAACTAAGTGACAAATCGAAAGAGGATCTGACTAAGAGTAGTCGCAAAAGAGGATTAACTTCAAGACGGGCACTGGTGATCTGTTTCCGCAAAACTAAGAGGGTGTAAAAAGGCTTCGCCTGCAAGAATACGATCTTTATGCATAACCTGGGATCCCACGAACCTTTCATGTAACTGCACTTAAACTGCAAGGGGGAGATGGTGACCCAGACTGGCGAGGAATCCTGACAACATTTCTCGAGGAAGATTGATGTCCGCACGGGGGAAAGCCTCACCGAAGCCCAAAAGGGAATCGAATCCGGCTGCAGCAAGCTAAGAGATTCAGAATGGCGGGTCTCCCACTATAACTGTTACGAGACTACATAGGAAGCTTCATTATAGTCTGCAGGATTCACCTCTAAGATACCTCGATCTTAGGTCAAGACAGGACCATCTACTAGGGACGGGCGGATTGTCCCTAACAGCTTCCATAAAATCAGCCAACCTAGGCAGCATAGCAAAGAGTGGGATCATCTCAAAAGGAGGAAAAAAGAGAGAGAAGAGTAAACTGTGTTTTCTATTAACACGGCAAGGTGGCGATCACCGGGATGGGGAGGCCTTTGTAGCCGTCCCTCTCCACAAGGGAGGCATGTGAGGCGGGCAATCGGCTATCTAGGACATCGCGTAGCTGAAATAGGGACAGCAGTCGTGGACGAGCGCGCAGGGGACATACAGGGAAACAGCATTAGAGCGGATCCCACTTCTAGTAAGTAATGTTTAGCAGCGCGAAGTTGGATGATGAGAAACGGCTGTAAAAGACCTCGAGGAAAAAAAAACAGCCTGAGGAAGTGCAGAGAGGTACGTCACGGGACTTACCCAAAATGCCATTTGACTGTTGTACCTCAATTGACATATGGGGAAAGGTGGAATAATGGAGGAAGGATCTTGCTTGCAGCCGAAAAATACAAACAGATGGTCCATAGATCAGAAAAACGTCAACTTGAGACTGCTTTAAGAGTGATAGAACGCCGGGCGAGAGGTGTATGCCGGCAAGCGGGAAATGAAAACAGCTTTTGAGCACGTGAAGTATGCAAAAGAAGAAGAAAACTGCACAAAAAGAATTCCGATCCCCAGCCGGACTAAACAAAGAAAACACAAGAATGACCAGGTAAATGGGGTGCCACCTCATCAACCTCTGAAGAGAAGCCAGGTCGATCGCCGCGACCGGTATTAAAGAAACAAAGTGGTCGCCGTACAAGTAGGAAGGGAGAAAAGAGCATAGTCTCAGGACGAAAATTCCGAACATCTTCAGCAAGTTGCCGACGTGATAAAAGGCCCAAAAAAGAGAAGTAAGAAGAAAATGTTTACGCCCGTAAGGCGGAACAAAACAGCCGACGAACTGGAAAAAGAGATAGTAAACTCACCTGACACAAACAAAAAAATGGTCGGTAGAGAAGAGTAGGGGATTTAGAGAAAGAGTCAGCGGTCGATGTAGGGGTATGGAAAAACAACAAGAAGTAATGAATCCCACCGGTTCAAGAAGAGGGAGTCTGGTTTTTTTAGGCTGGTGGGAAAAGGAGAAACCGAGTCTGGGGGGACCCTAGACCGCCTAAAAGAAAAATAGAGCGGGACGTTTGGCGGGGGAACTGAACATCGGGAGTCAACCAAGTCTCGTTGTGGTACAAGCATGAAGAGGTTCGTGATGGAGGGTGAAGAAGACATCCTCGAAAACGAGGAAATAGGGCGGCGAGAAATTTCAAGACTCATACGTTGCAGAGGAGCAAGGGATCCAGATCTCGAGGTGGCCCTGGAGGGAGCGAACATCAGGAGGGAAACCATGGAAATAAATGGCGCAGATCCGAGGCCACGTGGCCAGCTTGGCTGGGGTACTATCTCGGAATCCAGACCCGTCGCAAAGTAAGGCTGAGAAGGCACAGAGGGGGGGGGGGAAGTGATGCGATCTCTTCTGAAAAAAAAACACACGAGGGATCAACCAGAGAATTCTACGTCCACCTGAGTACTACACTACATGGAATGGGTCGATCGAGAGGGAATGTGAGTGCTTCAGATTGGTATCGAATAAAACTGCTGCAGGGGGGGGGGGATGGATAGGAGAAAAAAGGGGAAAGTCTGGACAAGAGACTTTTAGCAACACATCCCCTCGCTTTAGTTTCGCTTGTGATAAAATTAAAAACATGAGTTCCGGTTCACGGAACCCAGGTAGGAAGAAGTAGAACAAGAAATAGAGTTTCCATCCCCTACCACGACGAGATAAACTAACTGGGAAAAGAAAAAAGAGAACCGAAGAAAGAAAGAGGGCTAGCTAGGGAGATGAGGGGGTGGGGGACGGCGATTCGGAAAAGGAGAAAAGAGTTAAATCTTACCTGGACATACACAAAAAGTCATTGAGACCGAAAAACAAGGAACTGGTTAGCCATGATGGACAAAAAGGGCCGACGAGGGGGGAGTGCAGTAAAAAAACAAAAGAGGGTTCCGCCTGAGTTGTAATCCTTGGTGTAAAAACCAATTTATCCTGTCGCAGAGGAGGGGGTTGAGTTGAAAGGTGGTGCCAGCTTGAAGGGAAAAGGGTGCCATTGTCAAGTGGTGGTGAAAGTAAACAGGTCAACGCGTTTGCTTAAGGGGGGGTAACGGCATAGGAAAGGCGAGAAGACTATGAAAAAGACTGTCAGAGATGAACAAGTAATTCCGACGCGGATTCACTTGGGAAAGTTTGGGGGGGGTCTCGGAAAATGGTGTTACACTCAGTCCCGCAGGAAAGTATTAGAAAAACCTGAAACGGTAGAACCCAAAACATGACGTCGGGACCCTTCCAAAAAGGTGAAAAACCGGAGGCATCAATCGGGTAGAACGACGAGAGAAGTGGGAAGCACCACCAGCGGAAAGTGACCATCGGGGTAGGGAGGAAAGAGAACACGGGAGAGAAAGCTTGGAAACAGGCGATAGAGTAGAAGGACTGGGAGCCCATCAAATGGCTGCGGATGGAGAAGATTAGAAAGGTCAGTGGAAAATGGACAGCGGGTGGAGCAGAGAGAAGGTGAACCCTACTTGGGGAAGATCTCGCTGAATAACGAAATCTCGATCAACACACAAAGGATATAGGAAATAGATATATTTACAGTCACGGGCAGCGAAGATGGACGCAAATCCCACCACAGAGGGTGGAAAAACGGGAAGGACTGGATAAGCGAAATGGTCACCAGAGGAATGAGAAATACTCCGAGTTGAGCATAGTTTTGAGGGTTGCACTCTCGTATTGAGGGAGACGCGAGAATATCCCAGGAGGAAGGGAAACCGTAAGACGATAGAAGGAAACTAGCAAGAATGAAAGGAAATGTTCAAAAGCCTCCTGTAGCTTGAGGGGACCGAGGCGATTATCTTCCTTGGAGGGCAAACGAAAGATAAGTGGGGGTGAAGGAAATCCGAGTAACGTCAAATGGACTGAATACGCAATGCAGAAAAAGGGAATTAGAAAACCAACTTGAACGGGAAAGCTGAGGAGCACGGGTCATCACCGGTTGATAATCAAAAAGACCAAACAACGCATGGAGATCAACTGAAAGCAACCGAACACCAAGAAGAGAAAGTATGGTGTGGTAAAAACGGCAAGTGCGATACCTAAACACAGGCGCCAACCATTGACCAAAGGAAACCCAAAGAGGAACGCCGTCAAAGGATGGTGTGTGTCATCACGGAAGTAAAACAGGTCTCAAGAAGGGGAGGGGTGATAAGGAAAAGCGAGGGGAGATCATAAAGAATCGTTACGAAAGAAGGGGTCTTTAATTCCGTGTTATAGGTGTGAGTCGGTACGATTTGCTACAGACTGGCTGACCAGTAGGACTAACCCCAAGGGGAAAGCGTAGGAAAAAACAAGAGAGGTCGCTCTTACGTGGGGGGGGCCTCCGAGGAAATGAGTAGCATTGACGATGGCATTCCCAAGAATCGAAAATACGAAAAAGGGGTGTGGTGGTGAGACATACAGGGGGGAAGGTGGAATGGGTGCACCAGCATCGCGGGAGGGGGGAGACATCACCGTGATATGGAGGCGAGGGGGGGTCCCCTGGTTCCCCACTCCAGCTGTGAAATGAACGTGAAAGGAAAACGCCAATACTCAACCAGAAAGACAATCGGTCCCGGCAACAAGTGCCGGGCAGTTAGGGGGGGACGTTTCGCTATGGGCTGAAGGATTAGAGAAGTGTTGATGAGGCGAAAGAGACAGTACAAACTGACGCCACCTAGGTAAGATCAGCCTCAATGTCGCCATCCGGGGGGGGGTGGGGGATGAGATAGTAAAACGGGGACAGTATCGCGAAAGGGTGGTCCGATAGAGGAGTGCGTTACGGAGAAAAATTCCCAGGAAAGCTAGTCGCGTCTAATCCGGAAAGGTCACCTGGACCTGCAGACAGAGGTTTCGAAGAAGAGAACACGGATTGGCGAACGAGTCCGCCTCGTCATCTCTCATAATTACTCATGGCAGTATACAACGAGGGGTTTGATGAAATGAGGGAAAAACACAGGTCCAGAGGAGAAGAACTTGCGCAGGGCGACGAGGACCATGATGCTTCCAAAAGACAACGAACACAGAACGCTAGAAACTAAGCGGGTGGGATTGGCAATGTTAGTTATTATAAAGAGGCTGTGTCACTCCATCTCCTAAGACTCTAACGCGCTACGAAAAAAACTTCGTAAGAAACTACACTCACGATAATCAAAAAAGATATACCCCAGCCTGGAGGTGTGACTACGTGCGTGATTGGAAAGAAAGAGAGGTCCAGAGGAAGGAGTGGTGAGGCCGGATCTTCAAAGCAAACCGCCGCCAGAAGAGTGGTGTGGGCTTATTCAAAAAGGCGGCGGAAGCCATCGGCGGAGGCTCACTGTCGAATGAGAAGGATGATGGGCCTGAGGGGGAAAGGAACTGGACCGCGGCCAACACGTGTGGAGGAATGGGGGAACCCGGCCGTCTATCTGAGGCCTCCGTAGAGGGCATCGCGGTGGCACATACGGGGGGGGGGTCCATGGTACGAAAATAAGAGGGGGAATTGTAGGGGGGGTAGGTGACGTTCAAAAGGACGGCGGATATTTTGTTTGAGTGGGGCGGTTCTACGCGGGAAACCTCCTAAAGAGAAGGGAGAAGGAGTCTTGAAAGAAAAAGAGGGAGCTTGTAATCGCACCGAGAGTCCACACCAAAGTCCGAGGGTTGTCGGTGCGTTTTAAGAAACCTGACCCTGGGGCGGGGCTCCCCTGCCTGCCTACTGAGAGAAAGGAGTCATCACCTTGTCCAAACAGAGAAAAAAAGACTTCGCACCCTGATTAAACTTTTTGCAAGTCCCGGGTGACGCCTTGGGCGGCAAATGAAGAAGAAGGATGGAACCTTGCCACGCCAGTGGGCGCACCTCACGCTTGCAAGAATATTCTTCAGGCAGAGGACGGAGAAGAAATCAATGAAAAGGAAGCTATACGGGGAGCTCGATGGAATAATCGGGCGGTTCACAAAAAGGAGAGACGGCCTGAGAGGACGAGGGATGTAAGCCGACATCGATGACCCTCCATAGGGGGGGGAGTCTCTAAACCATCCAATTAGAAGAAGGTATAATGGACCGTCATAGCAAACAAACGCGGGGAATCATCTAACAAAAAAAAAAGAGTGAGAAATATTCAAACTTGCTTATCGTCAAAAAGGGGGGTTGCTGAAGAAGACCTGATGGGGACCGAAACACGAAAAACGTCAAGAGGAGGGATTTCTGAGGGCAAGAGGGGCGATCAGAAACTCAATGACTATTCCTACTAGAAAAGGGGAGAAGTACCCGCGTGGGGGTCAAGACGCCCAGCCGAGGAGCGCGGGCAAGAAGGAACGATTGACCTAAGAGACGGGAAGTCTTGAGAACAAGGGAACCCTGCAAAGTGGCCCTAAAAGCCTATTTACTGGGTCCCCAACCCAGGGCACAGGGGAATTCAATTGAATGCCAGGTAGGGTACAGGGGGGGAGAAGGTAGAGATGGCCAGAGACGGGGAAGAACATACCGGTCCTTTTTTGCGAAAAAAAGAGCCAATCACTCGGAGGAGGGGAATCATGCGGCAAAAAGAACTCTAAGAAACCTCGGAAAAAAACAGCTGTAGCTTGCAAGAGTGACACACCAGACGGAAACAAAGGTAAAAGATCCCCCGTGCGCACTGACCACTCAAACAAAGGCCAAGCTGGGAAACAATTGGATGTCCAGTGTGTGTGCCAGGCTGCTTTGACGGGAGGAGACAAGCTCGCGCCGAACGCAGTCCTAAAAGAACGTTTTTTCAGAAGTAAATTCTAACTCGACGACACAGCAAACTCGCGGATAGGAAGCGGGCCACTTGAATGAAGTAACTAAGGACGGCAGACGTCGACTTTTCTCGAGACAGTCTCTGGGGTACCAAACCAACCAATGGAATGGAACAAGGAGAGGTCCAGAGAAAAGAAAAAGTCAAAAAGGCGGGGTCAGTTTACGAATCGTAGGGCAAGGTGCACCAGACAGGTGGAGCACGGTCGATTCTGTGGAGGGCGATGGTTGAAATAAAAAAGAAGGATGATCACAACGACACTGGAAAAAAAAACCCTCGTCGGCGTATCGGGTTTCCGTCTGGTGTAGTATGCAGGATCTGGGCCGAGAAAGGAACAAAAAACCGTGCCTCAGCTCTTGGAGGGGACAGTGCAAAAGATCGTCCATCAACCATAGGAGGAAGCGAAATGCAATGGGAGAGGGAAAAAGACTTCGCATCCACCGACGGGAGGAGTTCCTTCTCGAAAGTTACTCTACTGGAGAGCGCCGTCCGACACCGGTCGGGTGCTCCGTCGGAATAGGTGAAAGTTAACCATCGACAAGGCGGAAAGACCTAACAAACTACTCTCAAGGAACACTGGGAAGGTAACTCGCGAAGGCTAGGAACTCACCAACCCCGGCCGGGATGGAAGAGGAGAAAACGAAGAAGGGGCAATGGAGGAGTACTACATAAACACACAGAAAGCTCCTACGACTTTCAAACCAACAGGGGAAAAAAGGGGGAAAGTCGGGAAGGGAGGGAGGGGGAGCAGGGGTGGGTAGAGAGGGAAAACGAAATGCTGGATTCGAACACAGAAAAGTAAAATCTCCTTAAGGCTAAACATCGAACGTTGGCTCATAAAACTGACGTGACGTCGTTCGCTCGAAAAAATGAGAGACGGCTATTCAGATCAGTTTAAAAAAACGTCGACAACGTTACATTCTCAAGTCAAGGAACGAAACGACCCCGGGATAGCGAAAAGCCGGACGCCGCGATCTCGATGGATGTAGAAGAGGGGGGGAGTATAAGGGGAAGAACATTCTGGGCAAAATCGGAATCAGCAACCTAGACAACAAGTCGGCAGAACAAAAAAAGATGGCATTGTACAGATCCTGGAAAGAGAAGGGACGGCAGAGAAGCAAGCCCCACACCTGCGGAAATCGAACCGGGGTACTCACGGTAGGAACGACACAGCAGTTTGGGGGACGATCGGGCTTGTGTTCGGTCGGTGAAAGGTGGTGGAGAAGGGCTCGGCAAGTTAAAGGTTTTACAGTACACACACCCAGCGCGGTACGTCGTGGGGGTAAGGGGGGAATCTACAAGGACAGGAAGTTCAAGAAAAAGTTGCTACAAAAAGGTGTGAAATATAGAAAGTCTGAGTTCAAAGGTGTCAGGGGTGGTCAAGAAGCTTGGTGTACGGAAAACAAGGTGGAAGAAAGTTCCTAAGGGGCCCCGCGGATAACGAAAGGTGGAGCCACCTCAAGGGGGTCATAGACCTGGAACAGGAACCGGCAGAACGGGCAGCACGCCAATAGGGGGCCATACGTAGGGATTCGCGTTGGTGTGCATTTCCTTCGTCCACACGGGAAGCTGCGAAGGCTAGCATTAACTTCCCTAGGGGGTAGGCCTAAAAACCCGCACCCTCGATGCGTCATAAGTTTTATGTGGACCAGGCAAGGGGATACGCTAGTTAACCACGTTTAAAACAAAAAATTGGGCGTGAGTCGGGCTAAGAGGGAAAATTCTCAAAAGAAGCTGTCTTCTTGAAGGGGAAAAAAACCACAATCTCGGTGAAATATAGCAAGAGAATAAGAACAAGAGATTTCCGGAAAGTAAGACGTTCTCCGATGTTCAATAGGTTTTGGGGGGAGACGCAAAACGAAGTTAGCAAACGACGGGGGGAGGTTTGGAGAAAAGGCCGCCGAAAAAACGGTGCTACTCTCTCCCGAAAACCGGGGAATTCCAGACTGGCACGTAACAGTCATCAGGCGTACGACAGAGGACTCGGGTCAGAATGGACGGGATCCAACCGATCGGGGTAAGTCTGCTTTCAATCCGCGGTGCTACTTGAGTGTTCCCTCGAACTCAATACTTGACGCGGAAAAACGTCCCGGAAAAAAAAAGAACTAATCCGACGTTCTGGAGCATTTCATCCCCTTTTGTAAAAGAGCACAGCAGTCCAGAGGCTGAAGATCCGGGGGCCGAGCTGACGGACACACAAAACGGAAGACAACGGATGAAGGTTGGTACACCAGTAAAACGATAGGCGCCGAAAAGACAGGACCCACCAGCGAAAACACCAGCCCGAGTGAGAAATGAGCAAACTGCGTGAAAGTTTGGAACAGGAGTCAAAAAAAAAAAAGTAAAGGGAAAAACAAAGCATCTAAGGCAATGGCGGAGGCAAGAAAGTCGGGGACAGGGAAAAAATCGTTGGTGTATGAATGACGTGTTTCAGTTGTGTGAGGAATGTCCTAAAAGAATCGCGGGGCGGCCCCTGTCGCCTGGCAACCGTCTGCTAACTCAGAGGGAATCAGCGGCCGGCTCTACCGGTCTGGGTGTCGGAAAACGATGATCAAGAATCCGAAAGTGGGGAGTATTAGGAAATCCGTCAAGGCGAATAAGGGTTAACAAGGCACGGGGCTCTGTTTAATGTTAACAACTAACGCGGGAGGGGGGTTCGCGTCACCGTGGAGGGATCTGTTTACAGTTAGCACTCCTCTGACAGGAACGGGGTCCAAAGCGACAACTCCCTGAAACGACAACCGAAAGAGACGGGAGAGCACATTAACTTGCAGTCTGTACTGTCGGGGCGTTCGAGGCTTGCTGTCAAGGGGCAGGCACTCGCGACCTCACGTAATAGAAAATAGGAAAAAATCTCTCACAGGACTCGGGCCGTGAGCAAAGATTGAGAAAGGACCTTGGGGCTAAGCGTCCATCAGCTATCTCCGAGGCAGTTTCGAAGGGAGCAGCGTCAAAAAGGTGTAGCAATCAGTGCAGGGTCGCGGGAAGGCGAATCACGATATGGAGACACAGCGTGTCGGTCTAGCAAAAACGAGGCTTCGGAAACCGGCAACGACGGCATAGCTTACGTCGCATGAGGCTCAGAAGATCATACCTCCTCAACCATTATCATTATGTGAACGAGGATGTTGTACTATGTTCGGAAGGCACAGCCAAGAGAAAAGCAAGAGCACTCCAAAAGGCTAGGAGTGCCCCGGACTGCCAGCAATCTACCCACAACCTCAACAAGATACGCCAGCACACACCTGCATGTAGTATCGTCATGGGTTCATAACAAAATAATCACCTACACTACGGCGAAACATTTTCCCTTCCCAAGCTCTCCTATGACACCGAAAGAACCTGGCTTTTGGCACCTCGGGCGTCTGTGAGGGGACTACTCCGCGGGGGCAGGATTCCGCTGGGTTGGTCACCGATGACTGCGAGCACCATTTTAGGGGAAGACCTGTCCGAGTGTGGGTCTGCTTAACGGAGAACCGTGCTGTCAAGCTCTGAGGATTCGGCTCTTCTTCTAAAAAGGCCAGGGGCTGTCGGGAGCGAGAGTACCCCAGGCGCGTTCAGGAATTGGGCCCAGTCGCAGCGATGATATCCAGAAAGCTCTACAGAAGGAGTATCCGGTCCGAACACTACTCAATCCCTTGGTCACACTGGGGACCTTGGTGGTGGCGGTAGGGGAATGTAACCCTTGATCGGCCTGGCTGAGGTGGCGTGATGGATGTGTTCCTACCGGCGGCCAACGGAGAGTTTCCCAGCCGAGGGGTATAACATCGAAGGGCTCGAAAAAGAGTCACACATCAGGACCAAGTTGAGGGGGGGAGTCCGAAACACATTAGCATCGGCTTTCTCCGGACGACCATCTACTGCTTAGAAAGGTGTTTCCCACCTACGTGGTCTGACATTAATGAAAGGAGCAAAAGGGGGCATCATTTGCACGGTCGCCTTCTCTGAGAAACTCGGCGGAGGTCTACGACTTTTACGCGTGGGCGCAGCCCACCTAAACCGAGAGGACGGACCAAATCTCGCTAATCAGGCTAATCGGGAGGTGGTCCCCAAGGCAGCGCTCAGGTTACTGGAGGGAGGGGAAAGGAAACGACGGGGGGGGATGACGCTACGCGTCGTCTAAAACAAGACGAAAATCGGAGCAACCTCCTTTCCTGGGGTCGGGAAAAGAAAGGAAGTAAAGGAAGGCAACATGCCGGAATTGCCACAACGCTTGCAGATCTCTCAAAAAAAAAGGATGTAAAAGATATGAAACAGGACATAAGAAGTTGTGCTACACACTTTCGGTTTTGAAAGGGGGGGGACGCGACTGGAAAAGTCTGCGCATGTCGGAAACGGTTACGATCCGAATTTTAGTCTGCCTAAGACCAGGAAAAAAAATTCTAATCGAGGGGCCTACCTACCGCCAATAAAGGAGATGAAGATCATGCAAGCGAGATGGGGGGGTGAAGTGATCTAAGGTGATCTCCATTGAGGACCAGTAAGGTCTATAAACAGCCACCAGAGGGGGGAGGAATGTCCGAAGTGCGAACAGTCCCGGGAAGTTTGCCTATGGAAAAACATGTTTAATGTCGGGCAACGCCATTTAGGTTACCAGTTATTATACGTTAAACAACACAACCAAGGAAGAGGGTGCTAACAGACACCACCCGCAAAGCGGACTGCTGGGTGAGCTCGTGGAGAGACACCCCGCTCATGTTGGTCACTGAAGAAGGACCCAGTTTGTCATGGGACGCTTGACGAAGCCAAAACGAAACCAGAACACGATGAAACCGGACAATGAACAAACCCAAAACAGGCCGATGAGGAGGGGGTGAAACCAATTGCGCATTAGTCCCACCGATAAAGCTGCCGTAGAGGAAGTGGAGGAGAACTAAACGAGAATGGAACCCCTACAACGTGTGGAAAGGAGGGAGCGCCTTCGGACTACGCCCAGGGTAGACAGGAGCAGGCCTAAAGTGGGAATATAGCCGGGAACGGGTCCAAACGGTGGCCTGTGGTATACGGACCCAAACGAGAACTTCAGAAAGGTTCTGAGCCCCGTACCTGTCGAACAAAACCTGTTCTGAATCTGGAACGCGTATTTGTCACCTAATAACGACATAGTCCCACAACACAGTGCTTTTTAAGAGGGGAAGACCTCTGAGGAAGGTCATGGCAGCGACATGGGTCAAAGGGGAGGGGAGGTAGTTGAGGGGGCGATGGCGGTAACGCCAGCCGATCATTCCAACCAACCCGGGCCTACCAGGGGCGTCTCGGGGGGTTTAAGGAGGTGCGGGGTAGGGGTTAAGGATCATGGAAATAGGAACCGGGACAGGTAAATCTGGTCGAGTCGGGCCACGTTGTCACGCGCATGGTCCAAGGCACCCTTAAGCGGGGGGGGGGGTCAAAATGACGAATGGGCGTCGGTATTGTACTGCCACTGACCTAGGGGGAAGCTATGCGTAGCTCAAGTTCCTCTTGGTGCATAGAGGGGAGTGCCGCACGCTGTGCGAAAAAGAAGTACCCTACGTGCAATTCCGGCGGAGCCAGAGGAATCGCCCCATGGCTCCAGCCCACGATCTCAAGAGCCAGAACAGGATACTGGTGAAAACTTAAAGAGCTCGACCTACACCTCCAGCGCAAGGCATGAGACAACACGCCTATTGGGGAGAGTTCGGCTACTGCAGAAGGTCGGCGGCAAAGCTGAAAAACAGACCTCCCGCGTGACCGCACTAGCAAGGCAAGGAACGGGCGATCAACGTGGGGCGGGGCTTCGTTGGGAGCTCCGCTTCAATGCACATCCAGCAAGGGAAAAGCGACTCTCCGGTGACGGGGAAAGACCATCACGAGAGTCGGATGGTGCTCTGTCAAAAAAAAACGACCGTGACTGGCCGCACCGAAAAAAAGGGGTCGACCGATGAAAACTCGTTGGACAACGAAATAGGACAAGGGGATCGCGACATCTTCGGACCAGACACACGCAGCCGAGAAAAGCAGGAACATAAAAGACGTGCAGCGCGGGCCGATGAAACGCCACGGAGTTGCGCCCAGAACGCCGACAATCACCGAAAACACTTCAGCATCCACCCACCGTAACTGTCAAGAATGCTTGAGCGACGAAGAGGGGAATGTGCGACCGACTAAAGGAGGTCGTCGCTAAGTTGTACTACTTGGGTAGATAAAAAAGGAAGAAGTTTCGCCGAAACATAACGGCTTGGTCCGGTGGAAGGGTGTTGACGCCTGGCTGTTAAAACAGGTGATCGAAGTGGTGGGTAAGGGGACACCAACCGGCATGTCATTGACGTGGTGTTGCCGGGCCTCGGCAGGCGAGCGACGCAGCGCTCGACAGACGGAGAAATGGAAACCGGGGAGTCTCCAGAAAGGTCATTTCGGTCCGGGGGGGGTGGATCCGGATTGGGGTCTGCCCGTCAAACGAAGTATGGTCACAGAACTCGTTGAATCGCCCTATGGATGCGGCAAAGGTTTCCCCCACCTGGAGTGTGGAACAAATCCAGCCTCGGAAGACGCAAAGGGATACATGGGGGCCCAGACGTGAGGAACGATTTTGCCGGGCATCGTCAGAAACGGTGTCACGGCCGGGCAGCGAGAGGACGGACTGGGCCATCAGACAAACTCTGCTTAAGGGAAGGGACAAGGTGTCCGGTGACATGCACGTATATACTCAATTAAAAAGGGTTGGAAACCCCGCAGGTGGGCGTGGGATCTCTTAAGAAATCTCTCGAAAAAACAAAAAGGGGGGAGTGGGGGGGGAAAATAGAGAAAGCGATATCAACACGCCACAGCTCGGGGTGAACGGGTCCGACCCCACTGGAACTAGACCTAGCTGGGGTCTACAAGGGGTAAGGGAGGCTCCTCTCCGGAGGACAGGGGCGATGGGGACCGACCCACGACGTTCCTTCTCGAGAGCGGGGCGCAGGCACGTGTGCTACGTCGACCAGCCAAACACGCAAGGGGGTCCCGACCGTGGGCCCCTATATCGCCTCATGGTCGTATACATTGTAAAAGGAATGGCTGGTCCTCTGACCGATCAGGGGGATGCCAATCGCCGTCAATCACGCGGTCGACTTCCAGAGAGGTGAAAGCCTATTCTGGTGAAGAAAAAGTAAGGAGACACACCAAACCGTTATCTCCCACGGTCTGAAAGATTTCATCAACGACCAGCGGAAAAAGAAAACAGTTCGAGCGCATCGTCGGCTCAGAACTTGAGGACCGTAAAAAAAAGACAACCAGGGATGGAGTGGAAAATTACCGAGAGAGAAATGGACGAACCCCAGGCACACCACCTTGCGTTAACTCCCTATTTAGAACTTACTAGTTTCGTATGAAAATAATCCCCCATAAAGAACCACTCATGCGACGACCGGTAGGCGGCCGGGCAATGAAAAATACGAGGGGGAAACTAACCAGCAGTCATTACATTAGTGGCGTTGTGTTGGAATGATGGGTTAAGGGGAGGGGGGTGCTCACTCATCGCCGGGGTGTCTTAGCCATCACCCCACGAGTGATCGCGCGTGCTCGGGGCGGAGCGTCTTCCGGGGGTGTGTAGGTCCGCAGGTGAGTCCAGAACGCAGAGTGGGGCCTGGTCAGAGCGGGCTCTAATGAGTTTGGAGGGGGAATACGGACATTTGGAGTTAGCAAACGGCGCGGATGTTCGCCAGGTCCGAATGTGACGGTTCAAGGACGGATGGAAACGAAAAAAAAAATCAGGGTGTGCCAGACTTTTTGAGACCCAACCTGACAGGCTCCTTCGGAAGATCGCCAGGAAAGGCGTGCGTGAGTGGTGCGGTTCGCAAAGTCGTAGAAGGTGGCGGGGGAGACGAGACCTAGGAGGAGAAATCCAGACTTTCGCTCCCTCGCTGAGCACTGACCCTGCAAAGGTGGGGGTGGGGGGCCAAAAAGAAAGTCCGGCCTGACAGGGGGAGATGTCACTGATCACGCATATACCTCTGAGTCCATCCAAAAGGGACCAAAAGACGAGGACTCTCGCGGGGAAAAGAATGTGACCTACCCCCACTTCAGCGGCGCATAGCTAAAGTCTCTGACGAGGGGAAGAAAGAACAATCAGGAAAGCAGGTATTGGACAAAAAGCAAAAACCAGGGATACGACAAATTGATGCAATTGCCTCACAAAACAGGGCCCGCGCGGGGAGAAAAACCATCAGGGAGGCAGCCCGCGGCAAGGTCAGAAACCACCAGCCCTAAAGCTACGCTAAAGAAAGAGGTCAAGGTGGAGGTGGAGTCATGATCGCTTGCGTTCACCAGGTCCAAATCAGAGACGCGGCCCTGTCGGTCGCGCCATCATCGACGAGGACTCAAATAGACCGCCTGTGCTGGTGGGGGGGAATTCTCGTGGACGTGAGCATGGGGACCTACTGCGGGAAGATTCCCGAGGACGTTGGGAGAATCTTGAGGCTCACCAGTGAGGCCGAGGCAAAAACGGGGGACCGTAAAGGAGAGAATGTGGCAAGAGGTGTGCTGGGACGGCCCTGAAGGGGGGGGGCGGCGTCGATTGAGCCAGCCCGCTTTGACGGAAACCCCAGGCGCGTAGAAAAGATACCCCAAGACTTGCAACGGGGAGCCTTAGGGTTTCCCCATTGGGTTACAGCCCTCAATCAACGGGGGGGTCTTGGGCGTGTTAAAGGGCCTGGTCACCTGTCGGCAAGGGTCCTGGTGGGCGTGGGGCTTGTTGCAACGAAACGTCCACGGATCACAAACTGGGGAAGAACGGAGTTACGATAAGGAAGGTTGGTTCGCAGGGGGAAGTAAAAAAACAGTAGACGGTGCGCTTTTGAGAGGTGTCCGCAAACCTCGGATGGGCGTGAAGGTTAACGCCTGCCCTAGCTCGTATCTTCTTCATCACCGGGAAACCTACCTGACTGACGAACGAAACGGCCCGCGACTTGGGCCTCTGGAACCGCCCCGGTACGGGTCGCCATTAGAAACAATCAAGAAGGGAACGATGGAAATGGGACGCCTTGTCAAAAGCAAAGGGAGACGGCATCTCATCCGGCATACTCGACCGGAAAATCGGGAACGGTCGGTCCCCCAAGCCGATCAAGACAACTGCTGTCGATCGTTTAGGAAGACTGTACGAGGAAGTATAGTCAGCTGGGGACCGACGACCAGTACATGAAGGGCCGTCATGGCCGCTCATCCAAGCGTCCAGACCAGGCCAAACCGCAGGAGGGAAGCACCAGGTCATAAAAGACAAAAAAAAACATTAAGGAGGAAAGAAGAGAAGGAAACCGCGCTGGCTAGCCGTAGTTGCGTACCTGACGGGGCCTTTGGAGACCACTACGGAAGAGGTGAGAGAGCAGAATCGTGTAAATCGGGATAAGTAGCGAGGTGTAAACGGGCAAGACCACAGTAGCCAGGGGATCGGCGGAGGGGGGCCGAAACCGGAGAGGGGTATCATCAGAGACAATGAAGGTACTTGCGCGCTAATTGGAGGGAGGGCGCCAAATTGTGACCATAACCAAAAATCCAAAACCAGCCGGATTGGTCAGCTAATTCGAAAGCACCCCAAGATGAACTTGCGCAGTTTTTCTTTACATGGAGAAAGGTGAATGACTAGCTTCTGCAGAATCCAGAAAAAAGAAATTGTTGTGACAGAAGACAAGCGCAATGCGGGGGAAGAAGATTCCCACCGAGAGAGGGGTCAATCCTCAACTGACCCAGCGGTTGTAGGCAAGCGGTAGGCCAAACAACAAAAGGGCCACCCAGACAATGCCCGATCCCCCGGTGTACCAAGAACACAGAAAAGGGACGAAAAAAAGTTACAGGGATGGGACGTGCCAAAAGTGCATTAAGTAAAATGCCGGAGATCGCTCGGAGCAATGGAACGCTCTCCACGTGTGGCGGACAATAAGACTAGCACGACGCCACTCAGGCGCAGCGCAGAAGCCAGTTCGCCGCCAGTGGAGAGGCCACAGCTGCCGCTTCGCATGTTGCCTCCTAATCGACCACACAATAGGCGTACCGAACAACGGGGAGGTAAAATAACGACACCTAACAAACCCATGTAGTGTCGCAGATCGATTTAGGCAGGGCGACCGTCACTGTCGATTGGTGAGGGCTATGGGAAAAAATATCATGGCCAACAACCTCAATGTGAGATGTGTGGGTCCGGGGCTGGGCTGGTAAACGCAATTGGTACATGGGGGACTAAGCTCACCTTGGCCGCCGTGAGCGAAGCGTTTAAATCGGTGCAATCTGGCCGACCGGGGCAAGCAAACAACCGTCGCGTTTGTCAAAGAAAAATTTTGCATATTTGGGGGAGTGGGGGGGGGGGGGGGGGGGTGGCCATGCCTCTACATAAAAAAAAAAAAGCTATTCGCGCATACGCCCGACCGACGGGGTTTGAGATACTAACTCAAAGCTGTGCTCACTCCCGTAGGAAGCGGATCAAAAAAAAAGGCTGGGAAAAGGGATACAGGGACGAACGATTCCTGACCCATCGAACTGCGCGAGCACTGGACGAGCTTCAACACCCCGGCCGGCAAGGAATGATCCAAAAGGAAGAAGTTCTGCAGGGAAGCTCCAGAGAGGAAGGAGCAACACCCTACTAGGCAGAAAAGGACTGGAGCTCCCAGTGTCAAAGAGGGGGGGGACCGTTCTCAGTCGTAGGCGGTGCGGTATTTGTGGTCGCGCGGAAAAGGCGTAAATTGCCGGGCGGCGAACCAGACAACGCGAGCCAAGGGAGGCGAACATAAGAATCTGGTGGGAGAATTAAAACCGAATTGTTAAAGACAACCCCTTAGCAAAGACCCGGACTCGTTGACCAAGAACTCGACCACGTCAAGAAGGCAGCAGACCGGGGGAGAATGCTGGCCGAACAACCAGCCTGAGAGTAAGAGCCGGCCGAAACAATCGTCTGCCTCGGTTACTGGGCCTCCACTTGAGAATGCTAGAGAAATAGGACCGCTCATCCAGAGACAAACGTCATTCATCAACGAACGCACCCGATAAGTTCCAAAACTACGCTGGATCTCCTACGATCGATCCGCCCCAACCTACCCGTTCGGATCGGTGATTTGTACAAGGTGGTGAAACAAAAATCAGTTGACCCGCGCAGCGTTGTTTCTGGGGGGCCAGGGGGGTGGGGTGCGAAGGAAGGCCATTCTCGGGGCCAGTGTGAGGAGAAAACCATCGAGCACTTCCGTTTGTTGAAAAAAAAACGGGACAGCTCGGCCAGTCCGAACGGGCGCGAACGGTGGGTCGTTCTGGAAACGGGGATTAGGGGGGAAGAAACGGAGGTTGCGTTGGTCTCCGACGGGGTTAGACCGTCGAAGAGGGAAGCGGTAGGGGAGTCGGGGAAAAACGGGTGAAAGCGCCCCCAATATGTGTCGAACATCCGAAACAAGAAAGCGGTCAGAACCAAAGGACAGAGTAAGCGGGCAAAGAAAGGTCAGGTGACCTTGTGGGCAGGGAGGAGTTCGTCACACTGTGTCAGCCGGGGAAAACCGCGCTCGAGGTTCCAGGGTGGAAGAGTCAAAACTGGCATCAAAGCGTCAAAGTGGTCGTTGGAACATTGCATTCGGAGAGAGAGGGAAATCAGGGGGGACACCCCGGGGGAGCTAGGAGGAAGAAGCAATCTCCAAAAAAAAAAGGGAGGAAAAGCGATAGATGGATAGTTACTGCGAAACGCCCACAAGCAGAGTGACGGATCACGAGGACTGACTACCTCATCCACAAAGGATGCCAGTCTCCGAGGTGCAAGGAGGGTTGAGGTAAATGGGGGCCACGCGCGAATTTCCGGCTAGCGCGGTTGGATCCAAGCCGCAGGGAGAATGTGACGACGATAAACGAAAGGAAACCCCCTACCCGGGGGATAACGAAACGAAGAGAGACCATGTGAACCAAGTGCTGACATAGGTAGACAGTTTGGACGGGGGGGAAGGAGTGTCGGCAACGGTGAGCAGTGTTCATATGGGGCAAGAAAGACGGGGGGAAGCGAGACCTAAAGAGACCGGGGAGACCTGTCGGAGACCACAAAAAAGGAAGTCCGACGGAAAGGGCCTGTGAAAAGGTTTCCAGCATAAAAAGGGTCCTAAAGAGGAATCTGCATCGACGAGGATACGCTGAACAACACGGAAACCGAGCGCTTAATTTTGTTACAATAACCACCAATTCAGGAAGAACAGCCCACACCTAAGACCGAGACCCACCGAAGAGCAGGAACTGATGGCGTTTCAATCTGCCAAAAGATGTAAGGTAGCCCACGGGTAGGGCTATCTTACAATGGAAATAGGCGATAAACTAGGTTGACAAGGCCGTCGTGGTCCAAGTTGATGTGACTTGGTTCACGTGAGCTGGTAGGGGTAGTACGTGGGAGGGAATTCGTACGCAGAACGCAAGAGGAGAAGGGAGGGAGTCTCACGCGATTTCCAAGTGGGTCTGGGTCCCGAGGATGACGGGAGAGGGCTGCGGGAGGGAGGTCAACGAGACCCGGGACGCGCCGAAAAAGTTGGGATTGAAACGCTGAAACCTTTTATTGGCACCAGCAGGGGGCGGGATTTGTGTCGCTTCCCGGAAGAAGGGGATTCGCGGTGTGGACATGGTTCCCGCTCCATGGCACGTGCGAGTGACTAGAGTAATACTGCGCAAAGAATCTTCTCGACTACTTTAAAAACATATATGGAGAGGGGTGGGAGGGGTCACGCACGTCGGGATCGCGGGATCAGACGGGTGCTTCTCAGAGAAAGCGCAATTCGTAAGTCATACCGAGAACGAGACAGCCGACTTGCCGATCGGACGGGTCACAACAAAAGAAACCGTCTCAATATCCGGCTTACGTAGACAAAGCGTGATCGACCTTATCAATCAGGCCCTCCTTATGGACTCTTGCTACGAGCAAGGCCGTGTCCCCGTTTGAAGAAAAGTCTTTTAGAGGCGATCACAACACGTAGGTCTTTCGTAACAACTCTTAAGGGGGGAATGCCTCAGCTATGTTGTAAATCATCATAAATGTGTCTCATGTTACAAACGGAAAGGGGTTGAATAATGGTAGCGATGTGGCGAATCCCGAAGCAATCACATCGATATATACACTGTATCAAGGGGGGGGGTGATTGCCCCATGCTAGACCTGCCAGAAACAGCAGCCACGGAAAAACCATCTACTAAGAAAGAGGATGCATTGAAAGGTGGAGCAGCTATTAGGAACCGCTCAACTACATCGAAAGAGACAACCCTTTTTGAGCAAGACCCTACAGAGAGGAGCGAACCCCGGAGTAACTCCCTTCTTGGTGGTTCGGTCTTCTGGGACCTAATTGAAAGTGACCTCTTGGGGGTAGAACGCGTAGAACATGTTATTCAGGCGACAGTCTAGTGGGTTGGTCATAGGGAAAAGGGTTGACCGAGGGCGTCGATAAAAGTCCGTCAGAAGTGCGAGGGACTGGCGCCTTCAACCTTGCAATGGTGGTCAGAAGGTTTCCAAAGAGAGCGATCGCCCTCAGGAGACGGCAAGTGCTCTGTGGCAAACTAATTACCGCCAAGGACAGATCATCGTGCGGGAAATGGGGGGGTGGGCGTTGGGCGTTAGTCACGTTCCGAAGTGGAAAAGTTAAGGTGTGGCATTGGTTTCTGTCCCCTCAACACAATCTTAAACTACTATTATCGGACTAAGAATCTTTTTGCTAAGGAAGATTAAGTCCCCACCAGCATAAAATTCACGCTGGGGTCTTTGTCTTAACTTGGGAAGGAAACCGGCATCTGTGGGTGTCTTTGTTGAGGTCCGGCGCTCGGCTAGGACGGGAGTAATCAAACTGATCCAACGGGTCTGTAACGCACTACTCTTCCAAGGGGAGCTAGTTTGCAATTGGGCGATCGTAGGGAAAACGTTCCCTAGAGGTTGAATGGGAAGACCGGGTGCGCAGCTCAAATTCGCCGAAGAAGAAGAATCGTCACCGGGCTTCTCGTCGCGCGATCGGCGTAGGCTGGAAAAAAAAATCGAAGACTAACTTCCTCCGAGGAAGAGGAACCATCTGGCCTACGATCGTCGCGCTAACGCGAGCTACCCGACATCGAAGGTAGCTGGCCGAGAAAAGAAAAGCAGTCAACAAGGATCGCCAACCGGACGGATAACAGAGTGGATTCGGCAAAAAAGGAGAGGGGAAAGAGGTGATACACACGCGGGATGCAGCTTCAGTGGGCGATAACGGAGGGACGGGGGTGGGAACGGCCAGCGCGGAAAACGTAAAATGTCGGAGGGCAAGGTCGGCGGGTCCGTGACAAATTCAGAGGTGATCCGAACGGGAGGGAAGCAGTACCAGTGGAGCGGATTATAACCGACAATATAATCTGTTCCGACATGCCGAAAGGAAAGGGCTGTCGAGGAATGACACCTGACAAGGGGACCCATGACCTAGAAGGTGAAGGGGAGTGCGGAAGCAGTCAAAAAAGATTCCCGTTCAGCAGGGTTGAAGTGACCGTAGTATTGGTGGAACATTTGAATGAGATTATACGTATCTCTTTTCAGAGAAAGAAAGAAAGCTATAAAAAAATGTCCGGTTGGGGAACTATCCGCTGAAAGAGGGGACTGCTGAGGGTGCCTCATCGGATCCCAAAAGATACGATAGGGTCAGCTATCGGCGTGAACTCGGGTTGTAGGCTGTGGAACGCTGTAGGACCCACAGCAAAAAACAAAAGAATAAGAGCCAAGGTGACAAAGGAACCAAGCAAAAAGGAAAATGGAGGCCAAGTGGGTTGCCGGTTAAAAAAACTGAGGAGTAGACCTATGGGCTCGCTGTCGCCGTTTAACAAGTCCGAAAAAAAGGTTCATCCTTTAAGACAAAGTATCCGGAATTATAACATTTGCGCATTTCCCTCAAGGTGTTCGTGAAATACGACCCATCTAACCGTCCGGGGCGGAAAGTTTCTCTCCTGACTTGGACAACCATAGAATGCAAGTAATAGTATGTCCCAAAAGAGAAGGGAAAAACTCATGGAAAATCGAGAGGGCATGCGACCAGTAACCGGTATTTAGCTATGGTCAACTCCAAGCGTATAAGGATCCACCGAACTAAACCGCTGGGCTTAGAGGGGGGGTTGGGTGGTTGCTGTTATGGGGCAGGACCTAGGAATGCCACGGCAATACTCCCGCGGGCGCCGTGGGATCAGCTAGGGAGCTGGTCTTGTTGCAGATGGAGGGAGATCGTCATAGAACTTCGCGTTTGTTCCAATATAATGGAAAGGGTAATGGACATCAAAGAGACGGAGGCGATATGACGAACGACAGGGTCCGCATAGAACGTTTGGAGATTCCAACACCGGGGGGGAACCATATATAGATCAAGGTAAGGTATTGATAAATACAGAGGCAATTGAGTTCGCAGACCTCACGTGTCTATGCGGCCACCTGAAAGGCGCGAAAACTCTAACAAAAAGAGGTTCGGAAGAGGGATGATAAACGACCAATATGAGCGGTTCTTCAGCGAGAAGCTGTTTCTGGGCATCAAAGAGCTCTGACGCCGACTACGGGACTAACCTCCCCTACAGTACTTGAAAGAAGTAGTCGGGGCCGTCAATGGGGAGGGTTCACGCGACGGAACAGCATTGGAACATCTTGGTGACGGGGGGAGACAAGTTCAACCTATACCATCTAGTGAAGGGAACACATCACAGATATCTGGAACAAAACCACCGGAAAGCATGGAAGTCTTTCACGACAAACCCCTGAGAGGGAGAGGACCTCGTCGTGGGAAAAATCCCGAACCCGAGTCTAGTCCATGCTCCGTCAAAGGAAGAAAAAAAACCTGATAGCGTAGCACCTAGACAAGAAAGATATACTATTCGTCGCCAGCTGACGCAGTCCCAAAAGTCTAGTCCGAGCAAAGAGAAAGATAGAAAAGCACAACTACTCATAAACTACCCACTACTTTTCAACCGCTTATTCAGAAAATAGAACAACGACGCATACTTGCGGAAAAGAGTCTACCTGGTGTGTATCCTGTGTGAGAGTAACACCAAGACTAACAACTGGTTGCTCGTTAGTGGGGGCATCCTTCTGGGAGTGTAAGTTTCGCAGTGGTGGGGGGGAATTGCGAAACCAAAAGGAAGAGAGGTGGTGGTGTCGTTGGAACTCGGGGAAAGCCGGGTCCGGATGGCGCTAGAAGGGGGTCTGCAGAAAGGGGTGAGCCAGAACGTCGGTGAACGGTTCACTGTGGTGATGAGTTGGGAGGAACAAAGCAAACTCGTTTTTAAGTAGTCCGGAGCGAGGGGGCACGACTGATCGGTGAGAGAAAGGAAAGTCCTAACAGAGACCTCGCGCACCCGATATACCGGGGGAGGCGATCTCGGGCATACCGTTCGGGGGGAGAGGAAAGGAGTTGTAGATCAAGAAACACACGGTGTGGGAAGCACTGGGAAGGGAGAGAGATAAACTCGCTGGTCGAAATCGACGCAAAAAAGGGATCTGCACCGAAAGACCAATAAGGGCGTGGCACAGACGCTTTAACAAGAAAGAGAGGGAAAGAATTTGACCGGTGGCGTGGGAACTCAAGAAAGAAATCTCTCTCACAACAAACGGGAAGAAGAAGTTTCTGAGGAAACGATCCAACAAGAGAGGGTGAACCGATAACAACGAGGAGATCCTCGAGAATGGGAAAAACAATCTGCTGAACGCCTTCTCCAAGGATTACATCTGGGGGGCGATTTGCCCAGAGAGCGAATTTAAGGAGTTCCTGAGCCAAAGGCAGCTGAAACCGGTTGTGTAAACTATCTAACTCACTCCTGGAAAAATAGTAATTGCCCTGGGGGAAGCAATGGAGAGGTCTTCAAGGCTTAGGTTCGGAATGGGGGGGGACGGCTGCGCAAAGGGATCGTTGGGGGAATTCTCAAAGTTCGCCTCTTGTACTTCGAACGTAGGGGAAGGCGGGGGGGAACAACCTTCCGGATACCACACAGAAACCGTACAAGATGGAGGGAATTTTTCAGGAAAAAGACAAAACGGCGCAGACGGTCGGACCTAGGCTGCCGACGCACAAAACCACGCGAACCGCGTAATGGGGTGGGAAGACCACCAAATTCTAGATAGACTATCATGCTCAAAAATGGCCCACAAAACAGAACGGGGCGAAGCGAACCTATGTCGTTTTTCAGCGAAAACATGGGGTACAATAAGGTCGACGTATAAGAAACGCCGAAGCATGAATGACCCTCGTGAAAGGGCGCTCCAGGAGACGGTGAAAAAAGTGTCGGTTCAGTGGAGAATGACGGGGTTGGGAGGTGATGAGTAGGCAGGAGGTTCTCAAATACCGTGGGCCTCGAACCGACCAAAATCAAAGAGTAGTCGGCGGGAGAAGGCAGAGGGGGGGAGGGTAAGAAGGATCGTGCGAATTGGCCTCGAGTTGCGATGAGGGGAGCATCCTTGAATCTCTGAGAAGAAGTCGGTAACGAGTGACGTTCCTTGGAATTTGACAACGCTAGTGAGGACAGTAAATGGGAGAGGCTTCGCGGGCCCTTTGAAGCACTGGTGGGCCAAGTACCTTGGTCCGCGAATCAAGGAAAACAATATTCTAAAACAAGCCAGGAGAAAGGAGAGTGACGGGGGGTGCCACGTCGAGAGGGAGGTCACGTGGCGGGTGTGATGAAAAAGCCATTCGAAGTTGAAGAACTTGACGAAGCCCGAAGGTCAAAATAGGAAAAGTGCCGAAAGCCGGTTGAGGGACGAAAATCAAGCCTCTGCCAGTCTCAGAGGGAATTATGGGAAAGCCCTTCAAAAGGTCAATGAATGGAGGGTCGGCTCCTAATGGAACCGTCAAACCGAGGGAGCCACGGGAGCCATCGGCTCGTAGGCTCCCACGTCGGTCTGGAAACGCGAATATCTGAAACCTCATAGGGGAAGTCATCGTCATACAAATAAAAAGGAAAAAGCGAGGGGGGGACTATTTAAAAAGACAAACCACAGAAGCCCTCTATATCAGAGCCAGGGAAGGGAATTGGGAACCATTGAACAACGCACCAGCCGGACCCCGCTTACTTGAATCCCAGAGGGCGTTGATTATCTGAGGTCAGGTCACAGAAATCGCATCAATAATCGCGGAAGAAATGTCGGCGCAGGACGAAGCTCAGATATGAGACAATCAGGTAAACAACGGAGTAATAAAGGTTTGTCTTATGAAAGACCAGGACCGCTACGAGGGTGGTAAAACCTCGTATTCCGGATACAAACCATGTGGTAAGAGGGGAAGTAGTTGTGGGTAACGTATGCAAACTGGCGGAAAACTTTGTATTAAAGGGGGCGGCTGAGAGTTCTCCAAGAACCTGAACGTCCTTGAGGCGCAGGACATCGGAACCACATTTGGAAATGAATGTTCCCAAAGGAGCTAGCTAGTTCAGCTCCTTATCTACGGAAAACGGTAACCTACTATAACATTTGTCACCGCAAGTAATCGCCGGAAAGGGTGGATGGGTCGTTTCCTGGTCAAAAGGGGGATCAACTTGGGGGCGGGGGGGGATTTGGAACACGAGGGAACCAGCTCAACCGCTGGTCACGCCAGTAAACGAAGAGAGATCTTTGACGGGAACCGAGGATTGGCCCACCACGTCCGACGGGGGCGCGCGATATGTTCAGAAAAAAAGGGGACATCTTGGGTGGGATCGGGCGGAGGGGAAGGCAAAGAGGAACAAAGTCATCGGCCTTGTGCCACCTACCGGCAAGTAACCTGCTCAAGGGGAAGCTGGGGGGCCCGGACCGGGAAGGGCAGCCTCAAGACTTCCTTCTTGAGGGAGGGACTCATATTGCAAGTGGGAGGCCTCACCTTTCATGAAAGGAATCAGGGTCGACCGGGACCTTCTCAGGGAAGCCGGGCGCTCATAGGCTGGGTACGGGGGAAAACCCAATGGCACCGGGGGGGAAGAGCAAGGGTACTGCAATGTCACTCGTCGGCATTTGAATTAGCAACAGAGCGAGGAGGGCTGCCCAAAACTAGCTCAGAACCTACAAGAAGGAAGTAATACTAACGACCAAACTTTATGCCACCTGAAGCAGAGGCCCCCAGGTGAATAAACTATGAGAACAAAAAAAGTAGGAGGAGGAAGAGATGACAAGGCTGGAGAAGGAAGGCATGTCTAGCCTTGCAACCTGTTGAAAAGGAGGGGCCAGTGCGTGGAGAGGACTCTAAATGTTTTTCGGAGAGCTCTAATTTGGATGAGAACAAGACATAGTAATGAGAGGCGGGGGACATACCTATCAGCACGACAGAGGAAAGAAGAAAATGAAGCACGGAAATTCAGAATTGGGAGGGACAGCAACAAGAGAACGCAGGAACAAAGAGAGAGAAGAGGATTTGAAGCGAATTCGAACACAAGTGAAAAAGGAGAAAAGACCATTGAGTTCAAAATTCATTCCATTTATTTTAACCCGGGATAAGTTACGTAATGCAGGAGAAAAAGGCCTAACCCTTTTCAACTTTGAGGGGTAAAAGGAAGCCATAGAATTAGGCTGCTTGGGGGCTAGAAACAAAACTCGTCTGATGGTAACTCGCTCGTTCAAAGAGCTGGGGCAAACTACTTGGCACATACAAGAAAAAAGAACAAAATACCTAGACCAGGGGGGAGAATGAAAACGAAGCCAACACCTCGATGGCGTGTTAATTGTATGGTCCTGATTACCAAAAGGAGAAAGACAAGGATGTCAAGATAATTACCTAGGATCGAGCATCGCGCCGTTGGAAAAGTTACTAGAAAACAAGGGGGGACTGAGGTAGCTCACTCCTCTCATACGCCAGAGGAAATAGACTATTCCTAACATGAAACCTAATCAGGACTCCGGGAGAGGAAACCCCACTCTGTCAAATGGGTGTTCTAGAGACGACTGTTTCTACCAAAAAAGGAGGAATATGAACTCGATGTAAGAGAAGAAACCGAGCCCAACACCATAAGTTTTCAGTTGATCATAATAGTTAGTAACCTATTCTGATAACTTCTGAAGGGGAAATATTGAGAATGAGGGATCATGTAAAAGACATTTAAGCACGCGGAGATTGATTTTTCCTGGTTCGTGAGGTGATGGAGGAAGGTCATTGAAAATAGACGCACGTCCTTTTCTCTCACGACTGTAAAGTAAGAGGGGAACTCGTCAATCAAAAAAATCGCTTTGTTACAATCCGGACGAAGTGAAAAGGTTGACTGAAAAAATAAACGAGTTAAACTGATATATTCTTCTGCAGGGGGAAGGAGAAAAGGGAGTGTGTTGAGAGAGCGCTTCTGGATACAGCGTGCCTCGGTGACAAGAAAGAACGAGGCCCATCACATCAAAGGTTGATAAGGGCCCCAATATCCTAGGAATGTCAGCCGTCATCTGCCGATGGTATGGAAAAAGGGGTAAACTAAACAAAAAAATGCAACACGGGAGCCAAGGCCTGTAATTCTCAAGTTCGCCTGCTCTATCTCGATCACCTAAAAAACACTAGAACTAAGGAGCCAGAAAGAAATCCACGGAAAGAGTAATGAACATACTGCAGTCGGAGATACGAAAAAACTTCTTTGCGTAAGTGTTGGTAGAGAGGCAATCATTTTCACAAGGGGGATTCTTCAAAAAGGCATTTGCAGCGAAACACTATCATGTGATAACACACGGACAGGTGACGTACGGTTCCAAAACCCAGCTTGCCTCGACTTATCTAGTGGGACAAGAAATCGAACCAAAGTATGAGACGCTGTCAGAAGACTTACCACGACCCCATCCGAATATCTTCGACGAGTCTAACGTCTCCGCGGTTGAAGGGGAGGGGGGGCCTCCAAGCGATGAGTACAAAAGACCATCAACCTAAATACATAAAAGAAAAAAAAGGAACGGTAAAACTCTGTATAGCCCAGTTGGCAGGGAAGAGAAAGATGAGTCCTAACGGCGAATTCCTGCCGGTTGGACATACCGTGGTGTATCGCAAATTTCTCCGAGGGAGGGCTGGGGGCTTGGGGACATGGGGGGGGAGACAGGGGATGGGTAGATTATCGAATTTTTTAAGTACAGAAACAATCGAAAAGGGGGTTGTCTTCGGTTGAAAGGGACAATGTCCACAGAAAAGACAGAAATGTCGAACAGGTGGAGGGAACATTAAAACAGTGGGTGAAACTCTTCTGAAAGTTAAAGTTTCGGGGGATCCGGACGTTTTGGGAGGGGCCACCGGTCTAAAGCAGAAAGAGTCGAAAGGTCGAAAAGAGGATTAGTCGAGGTGAAAAAAAAACCGGAGTTTAAAACCCTTAAGAAAATATCCACAGAGGCACATCAAGATCGATCGGGAACATCCTTTATTCGGTGGGTGAAGGGCAGAGGGGCGTACTGGAGGGAAGTGGGAAAAAAGAGACTCAAAAAGGCAAAAAAACTGAAGAAAGGGGAACATCGACTCAAGATCGGAGAGGAATATTTCTGAAAAAATACCTGTCAGTCGAGGGAATCAGCTCTTATCCTTTTCCACTTGTGGGGAGAGGAGGGGGAGAAAATAG